>Ga0194060_10000944_pt1 | contig 21227 bp, 19 predicted proteins | sample SepL225m_MetaG_FD_163427 | JGI IMG/M metagenome (GOLD analysis project Ga0194060, IMG submission 163427) | Anoxic zone freshwater microbial communities from boreal shield lake in IISD Experimental Lakes Area, Ontario, Canada - Sep2016-L222-5m | ecosystem: Environmental > Aquatic > Freshwater >... | reverse complement strand
CCTGTGTTATTGGCACCGAAGGTTTTTGTGGTCCTAGCATCTGTTCAACCTCTGGCTTGTGGCATATCGCTTGGCAAATGCCGTTGAATGGATTGATGTCTCATCCTGTAGAATGGCTGTTCGGTTTTAATTGGGGCTTACACGCGTTTACTTATATTCTAGTGGCGTTTTATATGCCGCTGATGTATGGCTCATACCGTTTTGTCGGTTTTCATTATTTAATTGGTCCTTGGATTTCCGATGTAACCACCGATGATCCCAACGAGTACGCCGCTGTTTGGTGTTTGTTTTCTATTGCCTTATGCGTTTCGGTAATTAAAACCCCGATTAGAAAATATTTACACGTTAAAAAATGGCCGTTTTATCACACGACAATCAGTGATTCACTGTAAAACCGTCGGTTGGGTTAGGCGATAGCGTAACCCAATATTTACCTCGACAAGCTCACAGCTAACTCAAGCTACAGTGAAGTAATGACATAACTGAATGCGTTCTTTATACTTGGCAAACAAATTCTTTATCAGGAACTAACATGGAAAAACAATTTATTTTACACATGCTAACCACTGCTAAAAACTTAAGCCCTTTTGATGTCAATATGGCATTGGATGCAGGCTGGGTTTCGGCATTAGCTTATACCAATGTTGAACCTAGCGAAGTGCAAGGTTTAGTGCAAGATGCAATTTTTTCGCGTAGTGCCAAAAATTTAAGACGCACGGGGATTTTTATCGGCGGGCGTGATACCAAGCAAGCAATGGATATGTTAAAAATTGCTAAACGATCTATGATTCCACCGTTTGAAGTCTCAGTATTTGCTGATCCTAGCGGTGCATTTACCACCGCAGCGGGTATGGTAGCGGCGGTAGAGTATGAATTAGTCACTAAATTTAATACCACATTGGTAGGAAAAAATATTCTCGCGTTGGGTGGTACTGGTCCAGTGGGTCAAGTGGCAGCCGTCATTGCCGCACAAGCAGGGGCTAATGTGCGAATCATTGGTCGTCAACTCGATAGAGCGCAAAATATTGCTGACTTATGTAACAACGAATTTGGCGAGGGCAAAATCAACATTACTGCGGGCGCAGATGCTGATAAAGCCGAGTACATTAAAACTGCTGACGTAGTATTTGCCACAGGCGCGGCAGGCATTGAATTATTAAGCGCGGTATTAATTGCTTCTGCCTCACAATTGAAAGTCGCCGCAGATGTGAATGCTGTACCCCCAGCTGGGATTGCAGGTGTCGATGCGTTTCATAATGGCACGCCTATTGAAGGCTCTAATAGTGGGGCGGTCGGTATCGGCGCGTTAGCCATTGGTAATGTGAAATATCAAGCACAAAGCCTATTGTTAAAACAAATGATCAACAGTGACAAGCCCGTTTATTTGCATTTTGAACACGCATTTTCGGTTGCCAGAGACTACATTAAAGCAAAATATTGAGCTTTTAATTTATGCTTCCCCGTACTTAACACAGAGGAATTATCATGAAAAAACGCAGTATTCTGCACATGCTAGACCCCATGCCCAACAACAGTCCATTCGACATTAATATGGCAATGGATGCAGGGTTTGACGTATTGATGCCTTATAGCAACGTCAAACTAGACAGTGTTTATGGATTAACGCAGGATGCGATTTTTTCACGCGGCCCTAGTGGCGTTAAACTCACGGGGATTTTTATCGGCGGGCGTGATTTAGCCTTGGCAATGGATATGCTGACCACTTGCCAACAGGCGATGGTGCCACCGTTTGAAGTTTCAGTATTTGCTGATCCTAGTGGCGCATTTACCACTGCTGCTGCGTTAGTGGCGTGTGTGGAAAAAGAATTAAAAACCAAACACGGAAAAGAACTCAAAGATTGCACTGCCTTAGTGTTTGGTGGCACGGGTCCAGTCGGACTTGCCACGGGCATTATTGCTTCTTTGGCGGGTGCAGACACCGCATTAGTCGATCATCTATCCATAAATACCGCGCAAGACGTGGCGAATGCGTATAACCGTCGTTTCAGTAGCACACTCAAAGCCGCTGTTGCCAGCAATGATGCTGAAAAAGCCAAAGTGTGTGCCAATGCCGATATTATCTTTTGTGCCGCTAAAGCAGGTATTCAGGTATTAAATGCCACAGTATTAAAATCAGCTACGCAATTAAAAGTCGCGGGTGATGTCAATGCCGTACCGCCTATGGGCATAGAAGGTATTAAGCGTAATGATTTGGGCGTACCATTAATTCATGCAATTAATGCGACAAACGCGGTTGGTGTTGGCGCGTTAGCAGTGGGAAATGTCAAATATCAGCTACAACATGAAATGCTAAAACTGATGCTGACAACCGACAAACCGTTGTATCTGGATTTTCGACAAGCATTTGATAAAGCCAGAGAGTTAGTTTAACGACTTGTCTACGAAATAGGACGGACTGATGCAAGTGAGCATCATCTGTCGTGATTGATAAACTTCGACCCTCAGCCCATCTTATCGTGCTAATCCAAACCCGCTACAATGCGGGTTTTTTTATGCAAGAAGCACACAAATCAAAACCAACATGGCAAAAGTAAAACCCATCAACGAAGAACCCTTAGAAAAACAACTCTGGAAAGCCGCTGATAAATTACGCAAAAACATTGATGCTGCTGAATACAAGCACGTTGTCTTAGGGTTAATTTTTCTCAAGTACATTTCAGATTCGTTTGAAGAACACCATGCCAAGCTGGTACAAGGCGAAGGTGAATATACAGGTGCAGACCCAGAAGACCGCGACGAATACCAAGCCGAAAATATCTTTTTCGTACCCACTGAGGCGCGGTGGTCGTTTTTACAAGCTCACGCCAAACAGCCCAACATAGGTACATTGGTTGATGCAGCAATGGATATTATCGAACACGAAAACGCAGCACTCAAAGGCGGTGTTTTGCCCAAAGGATTTGCTAAATCAAACCTTGACCCCACCAGCTTGGGCGGCTTGATTGATTTAATCGCCAATATTGCGCTGGGTGATGCAAAATCGCGTAGTGCCGATGTTTTAGGTCATGTTTTCGAGTATTTTTTAGGCGAATTTGCCTTAGCCGAAGGCAAACAGGGCGGGCAGTTCTATACACCGCGCAGTATTGTTGAATTGTTGGTTAATATGCTTGAACCCTACAAAGGGCGGGTATTTGACCCGTGTTGTGGTTCGGGTGGTATGTTCGTGCAGTCGGAAAAGTTTATCCAAGAGCATCAAGGACGGCTAGATGATATTTCTATTTACGGACAAGAAAGCAACCAAACCACTTGGCGTTTAGCCAAAATGAACCTTGCCATTCGGGGCATTGATAGCTCACAAGTGAAATGGAACAACGAAGGCTCATTTTTAAACGACGCGCACAAAGACTTAAAAGCCGATTTTATTATTGCTAATCCACCGTTTAACGTCAGCGACTGGAGCGGGGAATTATTACGCGGTGATGGTCGTTGGCAATATGGCACACCCCCTGCGGGTAATGCCAACTTTGCGTGGTTACAGCATTTCATCTATCACTTAGCCCGCAATGGACAAGCGGGCGTAGTGTTATCAAAAGGCGCGTTGACTTCTAAAACCAGCGGAGAGGGTGAAATCCGCCGTGCCTTGATTGAAGATGGCAACGTGATTGATTGCATCGTTAATCTACCCGCTAAATTGTTTTTAAATACCCAGATTCCAGCGGCGTTATGGTTTATGAGTCGTAATCGTAGGGGCGGATTGCATCCGCCTTTGCACTCCCGTCCCAACGAAATACTTTTTATTGATGCGCGAAACCTAGGGCATTTAATCAATCGCCGCACGCGTGAGTTATCCGAAGCGGATATAAAACAAATCGCCGCGACTTATCACAACTGGCGCAGGGCGGATGCAATCCGCCCCTACGAGGACATCAAAGGATTTTGTTGTTCAGCATCGATTGAACGAGTGAAAGAATTGGATTATGTTCTAACCGCAGGGCGTTATGTCGGTTTACCCGATGAAGAGGATGATTTTAATTTTAACGAGCGATTTAGTGCGTTAAAAATCGAATTTGCCGCGCAGTTAAACGAAGAAGCCGAATTGAATAAAGCGATTATGGAAAATCTGGCAAGGATTAAGTTATGAGTCAATTGAATACTGATTATTATGCCCGTTGTATTGCCACCTTAGACAAGGCATTTACTACCTTAAAACACTTAACAAGTGATGATGATTTATACGATATTTATCGCGCCGCGTGTGTCAAAGAATTTGAAATTATTTTGGAACAAACGGGGAAATTATTAAAAAAATGTTTAAAGCCTTATTTTTCCTCGCCGAAACAAGTTGACCAGTTGAATTTTAAAGATGTGTTTCGTTATGCCGCCAAGCACGGCTTGCTTGAATTAGCAGAAGCCGAACGCTGGTTACAATATCGGGATAATCGCAATGATACCGCCCATGATTACGGTGCGGGTTTTGCCGATGATACGCTGGTGTTGTTGCCACAATTTATTCAGGATGCGTACCGTGTTAATGAGGTTATAAAAAATCAACCATGAATCAAATACTTTATTTACGCGAGCAAGATAGACAGCAATTAGTGCAGCTATTAGCCAATTATTTACCCGATGTGACGGCTTGGGCGTATGGTTCGCGGGTGAAGGGCGATGCACACGAGGCGAGCGATTTGGATATTGTGTTGCGCTCGCCCGATTTAAAACCGATTCCGATAATGGCGTTAGAGGATTTTTTGGAGGCGGTGCGGGAGTCAAATATTCCGATTTTGGTTGAGGCGCGGGATTGGGCGCGGTTGCCGCTTAGTTTTCATCAGGAGATTTTGAAGGCTTATGTGGTGTTGAGAGAGGCTGAGAATTTGGCAAGGATTGAGTTATGAGTGAGTGGCGGTGTAGGGGCGGATTGTATCCGCCCTTTAAACAATACAATCAACATAAGAAATGCGTGTGTGATGAGGGCGCGTGCAACGCGCCCCTACGGAGGGTATTGTGAGGGAGTGGCAGAAGTGTAAATTAGGGGATGTTTTAGAAATAAAATATGGTAAAGACCATAAAAAGTTGAACGACGGTATTATTCCAGTTTATGGTAGTGGCGGAATAATGCGATATGCTGATACAGCCCTTTATGATGAAGAATCTATTTTAATTCCAAGAAAAGGAACGTTAAATAATATTTTTTATATAAATAAACCTTTTTGGACGGTAGATACTTTATTTTATACGAAACCTAATAAAAGCCTTGTTAATATAAAATTCTTATATTATCAGTTATCAGAAATTGATCTTAATGCGCTTAATGTTGGTTCAGCCGTTCCTAGTTTAACGGTCTCAGTGTTGAACGATGTATTAATTGATTTACCTGAACTCCCCGAACAAAAAGCCATTGCCGCCGTTCTCAGTAGTTTGGACGATAAAATAGACCTACTGCACCGCCAAAATAAAACCCTCGAAGCAATGGCTGAAACGCTTTTTAAACAGTGGTTTGTAGTTGAGGCACGGGATGATTGGGAAGAAAAACCGCTTGGTGAATTACTAACCATTACATCAAGTAAACGAATATTTTATTCTGAATATATTGAAACAGGCGTTCCTTTTTATCGAAGTAAAGAAATTATAGAATTACATAATACTGGAAATACTAAAAGTGAATTATGTATATCTGAAAATAGATTTAATGAAATAAAAGAAAAATTCGGTGCGCCAATAAAAGGCGATATTTTGCTTACTTCTGTTGGCACTTTAGGTATTCCATACAGAGTTAAAGAAAATGATAATTTCTATTTTAAAGATGGAAATTTAACATGGTTTAAAGATTTTACTTCTATTCCAAGTATTATTATTTATTGCTGGTTAAAATCTAGCATTGGAAAAGAACAATTGGATTCAATAACAATTGGTAGCACACAAGCCGCTCTTACTATAAGTGGCTTAAAAGAAATTAAATTGATAATTCCATCGAAAGAAAAAATAAAAGAATCAGAAGAAAAATTAATTTTATTTTATGACAAAATTGATGCCAACCAAAAAAAATCCAAACCCTAGAAACCCTCCGCGATAACCTATTACCCAAACTCATGAGCGGCGAAGTACGAGTGAAAATGTAGGGGCGGATTGCATCCGCCCTATGATTACATCCACCCATCATTGCATCCACCCTTTACGAAATCCATAATGACAGCGTGGGCTGGGCGGAACAGGGGGCGCGTGCAACGCGCCCCTACAATCGATACACAAACATATCCGTAGGGGCGGATTGCATCCGCCCTATGATTACATACACCCATCATTGCATCCACTCTCTATGCAATCCATAATGACAGCGTGGGATGGGCGGAACAGGGGGGCGCGTGCAACGCGCCCCTACGATGGATATGCACACAAAATATTTCAGGTATCAATATGACATTTAATCCAGATATTCATCACCGCCAATCTATTCGGTTGCAGAAATACGATTATTCACAAGTGGGATTATATTTCATCACTATTTGCACAGATAATCGACAATCGTTATTTGGAAAAATTATCAATGGTGAAATGCTATTGAATAACGCAGGAATTATTGCGCGTAATGAATGGCAAAAAACAGCCGAAATGCGCCCTAATGTGGTATCGGATGAATTCGTTATTATGCCTAATCATTTACATGGCATTATTAATTAATATGACGGGTATTCAAGAACCTGCGCAACAGGAGCAACAAGGGCGCGTGCAACGCGCCCCTACGGTTGGAGATATTGTGCGGGGATATAAATCATCGGTTACTAAACAAATTAGACAATTACATGAAAATTTTAATCTACTCGTATGGCAACGTAATTATCACGAGCATATTATCCGTAACGAAGAATCTTATTTAAAAATAGCAGAATATATTCAAACCAATCCGTTACGATGGCAGGAAGATAAATATTATGTCTAAATTGACTGAATCCGCCGTTGAAGACTACGCCATAAAATTATTTGAACGCTTAGGCTATCACTATATACACGCCCCCGACATTGCCCCCGATGGCATTCATCCAGAACGGTGTCGTTATGATGAAGTGGTATTGAGTGACGGCTTAACCGCCGCCGTTAAGCGTATTAATCCCAATATTCCAGAGCTTGCCAGACAACAAGCCGTTAAAGACATTACCCGCATTCAATCCCCCGATACTTTAGCCAATAATGAAACGTTTCACCGCGCCTTAACCGAAGGCGTGAAAGTCAGTTATAACCAACACAGCCAAGAGCGCGGGGATTTGGTGTGGTTGCTTGACTTTGCTAATCCCGACAATAACGAGTTTGTGGTTGCCAATCAGTTCACGGTGATTGAGAACCAACAAATGAAACGCCCTGATTTAGTGCTGTTCGTGAATGGGTTGCCGTTAGTGGTGATTGAATTAAAAAATCCCACCGATGAAAACGCCACGATTAAATCCGCTTATCAACAGCTAGACACCTACAAACACACGATTCCTAGCCTGTTTACTTATAACGCCTTGCTGGTTATTTCCGATGGACTAGAAGCGAAAGCGGGTTCATTGTCGGCAGATTTAAGCCGTTTTATGGCGTGGAAAACTGTAGGGGCGGATTGCATCCGCCCTGATGACAACACACATAAAAATCAGGGCGCACGCAACGCGCCCCTACCTGAATTGGAAATATTGATTAATGGGCTATTGAATAAAACCACCTTGTTGGATTTAGTACGGCATTTTGTGGTGTTTGAGAAATCCAGAAAGGAAGAACCACAGACGGGCATTATCAGTATTAGCACGGTTAAGAAAATAGCGGCTTATCATCAATACTACGCGGTGAATAAAGCCGTCGAGTCAACACGAGCAGCGACCAGTGAACACGGCGACCGAAAAGCGGGGGTTGTTTGGCATACGCAGGGCAGCGGCAAGTCTTTGTCGATGGTGTTTTACACGGGCAAAGTGGTGTTGATGCTGAATAATCCGACTGTGTTAGTGATTACTGACCGTAACGACTTAGACGATCAATTGTTTGATACCTTTGCCGCAACCACGCAGTTATTACGCCAAGAACCGAAACAGGCAGAGAGCAGACAGCAATTAAAAGAACTCTTGCAGGTGGCTTCGGGCGGGGTGGTTTTTTCCACCATTCAAAAATTCCAACCCGAAGAGGGCAATGTTTATGATGCTTTATCAAACCGCCGTAATATCGTGGTGATAGTCGATGAAGTGCACCGCACACAATATGGCTTTGCCAAGTATTTACGCGATGCCTTACCCAGTGCGACTTATTTAGGCTTTACTGGCACACCGATTGAAAAAACCGATGTTAATACGCCTAAAATATTTGGTAATTATGTTGATATTTATGATATTGCCCAAGCGGTAGAAGACGGCGCAACGGTGAGCATTTATTATGAAAGTCGGTTAGCTAAAGTTGCCTTGAGTGACGAAGGCAGAAAATTAATTGCCGAACTGGATAAAACCGTAGGGGCGGATTGCATCCGCCCTAATGACGACATTAGTGAAAACAGTGACTACAACAAGGGTGCGTGCAACGCACCCCTACAGGATATTGAACGCGCTAAAGCAAGATGGACACAAATTGAAGCCTTAATCGGCAGTGAACAACGTATAAATAATATCGCTCAAGATATTGTTAGCCACTTTGAAGCACGGCAAGAAGTATTTGCAGGTAAGGGTATGGTTGTCAGTATGTCGCGCCGTATCGCGGTTGATTTGTACGAGGCAATCATCAAAATCAAACCAGACTGGCATTCAGACGACACAACAAAGGGCGTGATTAAAGTTGTCATGACCGCCGCCTCATCGGACGGTTACAAACTGGCAAAACATCACACCACCAAACAGCAACGCCGACACTTGGCAACACGCATCAAAGACAATAACGACGAGTTAAAGTTGGTCATAGTCCGTGATATGTGGCTAACGGGTTTTGATGCACCCAGTCTGCACACCTTGTACATTGATAAACCGATGCAAGGACACAGCCTGATGCAAGCCATAGCGCGAGTGTGCGGGTTTATTTGGATAAGCCAGCGGGTTTAGTGGTGGATTATTTAGGCATAGCCGCTGATTTAAAAAAGGCGTTAGCGTTTTATACCGCCGTTGCCAGTAATGACAGTGCGAAAACACTGATACAGCATGAACAATTACGCGAGTTAGCCGTTGTTCTTACGCAAAAAATCCGTGAGAACGCGTCTATTGATTGGACGCACAAGGAAAGCGTGAGAGCCAGATTAAGGGTTGTCGTCAAAAGGTTGTTGAAGCAATATGGCTACCCACCTGATATGCAGAAACTCGCTACTGAAACTGTGTTGAAACAAGCGGAAATAATTGCCAATGAGTTGGCAACACGCTAAAACCACAAGCAGTCAACTTTGATGTTCTATACATTTTTTTCAGACAAAAACCCGATTAATCTATATCATGCTCGATATTTTTAATAACTAAGAGATTTCTATTATGCAAATAGCTGACAATATGGCAGTATCCATTCACTATACCTTGACTAATGATGAGGGCGAAGTGCTGGATAGTTCGCGGGATGACAACGAGGCGTTAGTTTATCTACACGGCGAAGGCAATATTATTTCTGGGCTAGAAAAAGCTCTACATGGCAAAGCCACGGGTGACAAATTTAACGTGCGTATTGCCGCTGAAGATGCCTATGGCGAATTCATGGAAGATAGAATACAAGTGATTTCCCGCGCTATGTTTGAAGGCGTTGAACAGCTGGAACTCGGTATGCAGTTTCAAGCAGATGTTAGTGATGGTCCTGGCGTTGTGACGATTACTCATATTGAGGGCGATGACGTTACCATTGACGGTAATCATCCGTTAGCTGGTCAGTCTTTAACATTCGATGTAGAAGTTATCGAGGTAAGAGATGCAACCGCTGAAGAATTGGAACACGGTCATATTCATGGTGCAGGTTGCCACCACTAATCACCGCTCGTTATGATTACCAGTCCTTATAAAGGGACTGGTAATCCAAACATAATCATAAGCCTAGCAATAAAAGGCTTATAATGCACGAATCCTTAGTTTTTCCATTCAAAGATTCATGCCATCCACTCCAGATTCTTCCCCGCTGTTATTTACCAGTTTTTCACTAGACGAATCACTGCTACAAGCCGTCAAAAAAATAGGCTTTGAACACCCGACACCTGTACAAGAACAGGCAATTCCTCCCTCGTTAGCCTATAAAGATTTATTAGTCAGTGCTAAAACAGGTAGCGGTAAAACGGTCGCGTTTTTATTGCCCATGCTGCAACGCTTGCTTGGCTCGCGCTCAACATTATTTGGCACGCGTGCATTAATACTTGCTCCTACGCGTGAACTCGCCAGACAAACTTACGACCAGTGTCTGCAACTCATCGAATTTACTGAATTAAAAGTTGGTTTAATCACTGGCGGCGAAGATTTCAAACAACACCAAAGCCTATTACGCCGCAATTTTGAAATCATTATTGCCACGCCTGGTCGTTTGCTAGAATTGATGAACCAAGAAAGCGGCGACTTTACTCATTTGGAAGTGTTGGTGCTGGATGAAGCTGACCGTATGCTTGATATGGGTTTTAGTGATGATGTATTAAGCATTGTGAGTCATTGTAACGCCGCACGGCAAACGCTGTTATTTTCTGCCACGCTCACCCATTTTGGTGTCATCAAAATAGCCGATAAGATTTTAACCAATCGCAAAGTTATCGCCTTAAATACCCTGCAAGACGAACACCTACAAATTGAGCAACAAATCATTCTAGCCGACGATAACGAGCATAAACAAAAGTTACTCGCGTGGCTATTGATTAATGATGAATACGAAAAAGCCATTATTTTTACTAATAGCCGCTTACAAGCCGATGCACTGCAAGGTCCATTACGCGGTAAAAAACTGCGTGTCGGTGTGCTGCATGGTGAAATGGAACAAAAAGATCGCAATCGCACCATGATTTTATTCCGCGAAGGCGTGATTAATATCATCGTTGCCACTGATCTCGCGGCGCGTGGCTTGGATGTTAAAGGCATTAACCTCGTGGTTAATTTTGATGTTCCCAGAAACGGCATTGATTACATACACCGCATAGGACGCACAGGACGTGTTGATGAACTAGGCACAACCATCACCCTAGTCAAGCACACCGAATGGAATTTAATGTCCAGCATCGAACGCTTTTTAAAACAAAACTTTATCCGTCGCACCATCAAAGAATTAGCCGCTAAATATCAAGGTCCGAAAAAGCTAAAAGCCTCAGGTAAAGCAGTAGGCAGTAAGGGCAAGCCAGAGCCTAAAAAAGCAGAAATCGTTAAAGTAAAAGTACGTCATCGCGATAAGAAAAATGTCGGTAAGCGCAGAGTGCCGACCACTGCGCCGATTGCAAAACAGCCAGAAGACCAAGTTGTTACCGATAGTTGATGTAGCTAACCGTTAATAGGGTAATGGGTTCAATCTGTTATAGCGATATTAATGACTGCCAGTCCTTTAAAGGACTGGCAGTCATGAGCTTAAGTAAAAATGTGCAGAACTTCATTGATACCTTCAATAAATATTTCCCGCGAAAATCTTTTTGCACTTTCCTCGCAGGCTTCACGCATGACTAATGCAGCGTCTTTATCCATAAACTTAACAGCGTCAACAATGTCATTAACGGATAGTTGCTTAGAAAGCAATAAACCTGTTTTTCCATGTTGCAAGGTTTCCAATAAGCCACCCTCTGCTACACCAATGACAGGCTTACCCGCAGCCATTGATTCTACGGGTGCCATTCCAAAATCCTCGTCAACGGGAATATAAAGGGTAGCAATTGAACTACCGACCCAATTGCGTATCTGCTCATCGGATTGCCATCCTGTAATATGAATATTTGGGTAATTCTGTGCCATTTCTCGAAGCTTGGCTTCTTCGCTTCCTCCCGAAACAACCACGAGTTTTTTGTCAGGAAGTAAGGTAAATGCCTCAATAATCTTATCGATCCGCTTAAGCGGATCTAACCGCGCATTTGATAGATAGTAGTCTCCTTGGGTTTGCCATTTAAAGCCTTTTATATCTATCGGCGGATAAACAATCCGTGAATCAATGCCTGTATATTTTAGTAATCGTCCTTTTATATTATTCGAATTTGCCAGAGTTTCGTCCATGTGTTGAATACAACGCTTGTAACTAAATCCTAGATAAAGCATTAAGATTTCAAAAAATGGGTGCAGCCACCAACTAAATTGAGAGCGATAAAATGCCCTTTGATCAAAAATATATCGTGGTGGGGTATGGCAATAGTAAATATTACGCCCCTGTTTATGTTGTTCGACAGCATAAATAGACGACTGTCCACTGTATATACAAATGTCGTATTCCTTGAGGAAGTCCGTATTATGAGTGAACAATTTTTTCATGGATAACATTTTTGGACTGGCAGGTACTTTATCGGATAATACGCGTATGTTTAAATCCGTCGGTTGAGGGTAGCTATCATTCGTCCAGTAACCAGTGCATAAATCCGCATCAAGTCCTTCACATAGATCAAGTATCAGACGTTCTCCACCACCACGAATGGCAAAATAATCATGCAGTACGATGATCTTAGGTTTCAGGGCTAGCGTTTCATTATTTTCATTCATTATTAATTCCTGCACTTTTCCCAAACTTTCATTTTTGATCCCCTAGCTTACGATAAGCATCTGCAACCATTTTAGGCTCGCCTTGTAGACGAATTTGCCCATGCTCCAACCAGATTAGCCGAGAACATTGGGTCACCAAAAAATCCAGATTGTGCGACACCATAATAGTAGTGATACCACTGCGGATCATTTTCTGCATTCGTGCAGTACATTTGCGAATAAAAAACATATCACCGACTCCCAATATTTCGTCCAACAATAAAATATCGGGTTCAATTTCGGTCGCCAGCGAAAACGCAAGTCGCGCATACATTCCAGAGGAATAGGTCTTAACGGCTTCATCCATGAAATTGCCTATTTCGGCAAATTTAATGATGCCATCGAGTTTCGCCTGAATTTGTTTTTTAGATAGTCCCATTAAAGCACCCGCTAAAAAACAATTCTCTCTTCCCGTCAACTCTGCCTGAAAGCCTATGCCTAGTTCTAACAGCGGCACAAGGCGACTAGAAGGGTTGACGATGACGTTGCCAAGCTGAGGCTTAATAACGCCCGCAATGACTCTTAGCAAGGTGGATTTTCCAGCACCATTGCGACCTATCAACCCAATTGTTTCACCTTTATCAATGGTGAATGATACGTCTTTTAAGGCTTCGAAATACTCCGCTCTCCTGTTTTTAGCAAGATTGCTTAGAGTGGTTCGTAAGGAGCGATGCTGTGTGGCGTGATGGTCAAAACGCACACTGACATTTTCGATTTTTATTATTTCCTGCATGATTGCTTACAGATAGAAGTAAAAGCGTGGCGTGAAATGGTGCAGTGCCCAAATACCCAGTCCTAAAAATACACTGGCAATACCAGCTGTTACCTGCCAATCCAAAAGCGATGGCAGACAATTGTAATAAAGCGGTTTTTGAAACAGCGCGGCAAAATAGGTGACGGGATGATAAACCAATAGTTCAGACTGTAAACTACCCATCGGCATGGAGTCGGCTTTAAATAAAATAGGGGCTGAAAAAAAAGTCAGCATCAATCCAGTGGTTGCCAACGGCTTGATGTCACGGAAAAAAGTATACGCAACCGCAAGCAACATTCCAATGCCAAGTGCGGCGGCACTGGTTATAAAAATCGATACGGGCAGAATAAAAATATGGATTGTCCATATCGGTTTGACGAAAGCTAATATGACTAGCACCACGGCAAATGCACAAAAAAAGTCAATTGCGGCGATTAACCATCGGGTTAGCGGAAATATAAAGTATGAAATAGCCAGCTTTTTAAGCAACCATTCCCCAGCAATAATGGATTCCATCACCCCCAAAATAGTGGCTTCAAAATAACGCCAAGGGACTAAGGCGGAAAATAAATAAACAACATAATCCGATAACTCCATTCGATTGATGGCTGAAAAAACTAGGCTCAATGTTCCTAAATATAAAACAGGTTCAAGGACATTCCACAATATTCCCAAGGTGGTATGTCGATAACGCAACTTGATTTGAGTAAAGGCATAAGCCTTTAAAAATCCCCAATTAAGATTTTTGAAGTGGATTAACATGGCTATTCGTTTTATTTCTGGATAACAATACCGTAACAAGTGGTTGGAAAACCATCAACCATGAGTTTCAAATGTGCAGGATTCATACTTTTATCATAATACTTGGATCGGCTAGGAGAAGGCGGCACATCATGAGGATAAGGAGGTACATCTATAAACCAGTCAACAGGTGACGAGCCAACATCGAAAGAGATGGCAGGTATTTTATAACCCTGCAATTTAAGCCGTGCTGCTAACTGCTCAAAATCCTTTCTTCTAAATAACACGGTTGGCCAGTTATCAATGGTTTCTTCTTCGCTGGCGTAATTGAATTCAGTGGTATGAATAGCAATCCCACCTGGTTTTAATACCTTGAGTGATTGTTCAACGAACCGTAGACCCTTCTCAATTGAGCCAAGGTGTTCAAATGCGCAGATAGACCAACAGAAATCAAATTGTTCATTCATATCGTCTGGAATAGCATTCATATCCACATATCTATGGCTAACCAGTGCATCGAACTCTTGTCTGGCAAGAAAATCTGGCTTGTAAACTTTATCCAAATTTTGTGCGTGCTGATTGGTAGCAATCCAACCTTCAGCCTCTTGAGTTGCTGGATCGAGGTCTGTGACTAATACACTGATACCTTTTGATGCAAAATAGGACGGAAAAGGTTCTTCGCCACAGCCGAATCCCACAGCACTCAGACCTTTTTGTAGCTTTCCTGCACTCTCAACCGATTTTAATAGGTATGCGTTTTCCCACAGTTTTCTATGCAATAGCGGTGCCATTCTTAATTGGTTACAGGTATCAATAAACCAACTTTCACAAAAATCATCAAATTTTGTTGCCGCCCAACCCAGATTAAAAGGGTTTTGTTTTGTATTTTCTGTCGTTAAATGATGCCCTTGATACATAACACTGGCTAAATAATTACCAAAAACTTTAGCGTTCCATCGTAAAGCAGGTAGGTCTCGTAAAATCTCGTTTAACGCCACACAATTGGGTTGTTGTGCATCATTAATAAGGCTAAGCATTTTTTTTATATCATCATTATTCGACATGGGTTAACTCCTCATTGCAGTCAATACATCGGTTGGCGTTATATTCGCCAGACAAACACTCGTATAATTTCCTGCTAAATTACAGACTAGGTTTTCATTGCGATAACAGGGTGAGCAAGGAAAATCGGTTTTGTTTGGCATAATCGCTTTACTCTTTAAATAGTGCCGAGAAATAACCTTGCCACTGGTCGGTCCAAAAATTCCAATAGCTGGCAAAGACAGAGCCGCCGCTAAATGTACAAATGAAGAGTCGGGGGAAATGATTAAATCACACTGCGCTACGATGGCAAATGACGCTCTGAGTGGTTGGACTACTTTGATGATATTGTCTGCCTCATATCCTTCAATAGCGTCGTTATTGAATACAAGAACCAATGAATCTTGCGAAAGTGTGAATGCCAGTTCTTTAATTTGAAGCCAGTTTCGATAGGTTTCGGCTGAATTGGCTTGAATACCAATTATTTTTTTATTATTTGGATTGATGTTTGCAATATATTCTTCGGCAACTTTGCGTTCATCGGCACTGATGACATACTTGGGCGTATAGCCATATTTAGCAAGCTCCTTCTTGCTGATTCCCATTGCAGCAGCGAATATTTCTATGCGGTTGCTCTTTATAGTGGGAAATTCCATTGTTTCAATACGACTGGCAGGACAATCGGTAAGGTCATACCATCTCGCATAATCAGTTGTTTGTAGCGATTCAGCTTCTATATCGATACATTCAAAATCGTCATTTCCTTCCAGCAAAGAGAAAAATGCCTTTGGAATTGCAAAATGTATGATTTCTTGTGGGTATTTTTTGCGTAACGCACGCAATCCAGCCGTCATCATCAGTAGATCACCGAGACCACCCATTGCGCGGGTGACCAGTATCGTTCCAACTTTTCCTTTCGGTTTTTGGCGAGTTACATAATGAATCTGATTCGGACGACGATAATTCAAATAATAGAGAAACGCTAAAGCCGTAATCCGTAACACTTTGACAATACCAAGAGGGCGCAACAATGAAATATTTGCTGCCTTCATCCAAAGTAACTGAATCAGGAAAGCCAAACGCATACTCACGGGGGCTTCGGCAAAAAGTACAGCAGCAATATTGCCTTTATAAGTGCTTTTTACCTGTTGTATGAACCAAAAACGCAGTTTATCGTCAGAATACACTTCATAAATACCGCGCCATAATAAGGTGCGATATTCACCGATACGCCCAACACTTAATAACACCGACATAAACCGACGATAAAGAAGCGGACGATTTCCGCGACTGGGTAACAGATAGGGGCGCATGGCAAAGTTCAAGGCAGCCGATTCTGCTTTTTTAAGATTGCCAAGTAATACATCCAGTTTGGCGCGGCTTGCCATAAGGGCTTGTCGCACCGATGGAAAGCGTTGCGGTTGCGCCGCATCGGCAAGATTAAGCACGTCGCTAGCCAAAGAAAGCAAATATTGATCCAGTAAACCTTCCGCCCAACAATCCAAACCTTCCAGCCACTCCTGAGGTAAGGCAATCTTCTTGCTGAACATAGCTTCTGTTGCTTCAGCCAGAAGCTCTTGAAATTCGTAGGCAAAAACATCGATATTTGCGATTGATTTTAGATTCATTCCAGCGTAGTAACACAGAGCCGAAACGATATATTTATCAGCCAACGCCAGTTGCTTACTATTCTTGTCGAAATGAGACCAAATCCAAAAAACAGTCTCGTATTTGCGTTCGAAAGCAAGGTGTTTAAGTGTGCTTAGGTCTTCGTTATTGCTGCTCATCATTATGGAATTACGCTTCAGTTAATGCTCGTTCGATTTGAGACTTTTCATCTACGACTAATCGAATCAGTTCAGATTGACGAAGTCTATCATCACCCGATAAAGTCGGAGCATTTAAAAACTCATCAATACTTTGCAACGCTGCTTCCAGATTACCAACCTGATTCAAGCAGATTATCTTGCGAAACTGAGCTTCCAATGCCAAACCTTCGCCGTTAACTATTTCCACCTTACGATAATAATCAATGGCATCAAGAAACCTGCTATCTAACTCAAGACAAAAAGCAAACCAATAAACGGCATGGCGCAATATTAAAGATTCTGCCAAACAGAGTTTAGTTTCAGGCAGTATTTTTGAAAGAAACGCCTGAGCTTTAGAATATTCTTTTTCCTCAATCAGTATCCATGAATATCTAAACCCTGCATGAAATTTAAGCTCATCGAGCTGTGCAGAACTATAACTTGATAGATAATAATCTAATGCTTGTTTTCGGCTGTTCCCCATGTTCTCAAGACACCAGCCACAATTAAATAAAACATCTGGCTGACTGATTCCATCGATACCAATACACTGTTTTAATAAAGGAAACGCCTCAGAAAAACGCTTTTCATTTAAAAATGCAACGGCTTGTTCGTATAATGTCAAATCACTCATCCTAGTTTATTTTTCAAAAATAATTAATACCATCTTTTGCGCTGGATTCTAACATCCATGCGGAATAATGATCTGGCTTGAATCCACGTTAGCCGCCATGACTGCCAGTCCTTTAAAGGTCTGGCAGTCATTACTATCGCTATAACAGCTTAAATTTAGTGGCGTGTATTTTGTACAAAACTGACTACTGCTTAGTGAGTGGCACTAAAGGAATATGATAACTTTCTATAATTTCTTGAATTTCAGTGGCATTATCAGTAATCAGTTTATCCAGTATCTCTTTGCGTTCTTTATCTGGTTTACGCACGCCCATTGCCATTGCAAAATCGAATTTTATAGCGGGTGTAGATTGCATGGGAATTAGACTATAGCTATTTTCAGGGCTTTGCGCGGCAACATAAGCTGCCATAGGTCCCCATAAAATCACCATATCAATTTTTTGGGCTTTTAAATCTTTGTCAATTTGCATGGCGACATTATTTTCATTGTCCCCCGACATGGACTGATAAGAAATACCTTGATCCAGTAGCCCATTTTTTTGCAACCACGTTGTTCCTGGTCCTTTATCAAACATAGCGATTTTTAATTTATCTTGTTCTGGCAGGGGCAGGGCAGCGAGTTGTGCCGCGTCTTTAATGTCATCATAGCCACGTCCTTTGGCAATCAGCAAAACGTAAGTCGATTGGTAATACGGTTTGGTGTTAAGCGTTAAATCATAGCCATCTGGCACACCAATCACCACATCACATTTAAAGTTTTTGCTATCAACTTCCATTTCATTGACAGGAGCGGTTAGGGTATTGCGAATAAAGCCAATACGTTGTGCAAACCAAGTATATTCAACAGTTTGACCCAATTTTTTGGCAAACAATTCGGCAATTTTATTTTCAAAGCCATCTTGTTTTTGAGTGGAATAGGGTGGATTTAACGGATCAGCACAGACTTTGAATTTTTCTTCAGCGTGTGCGCCAAAAACAGTCATTACTAAATATAAACCCGCAACGAGCGGCGTAATTTTCATAGATATTTCCTTAAGTATGGCTTACATTTCTTCAATAAAGGTGTTTTCTATCGGCGTTTGTACATAGTGTTTTTTCTCATCCCAGAAATAATAATAGCCTTTGTCAGCGGTGGTTACTTTACCATTTTTAATTGTCCACGTTTTTGTTGTAGAACCGTTGGCGTAAGTGACTAAATAATCACCATCTAAAAATTCAACAACTTTTCTGGATAATTTATTTTGTTGGTCTTGTGTACAGCCTGAGAGTAAAGCTAGTACTAGGAATAATTTAATAAGTAGTTTCATAACAGATTTTAAGTTAGGCTTGGAGGTTATGGGATTAGAAAAGTATAGCATTCAGTGGATACATGATAAATTTATTACTCAATAATAAGTTTTTACTTTTGGACATGACTGCCAGTCCTTTAAAGGACTGGCAGTCATTAATATCGCTATAACGGGTTTAACCCACTACCCATGAGGTTCAAGATAGTTGATATTAGGGGCTGAGTAGTTACGTTTTAGCGAACTATCCATATATTATTATTTGCGATACAATCAAATTTTGCGTAACTTATTGAAGTTGGACTTGATGATGACTATCGACTTAAAATCCCGAAACTTTAGGCAAGCCCTATTTCTAATTTTCAGCATAACTGGACTGCTATTTTTTTCCGACACAATTTTAGCGCATGAGCGCTGGATTTTATCACCAGAACAAATTGATCATTGGAATTCCAAACAGCGACCAGATATTTTCTCTCAGTTTTCACCCCTCAATCTGACCATGATTTCGGTGTTTTCAGTATTCATCATCGGATGGGTATGGCTGGGCTTTACTGGAGCTCGTGAGTTATTTCCAGATTTGCAGGCAAAATTAGCTTCCTATGGGGATCACGTTCCCCGTATTTTACGAGTTTGTCTTGCGTGGATTTTATTATCATCAGCTTTAGGTGCTGAACCACGCTTTGGGATATTGCCGTTTACCACACCCACATTTTTAGCACCAGATCTTGACCTAAATCAGCTAGGCTCTGCGTGGGCTTGGTTACGTTGGGTTGAAGTTGTTTTAGGTCTGACTATTCTTTTTGGTATTTATGTACGATTATTTGCGATTCTACTTATTATATTAAGTTGTTTGGGTGGGTATCTCTATGGTGATGCCATACTTGCTTATGCGGGTGCTATAGTCGGAGCTAGTATTTATCTGGTGCTGCAAGGTTCTGGCAGGCATTATTTGCCTTTGCCGACTCCAGTCTTATTTCATGGCATACAGACTTGGCTTGCTGAACAGCCTCGGCAACGCGCTCAAGCCATTATGCGTATTTTGACAGGTACAACATTATTGTACCTTGGGGTGTTTTTTAAAGTGATGCAGCCCAATCTTTCGATTGGTATTATTACCCACTACCAATTACCCATCCTGTCACTCAATCCAGAGGCTTTTACACTGGTGATGGCTCTGGTTGAAGTAAGCACTGGGATTTTGATGATGGCTGGCGTTTTATTACGTCCTTTGTCATTGTTTTTAATAGCGGCATTTTCTATATTTGCCTTGTTATTGCCAGAAACGCCGACTGAGCATATTCTTTTTTATGGGGTTGTTTTATCCTGCCTTATCAATTCTGCTGGTCATTTACGGCGACCGATACCCAGAGATAAAGCCGCTCATATCGTGATTATAGGAGGGGGACTTTCTGCCCTACAAACCGCTATCAAAATTGAAAGGCTTATTGGTGAATACTCCAATGTCAGAATTACGTTACTGCATGAGCAAGCGAATTTTTTGTTTGCACCCTTTCTGCCAGAAGTGATTGGCGGTACCGTTCAACCTGGCAATGTGGTCAATCCGTTTCGGCGTATTATTCAGCAGACTAATGTGGTTGTGGGGCATTTGGAGTCTATTGATGAGACCTCACAAAAAGTTATAGCAAGGCGAAAAAACAACGAGATTATCGAGCTACAGTACGATAGCTTAATCGTTGCACTTAATCAAAAATCGAACCGTTCCAGTATCTCTGGCATGATGGCTCATGCTTGTTCCATTGATTCAGTAGCAGATGCACTTCGCATCAGGCAGCGTGTACTTGATTTAGTCGAGGAAGCGGAGTTTGCTAATGATCCAGATGAGCAAGTTCGTTTACTCACTTTTGCCATCTTGGGTGGTGGGGAATCAGCCTCGGCAATAGCCGTCGAAGTCAGTCAAATACTGCGTGCTGCTGAATCTTCTTACTCAGTGTTACGACAGTCAGGTTGGCAGGTACATTTTTTTGATGAGTTGGGGCAGAATCGATCTGATTTTGAGAAAAAAATAACTCAAAAACGAGCTAAGCTTTTAAAAAAAGCAGGCGTTATCGAACATCTGGAAGACCAAATTACCAGTATTACTCAGAGAGACCTGTTTTTTTCCAGTGGACAGAGTCAGTCAGTGGGGCTTGTAATAAACGCGTCTTTGACGCTACCCACCATTCCTTTTAAGCAACGTGGCAATTTGAACTGGCCGTTTGCAATTAACGATGAGCTGCGTTTGCAAACATTTGAGAATATCTGGATAACAGAAACGAGTCAGAGTCTTGACCATACCCAATTTTCTTTCACCGATGATCTGGTCGATTTAGGCTATAGTGCGGGCTTTAAC
>Ga0194060_10000943_pt1 | contig 21238 bp, 17 predicted proteins | sample SepL225m_MetaG_FD_163427 | JGI IMG/M metagenome (GOLD analysis project Ga0194060, IMG submission 163427) | Anoxic zone freshwater microbial communities from boreal shield lake in IISD Experimental Lakes Area, Ontario, Canada - Sep2016-L222-5m | ecosystem: Environmental > Aquatic > Freshwater >... | reverse complement strand
GGTCGATATTGATCGGATGGGTCACATATTTGCTCGGATCATTATAATAATCCACCACCGCCTCCAAGGTTGCGAACATGCCATTGTGCATATAAGGAGCGGTTACAGCCACATTGCGCAGTCCGGGTGTTTTAAATTTCCCCAGGTTGGCCGAGTCCTTTTTGAAATTAAAATGGCCGGCATCATCGAGTGCTTTGCCATTGTACAATCCAATATTCTTGAACCCATCATCGGTGAAATCTTCCATTGAATGACAACTGAAGCATTTTGCCTTGTCACCGATAAAAAGTTGTCGGCCTGCTTCCTCTTCGGCTGAAAGTTTGCTAAGGTTATTACTCCAGTCATCGAATTTGCTGTTGCTGGTCTCCAGTGTATTTTCAAAGGCAGCCAGCGCAGAAGCCAGATTTTCTTTTGATGGGTTTTGCTTATAAATTTTTAAGAACAGGTTTTTATAGAGGGGGTTATCATTGAGTCTTTGTACAGCAATGGCAATGGGCAATCCCATTTCATCGGGGTTTTCAATGGGCATTAATGCCTGCTGTTCTAATGAGCCGGCCCTTCCATCCCAGAAATAATAGGGACGGTTCTTCATATTTAATACAGAGGGTGTGTTGCGTAGGGTATGTTTTCCTTCAATGCCCAGACTAAAGGCCATCGTGTCGGCAAATGCATAGGCAGGTTTATGGCAACTGGCACAACTGATCGACGAATCTTTTGACAGCAGTTTTTCGTTGAATAATTTTTTGCCAAGGGCAGCCTTAGTATTGATATCAGCAGGCTTTTCAATAAAAAAAATATTGGTAAGGGCCAGTAGCGATCCAATGAAAAAAATAAATCCGATTTGTTTTTTCATACTACAAAATTAACATCAAAAGGGTAAAAACTTCTACATCATTTCCTTTTCCCTTTGTATCTTTCCTACATAAAAATTGTGCACTATGGCAACTAAGGAAACTTTTATTCAGTCCATCAATGATGGTTATCATTTTAAAGGCGAATCGGTAAAGATTGGGGCGGCCATGCTCAATGGGGAAGTGGTTCCCGAAGCAGGTATTTTTCTTCCTTTGAAAACGATGAACAGGCATGGATTGATCGCAGGAGCTACCGGCACCGGTAAAACCAAAACCCTTCAGATGATCAGTGAATACCTGAGTGATGCCAGTGTGCCGGTGTTGGTGATGGATATCAAGGGCGACCTGAGCGGGATCGCCGCCATGGGTGCCGAAAATGATAAGCTGAAAGAACGCTACCAGAAACTTACAATGGAATACAAGCCTGCCGTTTTTCCGGCAGAATTGCTGACCCTCACCGGAAAAAACGGAGTGCATTTACGCGCAACAGTTAGTGAATTTGGTCCGGTATTGTTGAGTAAGATCCTGGAGCTGAACGATACCCAGGGAGGCGTAGTGGCCATGATCTTCAAATATTGTGATGATACTAAATTGCCCTTGCTGGACCTGAAGGATTTCATCAAAGTGCTGCAGTATATCGGTGATGAGGGTAAGGCCGAACTGCAAAAAACCTATGGCAATATTTCCACCACCTCTACCGGAACCATATTGCGCAAAGTGATCGAACTGCAGCAACAGGGCGCTGATGTATTTTTTGGGGAGCGAAGTTTTGAAGTGGATGACCTGATGCGGATCAGCGACGATGGTCGAGGAATGATCAGCGTGCTGCGGGTGACCGACCTGCAGGATAAGCCAAAACTATTTTCCACATTTATGTTGCAGATGCTGGCCGAACTCTATGCCAGCAGCCCAGAGGAAGGAGATCTTGATAAACCCAAACTGGTGATATTTATTGATGAAGCGCACCTGATCTTTCAGGATGCCAGCAGTGCTTTGCTGCAACAGATTGAAACCATGGTGAAGCTGATCCGGTCAAAGGGTATCGGCATCTTTTTTTGTACGCAAAATCCAATGGATGTACCGGCTAGTGTGCTGGCGCAACTAGGACTGAAAATTCAGCATGCCCTGCGGGCTTTTACAGCGGCCGACAGGAAACTCATCAAACAAACAGCTGAAAACTATCCGGAAACTGAATTTTATAAAACCGAAGACCTCATCACGCAACTGGGCATCGGGGAAGCCCTGGTGACCATGCTAAATGAAAAAGGGATTCCCACACCGCTGGCACATACTTTTCTGGCTTCACCACGCAGCAGGATGGATATCCTTACCCCTGCTGAAATTGACGCCATCAACACAAGGTCTAAGATGGTGGCCAAGTATAACCAAGCCATCGACAGTGAATCTGCCTATGAGATATTGACCGCCAAATTGCAGGAAGCGGCTGAAAAATCTCAGGATACAGATACTGGTACCACGAAAAGAACACAGAAACCAGAGCTTACAACGTTGGAAAAAATTGAGAACAATTCGATCGTGAAAAGTATGGCACGCACTGCTGGTAATACCATTGTGCGGTCATTACTGGGGGCACTTGGTCTTGGAGGCAGAACCACTAAAAAATCCAGCAGTTGGTTTTAAAAAAAAATCATATGAAATATTATCACAAGCAAGTCCTGTTGTTTTGTGCAGGACTATTTATTTGTTTTTGTAGCCTGGCGCAGGAAACTGCTGGTCAGGCCGGGGGATCAAGTAAGTCCACTAAAAATTCTGGATCGGTGTATGATGGGAAATGGTCGGAGACCTGGAGTTATAACCGAAAGACAGATGTGGCTTACCACGATACATTCAGCATCTGGATGGATCATGACCAACCGGTGATCAAGTCGGTAGGTCCCCACCTATACGAATTCAGGAATATAAAACTGGAAGATGAGTGGCTGAGTTTTGAGTTGCTAAATGGCGAATATGTGTTACCCTATCGCCTGAAGTTGAACAATAAGAACGGCGACTTGTTGATCGGAACTGCCGTGGGGATCAATAAAGCGGAAGTCAAGATCATGTGGGTAAAAGTTCCCTCAGAAAGCGGAGATTAAAATTGGAGGCAATTCCAGCTACAGGATCCTTGTTTTTGAAGCATGATCCTACGCGCTTCCATATTTGAACATCGGTTTGGTCCACTATCATATTCCTTATTTTATCTATGCTCCTTCCTTGGTGAAGCCGGCTATTGAAAAACGAATGGTCAGCCAGATCGATCTTGCACCAACGGTTTTAGGTATGATGAATTTGAATTATACCAGCAGGTTCATGGGATTTGATATTTATAAAACAGCTGAAACCAGCGACCGGGTCTTTATCAGCACTTATCAAGATATGGGATATATCCGATCAGGAAAGCTGGTTATTCTTTCTCCAAAGCAACGGTTAGTCATGTTTCAACCCGATTTTATTAGCGGCATGGCCAAGTCTATTCCCCTGGAAGACAGTCTGGTGAATGAAGCAATCGTCTGGTATCAGGGTGCCAGCTACTAGTTTAGAAAGGAATCTTATACCCTGCAAAAAGGATTTTCCCCCGTAATCAGCTGATATTTCGTAATATATAATATGGATAAAATATAGATTTGTGTACTTTTTACACAAATGGGAAGTATCGATTTTTTAAAAAAGGACAAATAAAATGTTGCATAATAGTAAATTCCGTATTATCTTCGCTACGGTTTTTCATAGGATATTGGATTTTAAAGCGGGACTAGATTTCTATCTTGGTCCCTTTTTTTATTTTATACCCTTCATATCCCTTCTATTCAGCAATACTTGTTACTTGGGGTTTGGTCAGGAAACGGATAGTTTCCCGGCTTGATCGGCACTGATCTTTTTTTCTGCCTGCAGGTAATGGATCACTTCCCAGATGGTTTCTTTTTTGTGGTCAGGCAGCTCAGCCCATATTTCGGGTACGCTTACCGGTGATGTTTTAGCCAATTTCAGGATATGGCCAGAAATGATCTCAAATTCTGATAAGGAAACGGCCTTTGATTTCTGCCGGATGCAATTATCACAAATACCACAATTGTTAACAGCCACATCATTAAAATAAGCTGCAATGATCTTACTTCGGCAGGCAGTTTCGTTCTTGGTATATTGAATCATGGCTTCAACCCGCTCTTCATAATTCTTTTTCCGTTTTAAATAATTGCGGGTATCAAGCGAATAATTATCCAGGTACATCCTGTTTTGTAAAAGCGTTAGTTGCGGTTTTTCTTTTTGAGCATGATACACGATCATGCCACGATCGTGCAGTTTTTTAAGATCCTTCTTGATCATCTCTTTTTCCGTCCGAATGAATTTTGCCAGCTGTGATTCATACACCGTGGCAGGATGATCAAAAATTCCTTCGTATGATCGCAAGAGTCCTTTGATGAGCGGCTCCAGTTCTGGATGCACGTGTTCAAATTCAGCGAGCTCCTGTTTATTGGTACTGAATACTACGGTAGAGGGTTTGAAAAATACTTCGTTGTACCATAGTACCGATTCCTGTTCCAACACCTTGATGGCATAAGTAGCCGTGAGTATATTGAGTTTAAACGCTGCTGCGAAAACACTCATATCTAATTCCGCCTGCATGCCTTCGCCAGACCCGGCGGCGATCTGCAAATGATTCATGAGGGCAACATACACTTGTTTGATCAGCGCTTCACTGGGATAACGGATATCGGTTTGTTGCAACAGTTCATTCAGTTCTTGGGGGCCGTGTAACATGACCGCATATGCGCGTTCCCCGTCACGCCCGGCCCTGCCAGCCTCCTGGTAATAATTTTCGAGACAATCGGGTACATGATAATGCACCACGGTTCTCACATCAGGTTTATCAATACCCATCCCAAAGGCATTGGTACATACGATCACGCGGGTTTTATTTTGTATCCAGGCCGTTTGTTTTGCATTTCTTTCTTCATTGCTGAGACCGGCATGATAATGATCGGCAGCAATTCCATTCATCATCAGCAGTTCTGCAATTTCGCGGGTAGACTTCCTGCTTTTGCAATACACGATGGCGGAGCCGCTCACATTGGTTAATATTTCAATGAGCTTTTGTTGTTTCGATGCTACGGGAAATACACTGTATGAAAGATTCGGTCTTTCAAATGATTGTTGAAACCGTTGCTGGGTTTTTCCAAAATGCAATTTCTCACAAATATCTTCTTGCACCAGTTTGGTAGCAGAGGCTGTGAGGGCCAGTACAGGCACACCCGGGAGTCGTTCTCGGATCTTGGCGATGCGCATATAGGGTGGTCTGAAATCGTATCCCCATTGTGAAATACAATGCGCTTCATCAACGGCGATCAGGTTCACTTTCATGGAGGCCAGCACGGTTTCAAAAAGATCGGTTTCCAATCTTTCGGGAGAAACGTATAGGAATTTATAATCCCCAAATGCGGCCTGTTGTAAGGTCTTTTTTACTTCCTGGAAACTCATTCCGGAATACACGGCCAGGGCTGGTATCCCTTTTTTGTTGAGGTTCTCTACCTGGTCTTTCATGAGGGCGATGAGCGGACTAACGACTAGGCATATCCCATCTTTCAGCATTGCCGGCACTTGAAAGCACACGGATTTGCCACCACCCGTGGGCAGCAGGGCGAGCGTATCCTTGCCTTCCAGTATTGACCGAATGATCGGTTCCTGCATGGCACGGAAATGGCTGAATCCCCAATATTCCTTTAAGATCCGGTGAATATCCACTTCGTTAAATTTCCATTTGAAATTAAATCACTTTCCGGTAATTCAGGCGAATTGAATTGATGGCCAGTACCACATCGCTGAAACCCATGGCCAGTGCAGCTATGCCCGGATGTAGAAAACCCATGGCCGCAATCGGAATGGCTACAATATTATAAATGAAGGCCCAGAAAAGGTTGCCCTTGATGGTACTGAATGTATGCTTTCCTAATCCCAGTGCCAGGGGCAGATGTTGAATGCCTTTGTTCATCAACACCACCTGTGCGGTTTGCATGGCCAGTTGTGTGGCATCACTCATGGAGATCCCGATCGTGGCCTTGGCCAGTGCAGGAGCATCATTGATGCCATCGCCCACCATGGCAACCGGTGATTGGTTGTTGAGGGTTTCTATCACCTTAAGTTTTTCTTCAGGCGATTGTTCGGCAAATACTTTGTCGATACCCAGGGCCGAAGCCACCTTATTTGTTCTTGCTGAACTATCGCCACTCAACAATACCGTCTGAATATTTTTTTCGTGTAAATATTTGATCACGGCTGCCGACTCGGGCCTGAGTTCATCTTCCATATCCAGCCATCCCACCAGCGATCCGTTCTTTAGCAGGTAGGCGGTATGGTTAGTATCTGAAGTTTGGGTGACAGCAATTTTATAAGATCCCAGTGCGTATTGATTACCTTCCTGATCTTCAGCAAGCATACCGGTACCTTTTATTTCTTCAATTTTCTTCCAGGCGATGTTTTGGCTGTTCTTCCAGTTCAGGCTGATGGTTTTAGCAATGGGATGGTTCGAAAATTTTTCGATCGAATACACGATGCTTTTGAACAAAGGTTCATCCAATTCGCTATGCCAGTTGCTGATGGTCAGTTGTCCTAAAGTGAGCGTGCCGGTCTTATCAAAAACAACCGTGCGTATATCTTTAAACAGTTCCAGACTTTTTGCATTCCTGAACAGGATACCATTGCGCGCTGCACGGCCTAGTCCTACCGCAATAGCAGCCGGCGTGGCCAATCCCATGGCACAGGGGCAGCTGATCACCAGCACCGCGATACTTCTCATCAATGAATCGGTAACACTGATATCAAAGGCGAAATAATTCAACAAAAAACTCAGGATAGAAATGCCGATCACGGCAGGAACAAATATGGCACTGATCTTATCGGCCAGTTGTTGAATGGGCGGTTTATCTCCCTGGGCCTGTTTTACCAGTTGAAGGATATTGCTGAGTATGGTATCTTTTCCTACTGCAGTAACCTGTGCTTTTACCGTTCCCTCGGTGATCAAACTTCCACCAATCAGTGCATCTTTTTTCAGCTTATGCACCGGATTGCTTTCGCCGGTAAGCAGTGATTCGTTTACATAGGCTTCGCCCCAAAGGATCTTACAATCCATGGGAACCTGTTCGCCCGTCTTTATCAATATAAGGTCGCCTACATGCAGTTTGGTGTTTTCGATGGGGAAGATCAACTCCTGGTGTGTTTCGTCGAAGGCGATCATATTGGCCATCAATTTCTGCCGGGCCGCTAGTTTATTCAATTCCGATTGTGTAGTGGCCACGGATTTATGTTCAACCCATTCGCCCAGAAAGACCAGGGTGATGATGGTAGCCGTGGTTTCATAAAAAGCATAATCCATCCCGAGGTTGAGCAGGGTACCAGTAAGACTGTATACAAATGCAGCCACCGCACCGATGGTGATCAGCATATTCATATTGGGGATACCCCCACGCAGACTTTTTACAGCGCTTACGCCAAAATAACTCATGCCCAATAAGAAAACAGGAAGGCAAATTGCCATTTGTAACCATGGGTTCATTAAAAAATGAATATGCCAGGGAAGCATATGCAACATCAGTACCAGGGTAAAGGGAAGGCAAAACAGGAAGCGTTGGAGATGGTTCGAGAATAATCCCTTGCCTTTCGCATGGTGGTCATTATCTTCAGGATGTACAACCTGGTAGCCCAGCGCTTCAATACCTTTGGAAATGGTTTCAGCTGAATTGGACTCACTCATTTCGAAGCTTATATCTCCGCCAATGAAATTCACTTTCACGTCTTTCAAACCCTGTTTTTCAAGGTACTTGTTGATCGTGAGTGCACAATTGGTACAAGTCATCCCTTCAACCTTCCATTCAACTTTTTCCATACTGCAAAATTATTCTTTGTGAAACGTATACAATTACTATTGAAGGAAAATATCTTTGCAACATGGAGTTAAATTTCAGACTGGGGGATATTGATCAGGCAGCCCAAGCATTTCTGCCCTACATTGGCCAGCATCGGGTGATTGCCTTTCATGGTGAAATGGGCGCCGGAAAAACAACCTTTATCCATGCCCTTTGTGCGGCAATGGGGGTGCAGGACACGGTTTCCAGTCCAACCTTCTCCATCATCAACCAATACCAAAATGCGGAGGGCAGCACCATTTATCATATGGACCTGTATCGTATCCGTGATGAGGCGGAAGCCATACAAGCAGGGGTAGAGGACGCCTTGTTCTCGGGCAATATCTGTTTGGTGGAGTGGCCCGAGAAGGCTGCCGGGATCTTTCCGGATAACAGTTTAACGGTGAGGCTGTACACTACCGGTACCGATAGCCGAAAGCTCGAAATAAATTTGTAATTTGTACAACTTACAATCGGCTTACTATGGCAACATCAAAACCATTCGTATCTCCATCTTTTTCTTATGAAACGCTTGAAGAAACACTCGACATCAAACCCAAGGGTGAGATTCTGAATATTGGCATTCCCAAGGAAAATTCATTTAATGAGAATCGTATTGCACTTACTCCGGAAGCCGTAGGAGTGATGGTGGCCAATGGTCATCGGGTGGTGGTAGAAACCAAGGCGGGCGATGGTGCCAGTTATACCGATAAGGATTACAGTGAGGCTGGGGCCAAGATCGCTTATGACAAAAAAGAAGTATTTGAATGTGATATTCTGGTAAAAAGTGCACCCGTAAGCGATGCCGATTGCGATATGCTGAAACCCAATCAGTATATCATTTCTCCTATCCATCTGGCGGCGATGAAGCGTGAGATCTTGCAGAAGATGATGGATAAAAAGATCACGGCACTGAGTTTTGAGAACCTGAAAGACGATAGCGGACACAATCCCATTGTGCGCAGCATGAGTGAGATCGCGGGCAGTGCAGTGATGCTGATCGCGGGTCAGTACCTCAGCAATGCCAACAATGGAAAGGGAGTGCTGGTGGGAGGGATCAGTGGTATTCCGCCTACCAAGGTGATCATCATTGGGGCTGGTATCGTGGGTGAGTATGCAGCAAGAACCGCCTTGGCCATGGGTGCCAGCGTAAAAATATTCGACAACAGCATTTACCGGTTGAAACGTTTACAGAACAATATCGGAGGGCGTTTATGGACCTCCGTGATCGAGCCCAAAATTCTGGCCAAGCAATTAAAGACCTGCGATGTGGCCGTTGGCGCACTCAGCAATGCGGGTGGGCGTACACCCATTGTCGTTAGCGAAGAGATGGTAAGCCAGATGCGGCCCGGAACGGTCATTGTGGATGTGAGCATCGATCATGGCGGATGTTTTGAGACCAGTGAGGTAACCTCTCATGAAAAACCGGTGTTTACCAAGTATGATGTGATCCATTATGGCGTACCCAATATCCCCAGTGGATTTGCGCGTACAGCGTCTCAGGCCATCAGCAATGTGTTGATGCCCTTGTTGCTGGAAACAGCCGAAGACGGTGGTATTGAGAATGTGGTTTGGTACAAGATCAATATCCGAAGTGGTATTTACTTATTTAAGGGAAGTCTTACCAATATTTATCTCAGTGAAAGATTCGATCTGAAATTTACCGATCTGAATCTACTGATCGCCAGCAAGCGGTAGTCAAAATAAAAAAAGAAGTTTACACAGATTTGTATTTCCCAATGCCGATCACTTCAGTGCAAAAATCATACTCCTGCGGATCATTGCTGCTTACGATCACCATTTTGTTTTTCGAATAGTTATCGATCAGGGAATGGTATAAAGCAATACCATCGGCATCCAGGTTGGTAGTGGGTTCATCGAGCAGCAATACCGGCGTATCGCTGAAGAAGGCCTGGGCCAGTTTCAATCGTTGTTTCATGCCGCTGCTGAAATTGCGCAGCTGCTTATCGGTGGCCTTGGTTAAACCAACGATCTCCAGTATTTCTTCATTAGAAAGGGTAAGTGTTTTGAACTGACTGTGAAATTCCAGCATTTCTTTTGCGGTCATTTCTTCAATCAACTCCAGGTAGGGGGCGGCCATCGCGAGGTAGCGATAAGGTTCGATATCGTTATTTTTTGAGGCTCCGTTTGCTTGAGGAAGATAGCTCACCTGTCCTTCGTTGTGGAGGGTTGCTCCGGCGATCACCTGCAGCAGGGTTGATTTTCCGGATCCGTTAGGCCCGGTAATGGCATAGGCTTTGGCAGGATGGAATACCAGGTCTACATGCCTGAATATCCATTCCCGGTTAAAGCGTTTACCTGTATTAGTTAGTGTGATCTGCATGTAAGAAATCCCTGTTCACCGGCAGGGTGTTTGTTCCGGTCTGTGGTTCACAATTATTCATCTTCCATACTACCCTTGCTGTAACGTTTGATGATGCCCCTTCCGCTTTCCCGGATAAAGGTCACGATCTCATCCCGTTCGTCGGTGGCTTGTAATTCTTCTTCAATGAAATTCAGGGCCTGCGAAGTATTCAGTCCTTTGTTATAAATGAAGCGATAGATATCGAGTATCTGGTTGATGCGGTCGAGCGAAAATCCTTTGCGTTTCAATCCCACAGAATTTACGCCGGCATAACTCAAAGGAGTTCTTCCTGCTTTGATATAGGGAGGTACATCCTTACTCACCAATGATCCTCCGGCGATGAAAGCGTGTTGACCGATCTGCACAAACTGATGCACGGCACACATACCGGCCAGGATGGAATGGTCGCCCATCACCACATGTCCGGCCATTTGAGTATTGTTGCTCATGATGCAGTTATTGCCCACAATACAATCGTGCGCAATATGGCTATAGGCCATGATCAGACAATTATTTCCCACCTTGGTGGTCCAGCGATCCTTACTTCCTCTATTCACCGTTACGAATTCACGGATGGTGGTATTGTCGCCAATTTCAACCGTGGTTTGTTCGCCTTCATATTTAAGGTCCTGCGGAATGGCGGCGATCACGGCACCGGGGAAGATCCTGCAGTTCTTTCCCACGCGGGCTCCTTCCATGATGGTTACATTGCTGCCGATCCAGGTACCTTCACCGATCTCCACATTCTGATGGATCACACTGAAGGGGTCTATCTTAACATTGGTAGCCAGTTTGGCGTTGGGGTGTATGTAGGTGTGTGGATGAATCATAATAATCGAAAAATTATGTTTAGGTTCTTTTTACCAATTGTGCGGTGAGGTCGGCTTCAGCACATAATTTATTACCTACGTACACACTTCCTTTCATCACACAAATTCCTCTTCTGATCGGCTCAATCAATTCCATTTTTAATATCATGGTATCGCCGGGCACCACCTTCTGTTTAAATTTGCAATTATCGATCTTCAAGAAATAGGTATCATATTCTCCATCGGGCATTGAGTTGATGCAAAGCAGACCGCCGGTTTGAGCCAGGGCTTCAATTTGCAATACTCCCGGCATCACCGGATTGCCCGGGAAATGTCCTTGGAAAAAATATTCATTAAAGGTAATGTTCTTTATACCTACAATACGGGTATCCGTTAGTTCAATGATCTTATCCACCATGATGAACGGGAAGCGGTGGGGCAGGGTTTTTTCGATCTGTTGCAGGTTGTAAACGGGTTCCTGGTTTGGATCGTAATTGGGAATATCTTTTGTATGCTTGTTCTTCTTGATATACTGTTTGATCTTTTTGGCAAACTCAACATTGCTGCTATGCCCCGGCCTGTTGGCAATGATATGCGCCTTGATGGGATATCCGATCAGGGCAAGGTCGCCGATCACGTCCAATAATTTATGACGGGCTGGTTCATTGGGGAAACGAAGTTCCAGGTTGTTGAGGTATCCTTCACTTTTCACTTCCACTTTTGTACGACCGAATGCGGTAGCCAGGCGCGACATTTCATCATCAGTTACCGGCCGGTCTACTACCACGATGGCATTATTGATATCGCCACCTTTAACCAGGTTATTGTCGAGCAACATTTCCAACTCATGCAAAAAACAAAAAGTTCGGCAGGGAGCAATTTCTGTTTGAAATTCTTTCATGGATTTCAGACTGGCATGCTGGGTGCCCAATACCGGCGAATTGAAATCAATTAGAGTAGTAATCTGGTAGTTAGCCGATGGGAGGGCTGTCATCTCCACTCTTTTTACATCATCGAAATGAGAGATATTGGTATCAATGGTATACCAGATTTTTGCAGCGTCCTGTTCAAGCACGCCGGTGGTTTCAATGATCTCCACAAAGGGTTCGCTACTGCCGTCAATGATCGGAATCTCGGGACCATTCACTTCGATCAAACAATTATCTACTCCCATGCCCACCAGGGCTGCTAAAATATGTTCTACGGTACTTATTTTGGCATCGTCTTTTTCAAGGGTAGTGCCCCTGGATGTATCGGTTACCAGGTCGCAATCGGCCTTGATCACAGGCATGCCGGGCAGATCAGTACGCTGGAATTGGAACCCGAATCCGGGGTTGGCCGGCTTCAGGGTCATGTCTACATTTACACCAGTATGCAACCCGGTTCCCGAAATACTGACGGGTTTAGCAAGTGTATGTTGTTTATCTGGATTAAAATTTTTATCCATATGTGCTGGAAAATTTTGATGGCAAAGATATTTAAAAATAAATGCCTCTAATGACTTCGGTCAAATTGAAATTTAATGTTCCTGTTAAAATTGGATCTGGAAGGACCCAAAAATGCCAAATCGGGAATATTTGGTCATCGGCAAACTTGTGCCCGGAGCTACTCTCCATACAAAATCGAGCCTGAATACCTTTAGGATATTGTCGATTCCCGTACCTAATTCCATATAGGTTTTGCCATTCAGGGTTTTAAAGATACCCGTACTGTTATTGAGCGCCTCATTCTCATTGTTCAAGGAGCCCCAAATCGTTTTCACGTTCCAGAACTGCCTCCATTTCATTTTCCGGGTGATGGGAATGAATCGGAACAAGCCGGAACCGATATGATGTTCGAGGTTGAAACCTGCATATTGATCGCTGAGGTATTCAAACCGATTCATGAGGTTAAAAGACCCGGGGTTATAATAATAGATATCATTTCCGGGATGGTTTTCCAGAAATGTAAAAGGCAGGGTGCCGAATATCTTTCCCGCAAAAACTTTGTATGATAAAGAACCCAATGGGGAGATCTTGTAATAATCATGTACCGAAGCACTCAGTTTGGTATAGTGATAAGCACTATTGAGAACACCTGGAATGCCTTTGGCCAACATTAATTCTGCTACGGGATATTTAGAGCCCAGGCTATACCTGAAATAATCCCCTTCAATAAATTGTTCCAGATAGGCAAATCTTAGTTTTAAGGCCACTTCAAAATTGGTGAGGGGTTTACCAGTGCTTACCGGGAAAGTTGTTTTGAATGGCAGGTTCTTGAGCGGCTCGTATTGACGGTGCGTGAAGAACCATTCTGTAGAGAAACCCTTTCCCCATTCATTGAATACTTCGAATCGAAAATCTTTTATATGGATATATTTTCGGGTGGTATTGGGTTTGCGGATGGCCAGGGAAAAAATATTATCCTGACTTACTTCGCCGTATTGACTAATACCATTGTCGATATCGCTTGATGCAGAAGCGTGTAGCCGAAACCGTTTTGGCTCGCGATTCAATATCCAGTAAGCTTCTGCCTTCCCCTTAAATTTCTGATCCTGCATGCCATAGGCAAGGTATCCATGCAGATAGATCTTCTTGTTGAATCCGGTATTGGTGCCCAGGTCGAAACGAAACCGGGTGCCTTCCCATTGGTTGTTGCTGATCCAGTTGAACCAGGGCCCGATCTCATAATTTCCGATATTCTTGTACCCGGTACCAATAAACCTTAGGGTTCTTTGCAGGCGCTGAAACTTGGGCATCTGCAACAGTTTATCTACGGTATTATAAATCGCTAGTTCGTTCTTCGACAGGGTATCATGCCGGAGTACATTCCAGTCGGAGTCTGATTTTGCAGCTACCCCGGGATCCGTTTTTACGAGTTCTTCAGTTGGCTGCTTTTCAAATAAACGGGTGATGGAATCATTGTTGACGATGATGTTTCGGTAAGAAGTGGATTTACGGCCGATAAGGGTAAGCGATTGTTTTCCCAATACCCTGAAATCAGCAAAAAATTTATCGCGGTTCAAAAAATATACCGAGTCATTGATGGGAATGAATTCCTGGAATACGCTGATGCGGTCGATATAATTGATATTGGCTTCCTTACCCAGGTACAAGGATATTTTTTGTATCTGAAAAGTTTTTTCCATTACCCAGGCATCGCCTTCGAAAGTATTTTGCCCGGCATGCTTAGGGCTGAACACAAAATGAAATATTTTTTTTCCGCTCACCATTTGTGTATCGGGCACGGAGAAAATATAGTATACATCGGCATTGTCATTGAACGGACTGATAAAATCCTTGTCCATCACATTGATAAAATTGCCGTAAATATTTACATTCTGATTCATCACGCCCATTAATTTGCTGATGCTTTCATTGGTAAACCCCTTGGTGTTGGTGGCTTTTATCTGTTCAACATATTTCTTGGGGTGGCGCTGAAAGGCATAATCACTGATGCTTTCCACCAGGTAAGCGGGTAAAAAAGGTTCTTTTTCAGAACTGCTGTCCATATTATTAAAGACAAAGGAGAACGGCCTTAATAAGAAGTTCTTTTTCATCTTGTCGGCATTAAAATGCTTGATGTCGACCTCCAGTTTATTATAGGCCTGGTATCCGAAATTGGGCAGGTTGTATCGGTTGTATTGTTTCTTTTTGCTCATGATCTTTTTCCACAGATACAAACCTTTGTTGAATTTTGCTTTTACAATTACGGTATTAGCGGGGCCTCCACGGTCGAGTTGGATGGTGATCGTTTGATGACTAACGGTAGCGCTTACGGGTATTTTAAAACGTTCATATCCTGTATAGCTCACCACCAGGGTATCATTTTTAAAAGCATTGAAATAAAAGGAAAAATTTCCCGCACTATCGGTTGTTTTACCAACCCCCGACCGGGCAAAATACACAGAAGCATAGGCTACAGGCTCCTTGGTATGCGAATCCTGCACAGTACCGGTGATGATCAGGGATTGCGCTCCTGCATCTGCACCGATCAATAACAGCGACAGAAAGAAACAGTATGTAAATAATTTGTACAACGGAAACTGTATTGGTTTTCAGTATGAAAGATGGATTACTGGATCAATGGGTTGGTAGGGTATATAAAATGTATTGGATTATTTTTTTTCTGTAAGTTCATTGATCAACTTTTCTAATGCCGCTACCTTTTTTTCAAGTTCGGGCAGGTTTCGGGCAGAGGCCTGACTTCTTAATGCTGCTGTAAAATCATAAGCAGGAGAACCCGTAACTGCCGAATTAGGCTTCTTTATGGATTTGCTTACTCCACTCTGCGCATTGATCTTACTGCCATCGGCAATTTGAATATGTCCCACAATACCTGCCTGTCCACCGATCATAACATTGTTCCCGATCTTGGTGCTGCCGCTGATACCGCATTGAGCAGCAATCACTGAATTGTTGCCGATCTCTACATTGTGTGCGATCTGCAACAGATTGTCGAGCTTTGCACCCGATTTCACCAGGGTGCTGCCAATGGTACCCCTGTCGATGGCCGCATTGGCTCCTATTTCAACGCCATCTTCGATCACCACATTGCCTATCTGAGGCACTTTCTTATAAGTTCCATCCGCCTGGGGTGCAAACCCAAACCCATCACCACCAATAATCGTGCCCGCATGAATGGTTACATTATTTCCAATGACACAATCATGATAAATTTTTACTCCGGGATGGATCACGGTATTTTCACCCACCATCACATTATTGCCTAAAAATACCTGCGGATATATTTTTGAACCCTTGCCCACGATCACTTTTTCTCCTATCCAGGCAAATGCGCCAATGAATACAGCTTCACCGATTGTTGCCGTAGCATCAATATAACTGGGTTGCTGGATGCCGCTCAGTTGCTGTTTTTGCAATTGCTGGTATTTGTCTAACAATATGGCAAAAGCAGAGTAAGCATCTGCTACCTTGATCAAGGTGGCCGCTACGGGTTGTTTCAATTCCTGCGTTTCACTAATGATGATCACAGAAGCCAAACTGGTATACAAATATTCTTCATACTTAGGATTGGCCAGGAAAGCGATTTGCCCGGCTTTTGCTTCTTCAATCTTTCCAAATGATGAAACAGTTACTTCCGCATTACCTTCAACCCTTCCATTGATCATCATCGCTATTTGAGCCGCAGAAAATTGCATGTTGTATTGATTAATTGGGGAGTTAAAAGTTTAAAGCGATAAGCTCTTTAATTTGATATTTACACAGGTAAAAAAATGAATCAACATAGTGGCGGAAAGTCAATATCCTACTGCAGCACCTCAAACCAATTTTCTACCGGATCAACTTACTTACCTCATAAAACAAATGTAATATTTTTTAACCTTGCCCCGCATATTTTGATTGATTAGGGCATTGTCGACCTCCGAGATGTCTTTTACGCTTCCGTCTTTAAATAAAATATGAATATGTTCGTCCTCAAAATTATACGTACTACTGGTGGCCTCGCCCGTAAATACCAGCCAGGCGGCATCTTCATACGATAGTCCTGTCTTTTGAACGCAAGCATCCAGATTTTCTTTAATGAATGCGTCATCTACAGGAGCGCCAAAATATTTTACTTTCAGCAACTGACGGTTGATGATGCCACGGCATAAAAATGATAAAACCTGGTCGGGATGATCGCACCACGACTTAATGGCCGATAGCACATCAATATCATCCAGTTTACAAAAGGCTTCCAGGGTAATGGACTGAATGGGCTGATTGATGAAATCATCTAGCGGTCCTGCAGATTTGGCTTTGATGAATTTGGCTCTCTTAATGATGCGCTGCAGCATTTGTTCGGCACACAACACGGTCTTATGCAGGTATACCTGCCAGTACATCAATCTTCTGGCCACTAAAAATTTCTCAATGGAATAGATCCCTTTTTCTTCAACCATCAACTCGCCTTCGTGTACGGTCAGCATTTTCAAAATGCGGTCGTACCCGATCACGCCTTCATTTACTCCGGTGAAAAAACTGTCGCGGGTTAAATAATCCATCCGATCCACATCCAGCTGACCACTGATGAGTTGTTGCAGGTATTTTTTAGGATGTACTCCGGTAAAAATATCCAATGCCAGTTGTAATCGCCCCTCGAATTGCTGATTCAACTCTTTCATGATCATGAGTGAAATGGCTTCATGTTCAAAGCCTTCGATGAGCACATGTTCAAGGGCATGACTAAATGGGCCGTGCCCCACATCATGCAGGAGGATAGCGATCTTAGCCGCCTGCTCTTCTTCGGGGGTAATTTCAATGCCCTTGCCTTTCAATTCATTTAAGGCATTGCTCATTAAATGGTAGGCACCCAATGAGTGGTGAAGGCGGGTATGCACGGCACCGGGATAAACCAGGCAAGCCATGGCCATCTGACTGATCCTCCGCAACCGCTGGTAGTAGGGATGGGCGATCACCTGATAGATCAGCTCATCATCAATGGTGATAAAGCCATATACGGGGTCATTGATTATTTTTCTAAAAGGCATGATAAGTTGTTTGTTGTTGGGCGTATCTTCATCACCGGTTCGTTTTGTTAAAAGATACACAAAGTGGTACAAAGCTACTAAGCTATATCTTAAAAAATTAAATTTGTAGCAAGGGCCGAAATATGGCTTTAAAGTAGTGCATCACGGTGTAGCTCCACCCTATCAAGTATGGGGCAAAATTCCTCAACAGATAATTAAACTGACAAGCGTATGAGTATTGCTAAGATTCTTTGGGTTGATGATGAGATTGACAGTCTTACCTCGCAGATCATGTTCCTCGAAAACAAGGGATATTCAGTAGAAACCAAGACCAATGGTTTTGATGCTGTTGAATTTGTAAAAGACAATATTGTAGATGTAGTGCTGATGGATGAAACCATGCCGGGCATTACCGGCTTGCAAACCCTGCAACAGATCAAAGAGATCAACAGCAATTTACCGGTAGTGCTGATCACCAAAAATGAAGCAGAGAACCTGATGGATGAGGCCATTGGCTCACAGATCAGCGATTACCTGATCAAACCCGTAAACCCCAACCAGGTTTGGCTGAGTTTAAAGAAGATCATCGATAATAAACGGTTGGTGGCAGAAAAAACCACTTCCGCCTATCAGCAGGAATTCAGAAGCCTGTTCATGGCGCTCAATAGCAATCCCAATTATAATGAGTGGATGGATATTTATCGCAAACTGGTGTACTGGGAACTGGAGATGAAAAAAAGTGATAGTCCCGAAATGCAGGAAGTATTTCAATCACAAAAATCTGAAGCCAATACCGAATTCTTCAAATTCATTTCAAAGAATTATGCATCCTGGGTAAATCCTAAAAGTATCGATGGGCCCATCATGAGCCATACCCTGCTGAAGTATAAAGTATTGCCCCATCTTGAAAAAGGCACCCCTTTATTTTTTGTGTTGATCGATAACCTGCGGTTCGATCAGTGGAAGACCATCCAACCCATCTTCGCAGAAAGTTTCCGTATCCAGGAAGAAGAAACATTTTATGCCATCCTGCCTACGGCTACACAATACGCCCGCAATGCCATCTTTGCCGGATTGATGCCGATCGATATTGAAAAACAATTTCCGGTTCAATGGAAAAATGATGATGAGGAGGGAGGAAAGAATATGTTTGAAGAAGAGTTCTTAAAAGCGCAATTAAAAAGACTGGGTAAGGGAGATCTGAAATATTCTTATACCAAGATCACGAATAATCATGATGGACAAAAGCTGGTCGACAATATGCATAACATGATGCAGAACGACCTGAACGTGATCGTATACAATTTTGTGGATATGCTCAGTCATGCCCGCACAGAAATGGAAGTATTGAAAGAATTAGCAGGCGATGAAACCAGTTACAGAAGCATTACTCAAAGCTGGTTTGAACATTCGCCACTGCATCAGGCACTGAAGAAAATAGCCGATAAAAAATTGACGATGATCGTGGCTACCGACCATGGAAGCGTGCGGGTGAAAAACCCGGCGAAGGTGATCGGCGACAAACAAACAACAGCCAACCTTCGGTACAAACATGGTCGTAATTTAAACTATGAGGCCAAGGAAGTATTGGCATTCCGCGATCCCAGGGAAGCGGGCTTGCCGGTTCCCAATGTAAATTCCTCATTTATTTTTGCCAAGGGTGATCTGTATCTCTGTTATCCCAATAATTATAATCATTTTGCCAATTATTACCGCAATACGTTTCAGCATGGGGGCATCAGTTTGGAAGAGATGATCGTTCCGGTCATCAGGCTAACGAACAAGTAATGGGAAAGCGGATAAAAATTTATTCACGATTGTGGAGAAACTTATTTTTTATTCCCTTGCGATTGAAGGAAGTTGCAGATGAATTGACACAATAGCATATCTCAATAGGCAATCAGGCATGAAATATACACAGCACGTTTTAGACAAAATAGAAAAGATCGTTGAAGAAAGCGGTTATATCATCCGTTATGAAAGGGGTTCTTTTCAAAGCGGGTATTGTATTTTGCAGGAACGGAAAGTGGTGGTGCTTAATAAATTCTTCCAAACGGAAGGCCGGATCAATGTATTGATCGACCTGATGCCCCAGCTCCATATTAATTTTGATGCACTGACACATGAAAGTCAGAAGATGTACGAAGAAGTAATGAGTGTACAAACTACATAAGCTTCCGATCAGCAACAAACACAAATGACTCCTGCGTAAATAAGAAAATCTCCCAGATTTTCTCAAGCACTATTATGCTTATTTTTGTGCCGTGCAATGTCCCCCGCTTAAAATAACATTTCTTGGAACCGGTACCAGTAGTGGTGTGCCCATGATCGCCTGCGATTGTGCGGTATGCAGTTCTGCGGATACAAAAGATAAGCGTTTGCGCAGCAGTATTCTGGTGGAAAGTGAAGCCACATCTTTTGTGATTGATACTACCCCTGATTTTCGGTATCAGATGCTGAGGGCCGGCGTGAAAAGATTACATGCAGTATTATTTACCCATCCGCATAAAGATCATGTAGCCGGGTTGGATGATATTCGGGCCTTCAATTTTTTTCAGCAACAGCCCATGCAAGTGTATGCCAATGCCCTTACGCAGGCCGGACTGAAAAAAGAATTTTCTTATGTGTTCTCCGAAAAAAAGTATCCCGGCGTTCCGGAAATTGAACTTGTTGATATTGCAGAAGAGCCATTCATGATCGGCGATATACCGGTGCAGCCCATCCTGGTTTGGCATATGAATATGCCGGTACTCGGATTCCGCTTCGGCAAATTCACGTATATCACAGATGCCAACCGGATTGATGCATCGGAAATGGAAAAAATAAAAGGCAGTGAGGCGATGGTGTTGAATGCACTTCGTCAGGCCAAACATATTTCGCATTACACCCTCGACGAGGCCGTAGCCATTGTGCAGGAATTAGGAATACCCCGTGCCTATTTTACACATATCAGTCACCAGTTGGGCCGCCATACCGAGATCAATGATGAATTACCTGCCGGCATGGAACTGGCCTGGGATGGGATGGAATTGTACTTCAACTGATGAAAAGAAAATCCTCTTTTTTTCTGATCTTTTTCACTTGGTGTAATTAAGCATACGGCCTATTTTGTGTGGATCAACCATGGCCAAAAAACCCGCATCCGAATATTTCTCCTTCACCCGTAAAGAGCGTACAGGCATTATCGTTATAGTGTTGGTGATCCTGCTACTCACCGGCTTGCCCCTGTTGTTTCCATATCTGCTGCCGGAAAGAAAACCGGTAAACCCAGATTTTGAAAAAACGATCAGCGGATTAACCATCAGGCAGTCTGACAGTACCCACCATCCAAACCGGTATTATGGTAGAAATACTTCAGGGGGTAAAACATGGAATGAAACCAATCAATATCAAACGAGCCGGCCGGGCGAATTGTTTTATTTTGACCCCAATACCATCACTGCCGAAGGATGGCAAAGACTTGGGTTAAGGGATAAAACCATTCAAACCATACAACATTATCTTTCCAAAGGAGGTAGTTTTAAAAAACCGGAAGATATTGGTAAGGTATGGGGACTGTCAGAAAATGATGTAAAAAGACTTATGCCTTTTGTAAGCATAAAAAATAAGGTTGCCGGAAACCCCCAACGAATAAGGGATTCAGCGGTATTTACCCGGCCGGTTTATGAAAAAAAGGTAATAACCATTGATATCAATACAGCGGATACTACCGCCTTTATTGCCTTGCCAGGTATTGGTGGCCGGCTGGCCAACCGCATCATTGCCTTCCGGGAAAAACTGGGTGGTTTTTACAATATCGACCAACTGGCAGAAACCTTTGCACTCCCTGATTCTGTTTTTCAAAAGATCCGAAACCGATTGTTTAT
>Ga0194060_10000942_pt1 | contig 21249 bp, 21 predicted proteins | sample SepL225m_MetaG_FD_163427 | JGI IMG/M metagenome (GOLD analysis project Ga0194060, IMG submission 163427) | Anoxic zone freshwater microbial communities from boreal shield lake in IISD Experimental Lakes Area, Ontario, Canada - Sep2016-L222-5m | ecosystem: Environmental > Aquatic > Freshwater >... | reverse complement strand
GATATATAGGCATTGGACACAACAGATATTCTACTTCAGCTGGAGGAACCCTCAGCCATGCACAACCCATAGTTAATACAACTTTTTCTTTTGCTCTTGCGCACAACGGTAATTTACCTAGTACCACTTCGCTTCAGAAATTTCTCTTATCTAAAAAGATATTTAATCAAAATCGTTCTGACTCCGAACTAATTACTGATGCAGTTGATTATTACCTAAAAAAAGGCGAGACACTGCCGAACTCCGTCAAAAAAGTTTTCCCGCTCATAACTGGGTCTTTTGCTATTGTTATGATGAACAATGACACTCTAATTGCAATTAGAGATGCATATGGATTACGCCCACTTTCTCTTGGCGAATTGAATGGAGGTTATATTGTTGCATCAGAGACATGCGCTCTTGAAACTATTGGTGCAAAATTTAAAAGAGATGTAAGACCCGGCGAAATGATTGTTGTTAATAAAAATGGGTTAAAAAGTACACAATTAGCAAAGGCTACTCCAAAACATGATATTTTTGAATATGTTTATTTTGCTCGACCAGACAGTACTGTGAATGGAAGACTAATCTATCAAGTGAGAAAAAATTGTGGAAAAGAATTAGCAAAAGAATTTAGATTGGATGTTGACGCAGTAGTTCCTGTACCAGACACTGCTACACCAGTCGCCATGGGATATAGCCAGGCCTCAGGAATACCGTTAGAAATGGCATTGGTAAAAAACAGATACGTGCATCGCACTTTTATAGAACCAGACCAAAAATCTCGTCGAAACAGTGTAGCGCTTAAACTTATTCCACTGAAAGATATAATTAAAAATAAAAAAATTGCTGTCATTGATGATTCCATAGTGAGAGGACACACAAGCCGAAAATTAGTAGAGAGGCTGTTCAAAGCAGGAGCAAAAGAAGTTCATTTACTAATTTCTTCTCCACCTGTTCGATTTCCGGATTTTTATGGCATAGACACACCAAAACAAAAAGAACTTATTGCATTTAACAAAACAGTAGAACAAGTAAGAAAATTTTTAGGAGCGACAAGTCTGCATTATTTATCCTTGGATGGATTAATCAAATCTATAGGACTACCCAAAGATAAGCTTTGTACTTCTTTTTTTACTGGAGTTTACCCAATTGATTTAAAAGAACGTAAAAAGGAAGTAAATTATGATGTCCAAAAAGAATAAAAAGTTAGCTATACTTATTTCCAATACTGGCACCGGCACCAATCTACAGGCAATAATTGATGGTATTGAAAAAGGGAAAATTAATGCCGAGATTTGTGCAATAATTTCAGATACAACTGATGCTCTGGGGTTAGAGAGAGCAAAAAAACACAATTTAAAAATTGAAATCTGCGAAAAAAAAGAATTCCTACTACCACTTTTACAAAAATTAAATCCCGACTACATAGCTCTCGCCGGCTGGAAACAAATTATTTTAGATGAAGTCATTTTAGCTTATCAAAACAAAATTTTAAATTTACATCCTGGTTTGATTCCAGATACGGTAAATGGAGTGGTAAAAAATCCTGATGGCACAATAGCTCTTTGGAATAAAGGAAAACTCACAGACAAAGCTATCCAATGTTTCTTAGATAAAAGTACTACTTACGCTGGCTCTTCTATTCATTTTCTAACTTCAAATTTTGATTTCGGGCCAGTTCTAGGTAGAACTTTTGAAAAATTAGATGAACATGACAATATTGAATCTTTATATTCACGCCTTAAGAAAAAAGAAAATAAATTATATATAGAAGTTTTGGGAAAATTATGCCAAGACTAAAACAAAAAATTTTAATAATTGGGAGTGGCGGTAGGGAACACGCTATTGGATGGAAAATCGCACAATCCCCATACGCGGGACAAATTTTTTTTGCACCAGGAAACAGCGGCACTATGCAAATAGGCACCAATGTAGATATCAAAGCTGTCGATATTCAAAAATTAATTGAATTCGCAAAAAAAGAAAAAGTAGATCTGACGCTAGCCCTACCAGACGACCCACTTGCTTTAGGCATTGTAGATGAATTCAAAAAGGCTGATTTACGAATTTGGGGTCCAAATAAAAGAGCTGCGCAAATAGAAGCATCAAAAGTTTTTTCTAAAAACTTTATGCAAAAACATGGTCTGCCTACAGCAAAATTTGCAACTTTTAATGGTTTTGAACAAGCGAAGGAATTTGTAACAAACCGAACAATGCCAATTGTAATTAAGGCTGATGGCCTAGCCTTTGGCAAAGGAGTCACAATTTGTCAAAACTTAAATGAAACAATATCAGCACTAGAAGATATTTTTATTAAAAAAATATTTGGTGATTCAGGAAGCAAAGTCGTAGTAGAAGAATTTCTTGTCGGGCCTGAGATTTCTATTCATGCATTATCAGATGGAATAGATTATAAAATTTTCCCTACGGCCCAGGATCATAAAAGAATAGGCGATGGAGATGTCGGCCCCAATACGGGAGGAATGGGCGTTGTTGGGCCACTTTCATTTGTAGATGCAGATATGATGAAAAGAATAGAATATGAAGTTATCGCTCCAACCTTAAAAGCAATGTCTCTCGACGGAATTCCATTCGAAGGAATTTTATATCCAAGCCTAATACTCACCAAATATGGTCCTAAAATTATTGAATTCAATGCACGCTTTGGTGATCCAGAAGCACAGGTTTATATGAGACTACTTGATACAGATTTACTAGAAATTATTAATTCTTGTGTTGAAAAAAATTTAGCTAACCAAGAAATAGAATGGAAAAACATTTTTGCTTGCAATATAGCTCTCGCATCCAGTGGTTATCCTGGAAATTATAATAAAAATATAGAAATTACCGGTATTAATGAAGCAGAAATGAAAAACGATATTATAGTTTTTCATGCAGGAACTAAAATGGAAGGGAACAAATTAGTTACAAATGGTGGACGAGTATTGGGAGTGAGCGCTACAGGAGGTACTCTAGAAGAAGCTCTCACCAAAGCATACAAAGCCATAAAACAGATTTCTTTTACTGGTATGCAATATCGCAAAGATATTGGTATCAATGCCCTAAGCCATAGCACAAACACGGGCGAGGCTATTTTACTTTCAACTTAATAATGATAAAATCAAACTATGAATAAAAACCCTATTGTCGGCATAATCATGGGCTCAGATTCAGATTTAGAGATAATGGCCGAAGCAGCAAAGGTTCTTGAAGAGTTCAGTATTTCCTATGAAATTGGAGTTGCATCAGCACATAGAAGCCCTGAACTAGCACATAAATATTCTACTACAGCCAAATCTCGTGGACTTAAAATTATAATTGCTGGTGCTGGAGGAGCAGCTCACTTGGCTGGAGTAATGGCCTCACTCACAACTATTCCTGTAATAGGAATACCAATTAAGGCCAAAACCTTAGATGGGCTTGATTCACTTCTATCTACGGTAAATATGCCACCCGGTGTACCTGTAGCAACAGTTGGAATAAACTCTGCGAAAAATGCAGGACTTCTTACCATACAAATTCTCGCACTATCTGATAAAGATTTGGAAACTAAATTAATTACTTATAAAGAAAAAATGAGTTCTGAAGTACAAATCAAGTGTGAAAAATTAGGAACAATCGGATATAAAAAATATTTAGAAAAATAAATTATGAGTGACCTTTATACAAAATCAGGTGTAAATATTAAAAAAGGAGGTGAAGTTGTTAGAAGGATAAAAGTCCATGTAGCATCCACTCACACAAAGGCTGTTCTTGGGAATATTGGAAGTTTCGGTGGGCTTTTTGAGCTTACAGACGTTATAAAAGGCTACAAAAATCCTGTCTTGGTACAAAGTATTGATGGAGTTGGTACAAAACTTTCTGTTGCCAAAATGATGAAGAAATATGACACAGTTGGTGAGGACATAGTAAATCATTCATGCAATGATATTTTGGCTATGGGTGCTCGGCCACTAACCTTCCTTGATTATGTTGCTAATGAAAAACTCGAACCACATGTCATGGAGGAAATAGTAAAAGGTATGTCAAAAGCTTGTAAAGAATCTGGTGTTGCATTAATTGGTGGAGAAACTGCAGAAATGCCAGGCACGTATATGAAGGGTGAACACGATATTGCTGGAGCTATTACTGGTATTGTGGAAAAAGATAAAATCATTACAGGAGAGAGAATCAAGCTTGGAGATATAATTTTGGGTTTCCCTTCATCAGGACTGCACACAAATGGTTATTCCTTGGCAAGAAAATTGCTTTTGAATAAGGCAGGGCACACAATTAAAAGTATATTACCTTCTACAAAGCAAACTATTGGTGATGCATTACTAAAAGTACACACAAATTATTGTAAACCAATCTTTTCCTTAATAGACAACGAGATTGATATCAAAGGAATTGCCCATATTACTGGTGGTGGATTTATTGAAAACATTCCTCGTATTATGCCAAGAAATCTAAACGCTGAGATTGATATTGGCTCGTGGCCCATACTTCCTATTTTTGAATACATACAAAAGGTTGGGAAGGTTTCCCAAAAAGAAATGTTTAATGTATTTAACATGGGCATCGGGCTTATGATAATAATTTCGCCAGAACAAAAAGAAAAAGTAGAAGAAATTTTGAAAAATCATCAAATTTTTTGGGTTGGGAAAATTTTAAAAGGTAAAGGCGTTGTAATTTTTAAATAGAATGAATATAGAAAAAATCAAAGAACATATAGGTGATGTATTAGTGGAAACAAATTTTCCAAACTTAGGAGAAAAAAAGGTTGGCAAGGTTAGAGATATTTATACAGCAAAAGACCACATAACTCTTATTTCTACAGACAGACATTCTTCATTTGATAGAACTATTGCTTATATTCCATTTAAGGGAGAGGTTCTAAATCAAATTAGTTTATTTTGGTTTGAAAAAACAAGGGATATAATCCAAAACCATGTTATAAGTATGCCCGACCCAAATACTGCAATCGTAAAAAAATGTAAAGTAATACCAATAGAAATGGTAGTTCGTGGCTATATTACTGGATCGACAAATACTTCTTTGTGGACGCTCTATAAAAACGGAGAAAGAGATTTTGGTAGTTTTGTGTTAGAGGAAGGAATAAAAAAAAACCAAAAATTAGATAAACCAGTTCTAACTCCAACTACAAAATCAGACGAACACGACAGACCTATTACTCCAAAAGAACTTGTGGCAGAAGGCATAATAAACAAAGAATTATGGGATGAAATGGCCAGCAAAGCAATACTGCTTTTTAAGAGAGGCCAAGATATAGCTCTAGAACATGATTTAATATTGGTTGACACAAAATATGAATTTGGCATAGATGAAAACGGAATATTAACGCTGATTGATGAAATTCATACTCCTGATTCATCACGGTACTGGCAAAAAAAGACCTACAAAGAACGGATTGATGGTGGGTTTGAGCCAGATAATTTTGACAAGGAGTTTTTGCGCTTATGGTTCAAGGAAAATTGTGATCCATATACTGATGTTGTCCTGCCAAAAGCACCAGCAGAAATGGTCGCGGAGCTATCTAGAAGGTACATTCAAATTTATGAGCAAATAACAGATCGACCTTTTAATCACGATTTTTCTATACCAACAATACGCCGCATTAATAATAATTTATCAAAACTGACTACTAATTAGACAATGATTAATGCAATAAATCCTCTAGATGGAAGATATTATAATAAGACGCGCCCACTCGCAGAATATTTTTCCGAAGAAGCTCTAATGAAATATAGAATCATGGTGGAATGTGAATATTTAATTGCTTTATCTGCATTAAACAAAACAGCGTTACGTAAATTTACAGCTAAAGAAATAACTATAATGAAAAATATTTATGAAAAATTTGATCAAGCTTCTTATACAGAAATAAAGAAAATAGAAGCCGCAACAAATCATGACGTAAAATCAGTTGAATATTTTATTAAAAATAAACTTTCTAAAAGTTCATTGAAGGATTCAATAGAATGGGTTCATTTTGCTTTAACTTCCGAGGACACAAACAATATTTCTTATGCTCTTATATTATCTCAATCATTAGAGAACACAATAAAACCAACTATTTCAAAAATAGTCTCAGAATTAAATAGTCTGGCAAAAAAACATAAAACTCTATCTATGCTAGCTCGCACACATGGACAGCCAGCAAGCCCAACTACTTTCGGTAAAGAAATGAAAGTTTTTATAACAAGACTGGAAAAACAATTAAAAGAATTATGTAATATAAACATAGAAGCCAAACTTAATGGCGCTACTGGGAATTACAATGCACACGTAGTTGCTTACCCAAATGTAAAATGGCCAGAATTCAGTATAAAATTTATAAGTAGTTTAAATAAAGGTAAAAAATTTAAACTTATTGCTAATTTAGTTACTACGCAAATAGAGAATCATGATAGCTATATAATGATTTTTGATAACATTAAAAGAATCAACAATATTCTCTTAGATTTTAACCAAGACATCTGGAGATATATTTCTGACAGCTATATTACACAAAGACCAAAAGATGGGGAAGTAGGCTCATCTACAATGCCCCACAAGATCAATCCAATTGATTTTGAAAATAGTGAAGGAAACCTAGGACTCGCAAATGCATTATTTGAATTTTTTGCTAGAAAACTACCCATTTCTAGACTTCAACGTGATTTGTCTGATTCAACAATAGAACGTTCATTCGGCACCGCCTTTGGTTATTCATACCTTGCATATTGTTCTTTACTCAAAGGTTTGAGTAAAATAAGTCTAAATGAAAATATTATTAATGAAGACCTAAACAACCATCCTGAAATTATCACAGAAGCAATCCAAACAATACTGAGGCGTGAGGGCATAGCTATGCCATATGAAAAGCTAAAAGAATTAACTCGTGGTAAACAAGTTACTATTTTAGATATCCATAAATTTATCGACAGATTAGAGGTAAGTGAAAAAATAAAAAAAGAACTTCTCAAAATAACTCCAGAAAACTATATCGGACTCGCTTCAAAATTGATATAATAGTAATATGAGAAAATATTGGATTATTTTAATAATATTATTATGTTTAGTACCTACAAATTGTATTCGTGCCCAAACAACGAATGCTGGTTTTATACCTGGAAATATTTGGTATTCAATTGATCCATTTGAAGAAGGGGATAAAATTAAGATCTATACAGTAGTTTTCAACCCTGACCCCAGAGAATTATATGGGACTGTCATATTCTTTGACAATACGGTTTTTTTGGGCAAAAAGGATTTTATTGTTTCAGCAAAAGGGGTAAGGGATGTTTCCTTGGATTGGGTAGCTACCCCTGGCATTCACAGTATTTTTGGTAAAATTGAAAATGCAAAATTTTTAATATCAAAAGACAAATACGAAGATGTTTATTTGGCCGAAAACGAAACTAATAAAAGCTCGCGTACAGTAAACAAAAAAATTACTATAAACAATGAAACAATAAGTAAAAATACTGACTCTATTCTCGGTGGAGTAAGCGATTTTGGTTCTAACTCGATAAAAGGTATTGAGAATGCGATAACAACAAAAACTCCCGACTTTATTGCGAAACCTATTGTATTAGGAGCAAGTACGTTGGAAAACTTTCGTAAAGATGTTGGCTCAGTGTCAAAAAATAAAGCTAATACGGCACAAGATCAAATTAAATATTCTAATATAGGTGCAAATGCAAAACAGAGCTCAAAAAAAATAGAAACAAGTGCTTTTTTGAAACCTTTTAAATACATAGAATTATTCTTTTTTACTTTTCTATCATTTATATTTAATAACAAATTTATTTTTTATGGAATTCTCATTATTCTAATTTTCGTTATATTAAGATATATCTGGCATCTAATTTTTAAATAATCTATTTATTTGTATTTTACAATAAAGCGTGTAATATGAGGTAATGCTACTTCGGATTACTTTTGTGATTATTCTTGCAATTTCTGTTCTATTTATGCCTTTTAGCGTTTCTGTAATTCTAGGGCTTGTTGGCATTATTTATTTCAATATATTTGTAGAAGCCGTTGTGTTGTTCTTTTTGTCTGATCTACTATACGGCATAAAGGAATCAAATAATTCACCTACAATTTTTTTGTGTTTTGTTGTTTCAATAATTATATTATCTGTGTTTGAGTTTTTTAAAAAGGAATTCAAATTTTACAACTAATACGTCTATATGAATACATGCTAAATATAATTGGTGAAAAAATTAATGATAACAAAAATATTAAATATTAATAAAATAAAAAAGAAAAATTCATTTGTAGAACCAGATGAAATTTTTCTTGATTCGAAAAATATTCAAAATTTTGATCGCCAGCAATTTGAAGGCCGAATTGAAAAGCCTATCCCAAAAAGGACAATTTTTTTTGTTGGAATATTGTTTTTATTTTTAATTGGAGTTTTTGCATCAAGGCTTGTTTATTTACAAGTGCAAAAAGGTGATACATATTTCAAAAGAAGCCAAAATAATATTCTAGAAAAAGTTATTATATTTACTGATAGGGGAATAATTTATGATCGAAACAACAAAGAATTGGCGTGGAACAAGAATATTGAAAATATATCAATTCCAACAAGAGCATATTTACCAAATGGATTTTCTCACCTGTTGGGATATGTTAGTTATCCAACACAAGACAAAGGAGGAAATTTTTGGCAAGGTGAATTTATTGGCAAGGATGGTTTAGAGAAGCAATATAACGAGTCTCTTAAAGGAGAAAATGGGTCAAAAATACTCGAAACTGATGCTTTGGGAAAGATTTACTCAGAAAATATGGTAAATTCACCAAGACAGGGGACGGATATAATAACAACTATAGACTCCCGCATACAAAGAGAATTGTTTAGTCTAATCAAAAACTTATCCACGAGCAATTCTTTTACTGGTGGAGCAGGAATAATAATTGATTCAAATACAGGAGAAATTATTACTTCTACAAGTTTTCCTGAATATAATTCGGAAATTCTATCATTTGGAAAAGATACTGCTATAATTAACAATTACTTTACAGATAAAAGAAAAGTCTTTCTAGACAGAAACATTTCAGGACTCTATACTCCTGGGTCTATTGTTAAACCATTTTTTGCATTGGGAGCATTAGCAGAAGGAGTGATAGACCAATATAAAAAAATTCTTTCAACAGGTTCTATCTCAATTCCAAATCCCTACTTTGCAGATAAGAAAACAGTATTTAAAGACTGGAGAGCAAACGGTTGGACAAACATGATGGAAGCAATCGCTGTTTCTTCCGATGTATATTTTTATGAAATTGGTGGTGGCTTTGAAAGTCAGAAGGGTCTTGGCATCACTAATATTGGAAAGTACGCAAAATTGTTTGGTTTTGCAGAGAAAACTGGTGTAGATCTTCCAGATGAAAAATTTGGTACGATTCCTAGCCCTGAATGGAAAATAGCAAATTTTAAAGGAGATCCTTGGCGCATAGGTGATACATATCACACAGCGATTGGTCAGTATGGTTTTCAGGTTACTCCTATTGAGATGGCAAGAGCAGTAGGCGCAATAGCAAACAGTGGGAAATTGTTAACTCCACACTTTGTATTGAATGATATTGAAAAGGAAAAACAAAACTCTATTTTAAGTCTTAAAAAAGAATATTTTGATGTTGTGCATGAAGGAATGAGAGATGCCGTTACTTTCGGTACAGCTACATTATTAAACGTGCCGTATGTTCAAGTAGCAGCAAAAACAGGAACTGCCCAACTCGGTGTAGCAAAGAATAAAGTAAATTCGTGGGTTGTTGGCTTTTTCCCTTATGAAAATCCTAAATATGCTTTTGTAATTATGATGGAAGCAGGTCCATCAACGAACAGTACGGGAGCCTCATCTATAATGCGTCAGCTCTTAGATTGGATGTCTTTAAATACACCAGAATACTTCAAGTAAAAACTCCTTGCATATACTACATATTTTCTGATACAATATATTAATGCAAAAAGCACGAATACTTTTGATTTTAGGATTTTGGGTAATGATTCTGTCCTATTTGGGTTTTCCATATTCTTGGAAGGATACTCTATTTACGCTGACCGGCTTAATAATCATATATTTGAGCTATCTTTTTTATAGTGATATTAAAAAAGAAAAACAACAAACATTCGATAGTTTTAAAGAAAATAGCAATTTTGATGAAAAGGGAATATAAAGCTTTATGAAAGAATTTTTTTGGACAAAACGTATAGCTATATCTGTTACATTTTTCCTTATTATTTTATCTTTCGTTTTAGGTATTTTTATAGGTAAGAGCAATCGTCCATCAATAGAAAAGGTTATAGGAATATCAGGCAAAGAAACAGCTGTTTCAACACTTACTGATTTTTCTCCATTTTGGAAAGTCTGGAATACTATAAATGAAAAATATCCTTCTGCAAATAAAATTACAGACCAAAATAGAGTTTATGGAGCAATTTCAGGGCTTGTCGGCTCATTAGACGACCCGTATAGTGTATTTTTTAGTCCAGATGAAGCCAAGTCATTTGAAGACGAAATCGCTGGCAATTTCGATGGTATTGGTATGGAAGTCGGAATAAAAGATAAAATACTAACCGTAATTGCTTCCCTCAAAGACACACCCGCATATAGAAGTGATATCAAGTCTGGTGACAAAATTCTTAAAATTGACAAGAATGTTACTTCTGGGCTAAGCATAGAAGAAGCTATTAAATTAATACGTGGTCCAAAAGGAACATCTGTTACTCTTACAATTTTTCGTGAGGGTTTGACACAACCAAAAGAAATTAATATAACACGGGACACAATAAACATTCCCACTTTAGACACTGAGCTCCGTAAGGACGGAATCTTTGTAATTAAGCTTTATAGTTTCTCTGCAAATTCATCAAATCTTTTCAGAAACGCCATAAAGAAATTTGTTGATTCAGGAAGCGACAAGCTCTTGCTCGACTTGAGAGGAAATCCTGGTGGTTATTTAGATTCAGCTGTGGATATGGCAAGCTGGTTCCTAAAAGGAGGTAAAACTATTGTTACAGAGGATTATGGCAATAACCAGGCACCAGAAATATTTAGAAGCAAAGGATATGATATTTTTAATGATAAATTGAAGTTTGTTGTTTTGATAGATGGAGGCTCAGCTTCTGCATCTGAAATTTTGGCTGGAGCAATGCAAGACAACGGTCGCGCAAAATTAGTTGGCGCAAAAAGTTTTGGCAAGGGTTCTGTTCAACAAGTTATAGACATTACCCCAGACACCATTTTGAAAATCACCGTAGCAAAATGGCTTACGCCAAATGGAGTATCAATTTCAGAAAAAGGTCTAACGCCTGACTATATAGTTGAAATTACACAAAAAGACATTGATGCCAAGAAGGACCCACAAACTGAAAAAGCTGCCCAGCTATTATTGAATAATTAATAATTTTATTTAATCACATGAAAATAATATTTTTAAAAGACGTACAAGGTGTGGGAAGAAAATATGATATAAAAGATGTAAACGATGGTTACGCTATGAATTTTCTTGTTCCAAGAAGACTAGCAGAAATGGCAACCCCAAAAGCAATAATTGAGCTAGAGAAGATGATGAAGAATCTAGCGATTGAGAGGGAGGTGCAGGAAGATCTTTTAATTAAAAACCTAGAGGAAATTAAAGACAAGACTGTTTATATAAACAGCAAAGCAGATGATAAAGGTCATCTTTTCTCAGGAATTCACAAAAAAGAACTCGTTCTTGAAATGAAAAAACAACACCACGCAGATATTAGTGAAGAATTTATTATTTTAGAAAAACCAATCAAACAAGTAGGGGATTTTGAAATCCCTATTCTAATAAAAAAGAAGAAGTCCTCATTTAAATTAGTTGTAAAAAATCTATAACACAGCCAAGTTTGCTCTAGTTTTGTGGGCATAAAGTCTTAAACTGTCATGGCAAGAAACCTCAAATTGTTTCTTTGCTCCAGAATCCAACCATCGCTTAGCAGCTGTAATTGCGTGCTCTGGTGAGTGGTGTGCAGTAGCAATAAATTGCACAACAGCAGTAATATTATTTTTAGAACTAAGTCTTAACGTAGCTAATTGTTTTGAATTTAATTCACGTATAAGATGTGATAAATTATATATAGAAAAAAGTAACGCGGCCTTGTGGTGGTCTAAATCTCTTAGTTCGTCAACACTTCTACAAATACGTTTTGACTCTGGTAGGGCATGATTTATTATGGATGCACCTACAACCTCATCACCATCATCTTTGAGTGCAAAAGATGTAAATTGGTATGGCCCAAATGAAGCTTTTACATCATGAACAGCTGGTAAACTATAAATATATCTGGATCCTGCGTTTTTTAAAAGAAAATTGAATACATTTTTATTAAGTCTTCCATCTGGGGCAGGTAATAATTCAGTAAAAGCACAGGCTGTTAAGTGTTTAGCTAAAAGAGACTTAGCAATGCCAACTAGCACAAACAATTCTTCATTACTTAAGTTCATTTTTTTCTGAACTATATTCCAGTCTATGTTTTTAATCACTTCTCTAATGCTAAACTTAATGTCTTTTTGATATGACTCAAAATTTGTTCTTTCTGGGTCCATATCAGAGTATTCTTTCAAAAGTCTTTGGTTGCAAGATTTAAATGCTGTATCTGGTTTATCATGTGTTTCAGCATAAGAAACTTTTTTCTCATTTAAAATTCTTAATTGTTCATGAAAATTTATATTTGCAGAAGGTGGGACTGTTCCGTTTATGCCAGTATAGTCAGAATACAAATCTCCAAATTTATGTCCTACAAGCCCCTCAGTCTTATAAAAAAAAGGGGAATTAACTTGAGATCTATCAGTGACAGAAGGAGATGGTTCTTCTATTGAAGTCTCTTCTGTGCTTGCAGAAGCATTTTCTTCTAATGCATTTAGAATATTTGGCGTAGCAGAAACTACAGCAACACCAGCAATTCCTTTTGCCATTTTTTTAATAAAATCTCTTCTCCCTATTGGTCCTCCTTCCATACAGACAAAATTATATCACGTTTACGACTTTCTTGACTACGGTTCTCCCGTTAAAAGAAATCTTTCGTCTAGAGCCAAACTTTACTGTCCCATCTTTTAGAGCAAATAGGGTATGATCCTTGCCTAAGCCTACATTAGTACCCGCCATAATTGCCGTGCCTCTTTGTCGAACAATAACAGAGCCAGGCTGTACCTTTTGTCCATCTGTAATCTTAATACCAAGGTATTTTGGATTTGAATCTCTTAAATTTTTCGCGGTACCGCCAGCTTTTCTATGTGCCATTTGAAGTTATACTATTTAATGTTAATATTCATCTGTAATCGATGTTAGTGGAGTATATATAATTTTATGGAAAAAATCAAGCTATTTATTGAAAGCGATAAAGGTAAAGACACATTAATCTTAATTATCATTATTTTAATTGCACTAGGGTCATTTGAGCTAGGTAGACTATCCAATGAAGGCGGCTCCAAAGGCATTAAAATCGAATATCCGGCCGAGAGCACGAGCAAAGAACCAAACACCATACTGTCAGATAATTTAGCCCCAAATTCAGATATTTTAAGAAAAAGCTTTTTTGCATCAAACAAGGGAACTAAATATTATACGATTAGTTGTTCTGCTGGTAAAACTATAAAACAAGAAAATCGTATCTATTTTACGAAAGGGGAAGAGGCTGTTGCTGCAGGTTATACACTATCGAGCTCATGTAATTAGAATATACTCGTGTCGCACAATATATGTTTTGGGTCGCACAAACTGCTTTGAGTTTTACGGCAAAATGACCTGTGGAGATGCTTTCTCAATATTCGTTGGTTGTCCATCGCGGATACGCTCCATATTGGAAATAAAACCTTTCCAAAAAATATTTACAATGACATCATTCCAAATATAGGATGTCGGCTTAGCTAAATATTCAGTCCAGAGATTTTTTGTCCCTCCCCCGACGTAGCTTATATTTTCTTGTGCAGCAGGACTTTCTACCACAGCCTTGATGCTTATATTAAAATAACTAAGTACTAAAACAATAATAATTGATAAGAATACAACTCCTAATATACTTATTCCTGCTTTTTTATTTAAATTTTTCATTTAAATTCATTTAAAAACACTCGCAAAAAATGAAGAGAACCAATCAACAACACTCGAGATGGTTATTCCAAAATACTTCATTGCCAACAAGGCAACGACAATTAGAATTATAATTTGTAAAAAACCATCCTGCTTAGAAATATATCTATTATTTTTTCCTTTCATTTATATTAATTTTACCACGACACACGTCTTTAGGACAAGACTACACATTGTTACTTGAACATCAACGCAGTTGTAGTTGGCAAATAAGTCAATGGGTTAAGATAACCATTAATTGGAGAAATTGGTTGTGTTAGTATCTTCCCGGGGCATGATTTGCTGGGTATTGTTTTTATTTCAACTGCATCACGTGCATAAACAGCAAGGTGAAGATGTGGTGCTGTAGAATAGCCCGTATTGCCACTATATGCGACAATTTGACCTCTTGATACTGTATTTCCCTCTCGAACCTTTACAAGCGAAAGATGTCCATATGTACTGGCTAGCCCGTTGTTATATTTAATAAGAACAAATCGTCCGAATGATACGCCTGGGCACTCTACATCAGTATTCCCGACAGCAGCTACAACTCCTTCAGCCATTGCATAAACTGGCAACGGGGTTCTAGCTCTAAAATCGATTCCATAATGGAAACTCCCATTTCTCATATCGTAAGGTGAGGTTATAACAATACTATCGAGCGGCCATGTCAAAACACGTCCTGTTGGAAGCTTGGAAGGATCCAAAATATATTTTAGTTGAGATTCATAATCTTCCAACTCTTTTTCGAATGCCGTCTTCTTGGCCAATCTATCCTTTAGTAGTTTTTGATAACTACTCTCACTATTTTTTGTCTGAGCTAATAATTTATTTTTCTCATTCGTGTTTTGTATAACTATTTTCTGCTGATCGGAAAGCTGAGATTTAAGTTTAGTAAGTTCATTCTTTGCATCAATGGTGACCGCCTTGGTATCTTCGAGCGCACCTTTTAATTTCTTCAAATTGGCAATATCGGCTCTGATTCTCTCACGCACGGTCACTATATTGTCTATGTCGTTCCATATTAAAGTAAAATCATCTGCAGACAGCAATGTTTCGATGATGTTTGTCTGCTCAAATTCATTAATATTTTTTATCTCGAGTTTAACAGAATTTACATCATTATTTATTGAACCTTCTTTTGTTTTAATATCAGAACTTAAGTTCTGTATCTTAAGATTAGTTTTATCAATCTTATTTTGAGTGACCGCGATATCAGCATTAAGCTTCTTTTTAGTGATATCAAGCTGTTTTAACGAACTATTTAACGAGTCTTTTTGAAGACCAAGAGTATCTAACTCGTTTTGGTAGGTTGCAATTTCTTGTTCAAGTTTCTTTATATCAGCATCTTTCTGATTTATTTTATTCTGAATATCTGAAGCTGTTTGAGAATACGAAAAAGCCACAGGAATCACAAGTAGCAATAATAAAAATAATATATTAAATAGCTTTTTGTAATCTAAATAAAGTTTCATTTTTACCTAAGATTGACGCTATCGTGAAAGGGTCTGGGGACTTATCTAGGCCTGATAGTGCAAAACGAACAGGGTGGAGTAACTCTCCCCTGCTATCTAGTTTGTTTGCTATTGACATTAATGAGGTTTTAATGCTTTCTAAATCAAAATCCTTTTCGTCTAAAGCCTTTAATGCCTCAATAGCAAGTTTCAAATTGTTAGAAATTTTTTCTGGAGAGCAATTTTTGAAAATCAGTTTTTCCTTGGCGCAAACTGGCGCATTAAAAAAGAAATCGAACTCCCCTCTTTCTACCATCTCTTTGATATCTCCCCATTTTGAAATTCTCTCAAATATTACTGGAACAATTTTAGAATTTTGTTTGTCGGTCGGGAGATATTTTAAAATATTTTTATTTATTTCTTCTTGGGGCAACAACTTCATATGTTCTTTGTTCATCCAGTTTAATTTATCATCGTTCCACTGTGCTCCTGAATGTTGCACTTTATTTAAATCAAAAATATTTATTATTTCTTCACGTGAATATACTTCTTTTTCACCACCTGGATTAAATCCAAGAAAGGTCAGATAATTTATCATTGTCTCGGGAAGATACCCTTCTTTTTCATAATCCAAAATATCCTTCGCTCCGTCACGTTTACCAAGTTTCTTCTTTCCATCAGAACTCATGATGGGGGGCGTAGTAACAAACAAAGGAGGTACAACACCAAATGCTTCATAAAGGGATAAAAACTTTGGAGTTGAAGCTATAAATTCTTGTCCGCGTACTACATGGGTCACTTTCATCTCAATATCGTCAATTACATGTGCAAAGTTATAAGTTGGATATCCATCACTTTTTATTAAAACAAAATCATCCAAAGCTTCTGGCCCAGCAGATAATTCTCCCCAAACCAAATCATTCCAAACTGTTCGTTTTAGTTCTGAGACTTTAAATCGAAGTGGCTTAGTACCATCCCACGCTGGAGGGTTCTCTGGACGATGCTCTCTATATAGAAATGGCTTTTTTTCTAATTCAGCTTCTTTCCTTAACTTTTCAATTTCCTCCTCAGTATATGGATCAGCATAAGCAAAACCCTTTTCAATAAGAATCTTTGCATGTTTTTTATATGATTCAAGCCTCTCTGATTGAATATATGGTGCATGTGGTCCACCAATATCTGGTCCCTGGTCCCAATTCAAACCAAGCCATTTTAATGACTTCTTGATGTGCTCGATTGAACCCTCAACTTCTCTAACTTTGTCTGTATCTTCAATACGTAAAATGAATTGACCATTGTTTTTCCTAGCCAAAAGCCATGCATATAATGCAGTACGAACGTTCCCAACATGTATAAAGCCAGTAGGGCTAGGCGCAAATCTTGTTACAACTTTATTTTCTAGCATAATGCTATTTTAGCATTATTTTTGTGAAATGTAATCTCTACTTCTCGTGGCTCAAAGCGATATTTACTAATTCGCGAGCTATCTTTTCTGCAGCGCCATGCTTGCTAAACGCCTTAGCATTTTGTGACATCTCTATATATCCATTTTTATCCCCTACTATTTTGTCTATCTCCGAACTTAAAATACTAGCAGACATGTTTATTTCTTCAATTACATTACAAGCGCCAGCTCTTGCATAGTTGAATGCATTTTTTTTAGAGTGATCAGCATTTGAATTTGAAAAAGGAATTAAAATTGATGGTATTCCCCAACTTGCTATTTCGAACAATGTTGACCCAGCGCGAGAGACAATTACTGTGGCTACTCCAGCAGCCATCTTCATTTGTAGTGGGTTAAGAAAAGGCATCGGTAAATACCTCAATTTATGTTCACTATTGAGAAGTACTACCTCTGATTGACCCAGAACTGTTTTAATATTATTAATACCAGTCTGATGAATAATTTGATAATTTTCTATCAGCCTTGGCAATGCATCTATAATAGTGTTATTTATAAGCTCAGCTCCCTGGGAACCCCCAAGTACTAAAACTACAGGAACGTTTCCATCAATTTTAAAATATTCTAGCGCTTCTTTTCTAGTGGCCAAGTATTCAATTTCAGTTCTTATGGGTTGACCTGTGCAAGCAACAGTCTTTGTGGGAAAATATTCCGCTGCTTCTGGAAAGGAAACAGCGACTTTTTTAGCAAAATGTCCTGCCCATTTATTTACTCGTCCGGGAGCAGAGTCAGACTCATGGATTAAAACTGGAATACCCAACACCCTAGCAGCAAAAATTGTTGGAAATGATGCATAGCCACCCTTACCAAAAACGACATCTGGATAAATGGAAAACATTTTATAAACTGCACTGATAGTTCCAAAAAAGATTTTAAATATATCCAAAAAATTTTTTATAGAAAAATATGTGCGCATCTTACCAGAATTTATTTTTTCAAAATAAATTCCGTTCTGGGCAAGCATTTCCTTATCATAAGGACTATCAGAAAAATAATATAGATTAGTATTTATTATATGCTCGCGGTCTATTATTTGATTGACTTTTTGGGCGACAGCAATAATTGGATAAAAGTGCCCCCCTGTTCCACCGCCTGTAAAAACTATTTTCATATTTATTTAGCGAAATCATACCGCGCAAACCTTCATATTAGCGCAGCGCTGTTAATTAAACTGCTCGTTTTTGATATTTTGAAATATTTAGAACGATACCAATCGCCATCAAATATATCATCAATGCTGTTCCACCATGACTCATAAATACTAATGGAACTCCTGTTAATGGAAATACTCCCGTCACAGAAGCAATATGCATAAACGATTGCACAGTAATGAGTATAACAATTCCTGAGACCAAAAGTCCACTGAATAGGTCTGGCGAATTGTTTGCTATACGAAATCCTCGTAAGGCAAAAAGTATATATAGGAAAACTATACTAAGCACACCTACAAAACCTAATTCCTCTCCAATAACAGCAAAAATAGAGTCACCTTGAGGTTCTGGAAGATAGCTGAACTTTTGCACGCTTTGTCCGAACCCTCGTCCAAAAACTCCTCCTGCACCCAATGCTATTAATGACTGTTGAATCTGGTAGGATGACCCTTTGGAATCAGCACTTGGATCAATAAATGTTTTTACTCTTTCCTGAAGATATGGCGTAAAATAAACAAGCGTAGCAAGTAAAAAAACTAAACCAAACCCTATACCTAAAATATATTTAACAGGAACACCAGATATGAAAAGCATTGAAATACCTGTAATAATAATCAAAATAAAACTTTTTGTGTCTGGTTGTTTTAATAAAACAAATGCAATAATAGCTAGCATTATACCAAATGGTAATATGCCAAATCTTATATCCTGAACTCTGTTTTTAACCCACGACAACCATGCAGCAAAATAAATTATAAAACCAAATTTTAATAGCTCTACTGGCTGAAAACGAGTTATACCGATATCAATCCATCTTTCTGCACCACCGTGGCTCCATCCGAGAGATGGAATAAAAACAGCTGCAGTCAACAGAATTGAACCAAGAAAAATCAGAAGCGAATATTTTCGCCAAAATTTATAATCAATCCTATAGCAGACATACATACCAATCAAACCAAAACCCAAACCCAAAACAAGCTGACTAAAAAGAACAGAATAAAAAGTCTTTTCATTTTTAGCCAAAACACCAAGAGAAGCAGAAATAAACATCGCGATACCAAGAAAAAGCAAAATGAGAACGATTATTAAAAAAAATTTATCAATTTTTTTTTCTCTCATTGATTTTATACTTTAATTTCATAACTAAGATTTGGCGACTATTTATCTGCTAATTACTGCTAAAATTACACCAATAATTGCAAATACAACAGAAAGAACCCAAAAACGCATAGTCACTTTGTATGATGACCAACCAATAGCTTCAAAATGGTGATGAATGGGAGCTAGCTTAAACAGTCTCTTTCCTCCCCTAAACTTTTTAGACATCATTTGCAAAATAACAGAACCTGAAGTAATAACAAGTGGCAATGCTACAATTGGAAGTATTAGAACAGAATCTGTAAGAAAAGCGAGTGTAGCCAATGTTATCGTAAGTCCCATTATGCCCGTTTCTCCCATATAAAAACGCGCCGGTGGAATATTATACCAAAGAAACGCAAGAGTTACCCCTGTGATAACTCCAGAGAAAGCAGCCAGATCTATTTGATTATTAGCATAAGCGATTACAGAATAGGCAGCAAAAATTGAAGCCAGTACTCCACCAGAAAGCCCGTCTATTCCATCAATAACCCCACCAGAGAAAGTAGCCAAGGATACAAGAACAAAAAGTGGAATAATTAAAATACCTACGAATATTTCTCCACCAAAAGGAATATGTACAGATACCATGCCAAGTTTATAAAAAAACCACACACCAATCAAAACAGAAACAAGGGTTACTAAGAAGGCCTTCCATTTTCTCCAAGACTTATCATCGTGTGCTACTAATCCATCACCATAAATTTGGATTAAATCATCCCAGAGCCCAATTAGAGAACCGAGGAGAAGTGTAAAAAATGGTATTAGTGTTTGATTACGACTCAAAAAATTAATCTTTTCTGTGCCTTCAGAAGGAAAAAAAACGGCAACAAAATAAAAAATAGAAGTAGTAAGTAGTGCCGAAAACCATATAATTATTCCCCCAACTCGTGGTGTTTTTAGTTCTTCTTGCTCATTGTGAATTTTGAGAAAATCCGGGGCGACGGCGTTCATATTTCTAGAATATTTCTTCCACATTTTGTATTTATAGAAGAAATGTGTCGCAACTGGAGTCAAAAAAAGAGCCAAAAAGAACGCAAAAACAGTTGGGGTAAAAATTTTAATCAGATCCAAATACATATATTCTGATTATAGCACTTAATTCTTTTGATTAAAATACACACGTATGTTATTGTTTGCAAATGGAAAGACATATTTTAAGGCCCATTTTGCCTACAATTTTTTTAATTATATTGGGAATTTTAATAGTACACTCCTCGCTAATTGCAATCCAAAAGCAAGTTCAAGAAGAACTTGCTTTAAAAAAAATCCAATTTGAACAAAAACTTGAGAAAGCATCCAAAGATAAGGCTAAGTTGAAGTCTTTTCTTATGGGCATGTTTGAGCCGTCGCAAAACAAGGATTTTGTTTTAGTACCGAGTGAACTTACTACAAATTTATACAAAATGTATCTAAGAGAGGAGACATTGAGTGCTTTTCAGGAAATGCAGGCTTACGCATTAACAGAGGGAATAAATCTTAAAATAGCATCAGCTACTAGAAACTTTGATTATCAAAAAAGTATTTGGAATAATAAGTGGAACGGATATATGCTAGTTGATGGAAATGATTTATCAAAAAGCGTCCCAAATGAACTGGAAAGATTTAAGAAAATACTAGAGTATAGCGCAGCACCTGGAACATCGCGCCACCACTGGGGTACTGATATTGATATAAACAATGCAAATGCCGAATATTTCGAAGGAACGCTCGGTGCCAAAGAATATGAATGGCTCACTTTAAACGCACGTGCATTTGGTTTTTGTCAACCTTATAATTTAAAAGGAAATAATAGAGCAACGGGCTACAATGAAGAAAAGTGGCACTGGTCATATCTACCACTTGCAAAAACTTTTACAGAACAATATAAAAAAATTATCACGAGTAGTGATGTAAAAGGCTTCATGGGAGAGGAAGGGGTTAAAAACTTAAATTTAATAAATAATTATGTGCTTGGTATAAATTCTGA
>Ga0194060_10000941_pt1 | contig 21275 bp, 21 predicted proteins | sample SepL225m_MetaG_FD_163427 | JGI IMG/M metagenome (GOLD analysis project Ga0194060, IMG submission 163427) | Anoxic zone freshwater microbial communities from boreal shield lake in IISD Experimental Lakes Area, Ontario, Canada - Sep2016-L222-5m | ecosystem: Environmental > Aquatic > Freshwater >... | reverse complement strand
ATTTTCTCGCACAACAGTGTGACCAACAAACATCAACGCCCGCACCAAAGCATCACCGATGACACTGGACCGTAGATGCCCCACATGCATTTCCTTTGCAACGTTCGGCGCAGAGTAATCAACAACAACTGTGTGCGGATCTGACGATGCACGTACACCTAATCGAGGGTCATGAGTTGCCAGTGATAACTGTTCGGCAATAAAGGTGTTCGAAAAGACAAGGTTGATAAACCCAGGGCCTGCAATTTCTGTTGAGGCCAACATGTCAGAGACATCACCTGCAGCATCAAGAACCTGTTGCGCTACTTCGCGCGGCTGGAGACCCAACTTCTTTGCAAGTGCAAGCGCACCGTTTGCCTGACCATCTGCCCTGTCGCTTGGGCGAACCACAGGGTCGCACGCACCGCCAGCAACGGCCGCGAATGCTGGCGCCAGGCGTTCGGCAACGGAAATAAATGGATCAGCCATGGGCTTCTATTCTGCCTTGTGCAACACCGCAGACGGGGTTCCAATATTTCGTGGCGTAGACTGGCCCCAATCGTGATTCTTCACGTCACGCTCACGTAGCTCAGCGGATAGAGCACTTGCCTCCGGAGCAAGGGGTCGCAGGTTCAATTCCTGCCGTGGGCGCCAGCCGTATTTCTAGGACGTCATGCCTTGCAGTCCAACGAAGGCACGGGACAGTTCAATTTCTCCCATGTGACGCATGCCGTGTTGGTAGAGCCAGCACTCGACGCCGTCAAGAACAGTGATTCCCTCTGGACCAGCAACGCGAGCCGAGAACGTATTAATGACTTGTGGACCGAAAGGTCGCGGTACTACTAAACGAGTGAGATCTTCTGGCTTCAATGTTGCCAACCATGTTTCGATACGAGCAAAGACTTTGTTCATGTAGTCGAGGAACGCTTCATAGTTACCGATCTGTTGAACATCCATCTCGTCCACGGTCTTGTGCTTGCCGTGGTCACGAATACCAGGGTTGATCGCATCAAGAATTTCGTCATTGCAGAGGAACATCTCACCGGTCAACATCATCATGGAAGCGTCAATCATGTTGACGTAATGAAACAGTGAAAATGCAATAGGCATAACGCGTGGCTTCTCACGATGATTCACTTGCTCAAGAGTCATGGTTGCAGTGGCATCTTCATACAACGAAAACAGTGCGCGAAATCGGCGGCGAAGTGAATCGAGAATTAGTTCATCAGACATTTGTCATGACCTTTCAAGTGGACTGGTACTTATTGTTGCCTCAGCGCGAGGCTGAACGAGCATCAGAAACGAGTGCATTGAATTTTTCCGTGTCCAAAAAGACAAAAACCCCAACGGCAGAGGCTGTGACCTCACCGTCGTAGGTGATTTCCCCACTGACAATGAACTTACGCTCATGAATTTCGTCGATTCTGGCACTCACGAGAAGATCAGCATTAAGAGGCGTTGGCCGCTTATAGGTGATGTTGAGAGAACCCGTGACGCAATTGCGACCCGTGAGGTGGCGTGTTCTGCCAAGTGCGTCATCAAGAAGCGCTGCCACTATTCCGCCATGCACACAGGCAGGCGGTCCTTGATATCCCTCATGGAAACGAACTTTTGCCGTGATGCTCTTCTCGCCATATTCAAATGTCATTGGCGGCGCCATCGGGTTCATCGTGCCGTTCAATGGACTACGCGTATGACGCTCAATTGATGGCTGACCAAGACCCATCGTGCCTGCAGCAGTGATTTCTTTTTCTAAATGTTCCGCTATAGACGCAATGTCTTCACTGTCATGCTCTGGATGCACGTGATAGATCGCCTTCATCGTGCGACGCAGTGATTCAACAGCGCGTTGCATTGTTGAAGATACGGGCGCAACGTCAGGAGCCGGCGTTGACACTGCCATCAGCCGAGTGCGCTCTTCACAAGAGCGGCAATTTTTGCGCCATCGGCACTGGAACCTGCACGAGCGCGAACGGCTTTCACAACGAGACCCATTGCTTTTGCACCTTCATTGCCGGCGGCGACTGCAGCTGCAACTTCCTCCGTCACAATGATCTGCAACTCGTCGTCACTCATTGCGGCCGGAAGGTAACGCGCCAAAATTTCTGCTTCTGCCAACTCTTGCGTTGCAGCTTCAGTTCGACCAGCCTGTTGGTAAATCTCTGCTGACTCAAGGCGCTTCTTTGACTCTGCTTGCAAGATTTTCAACACCTGATCGTCTGTCAACTCCACTGCTTCGTTACCTGCAACTTCAGCATTCATTACTGCAGCAATAGTCATACGCAATGTTGACTTCAACATGTCGTCTCCCGCTTTCATGGCGGCAGTCAGATCAGATTTCAGGGTGTCTTTAAGCGATGTCATCCGTTCAGTCTGCCTGAAGTGGCCGCCGGAAATAGAAAAAGGGCCCGAGGTTTGCACCTCAGGCCCTTTCCTCGTTTAAGGGGATCTAACTAACGATGACTGCTGTAACCATGTACTTCATGCCCGTTGGGGTTTCAGCGTGGGTCAGAATGTGGCAGTGCCATGCCCAGACGCCAGCATCTTTCGCGGTGTATAAAACCGACCAACGCTCGCCTGGAGCAACGCTGATTGTGTCAGCGAAGAACGGATGCTCAAGTATTTTTCCGTCACGAGCCACTATGAGTCCGGTTGGTTGATGCATATGCATCGGGTGCGTCATTAAACCTTCGTTGTAATAGTGCACCAGCATTGTTTCGCCAATTTTCATGACATATGGAGCAGTTGCTGGGAAGGACTTGCCATTGAGCGACAAACCGATTGTCCCGGCATCGTTCAACACCATCACAACTTCTTGATCCACTTTTCCGTTTGAGTCAGTCAGACGGCTGCCCGCTGCCTTCATCGTGGAGGTCTTCCAATCACCAATCAGGATTGATCCGGCGAGTCCGTTTGGAATCTGCACCTGTGCATTATGATGCGAGTGATACATACCAACTGCAGGTTCTGTTGCTGTGAACTCGTAATCGAAAGTCTCGCCTGGCTTAATTGCTGGTTGAGTGATTGGATCAACACCGTCCATTGCATTTGGCACACGCACGCCGTGAAGGTGCAACGATGTTGATTCGGGAAGCTCATTCTTCAAGCGAATACGAATCTTGTCTCCAACGTTCGCACGCAACTGGGGACCAGGAATTTGGCCGTTATACGCCCAACCCTTCACAACTTTCCCGCCTTCAACTTCCCAGTCCACAATCTTTGCGGTGAGATCAAACTGCTTATAGCCGTCAGCAGTAATCGTCGGCTTCAGCTCCTGCCCGCCAAGTCCTGCAGTCTTTTCAGGAAAGCGCTTTGCGACAGCTTCCATCATTGAATCCATCTTGGCATTTGACATAGCTGCAACCGTGTCAACGGGGGCAGACGAATCAGTACTGACCTTCAAAGTTGCTTTCATACCCGAGTCAGCATGACCAGGAATTTCACAAAGGACATTGACATCACTCGATACTTTCCCGAGATCCAACAGAACGTGGGCGCCAGATTCAAGAAATGCAGTGCGCTTATTCAAGTCAACTGCAGCCAGGTTATGTTGCGCTGCTCCCGCATTATGCACATTGAAAACAACATTGCCTGGCGGAACGACCGATGGACTCAATGCAATTGCAAATTCAGTCAACGTCACTTCCACTGTCGATGAACCACTCGCTGACGGTGTTCCTGCTGACTCTGATGATGATCCGCCATTTTTTGCGACGGAAACAATCCCGATAGCTCCAATCGAAACGACCATGGCAATAACTGCCAGCATCATTAATGAAAAGAGGAAATCGCTACTTGCAAGTAACGGGTTTCTGGTGGGTTTATCTGACATTTTGTTACTTCTCTCTCTGTAAACAATCTGGTCATTCATCAGAATATTTGTGAGAGTCGTGTTAGGCATTCCATAAATGCGTTTCAAACGATGCAGTATTCGTCACACAAATTGTCTTATTTGCACTACCCCAATGGGACTAATTGCTCTTCGAGTCGTAGTTCTCGTGGCCCCTCTGCCACAGTAGAAGGCGTGTCAACACCTGATTATTTCCCCGCAGCCCCTGAGGGTGGCGAACTTATCCACACTCGTTTCTACGAAGCACGTACGTACAAGATGAGCGATGACCTCTTCTTATTGCGCGGAGTTGTATGCGACGAGAAGCCTGCTGGTCTATATATGGCAGAAGATCCAGACCCGTTATGGGTGCATCACATGGTTGTTGATCTTGAAATCAGCTTCCCGCTATTTGTGATTCAAAAAGTTAGTGTCACCTTCCATGAGCGCCCTCATACGCATTGCACCGACATCGAACCTGACTATCAAAAGCTTGTTGGCCTCTCTATTGCTCGCGGCTTCAACAAACAAGTGAAGGACCTCTTTGGTGGCCCTCGCGGTTGCACGCATATTGGCGCATTGCTCGCCGCCATGGCGCCGGTAGCTATTCAAAGTGGTTGGTCAATGCGAATGGGCAATGGTCTCGGCACTCAGGAATCCGACAGTGCAACCACTGCAGAACAACGCAAGCGCTCCTATGCAATGAACTTGAACACGTGCCATATGTGGGACGAAAATGGACAAATGGTCAATGACATCGAGGCTGGTCTACCAATGGAAATCCCGCTGTGGATTTCAAAGCGTGCAAAGAAACTTGGCCGTGATGAAACCGAATGGTTGAAGACGCGCGATTAGTTGTTACTTAGCTACTGATGTCAACACATACAACACTGACATCACAAACAAAATGAATGCAGGTGCTGTGTCTTTCACAGTGTCCTTGACACGAGTATGAGTCAACGTTGCCACAGCAAAGTACAAGCACAAACCAGCACCGGCCAATTCGCCAAGGCGGACTCTTTGAAATCCGATTGCAATACCAGCCGCGCCAAGAATCTTGATTGCACCAAGTAGCGGCAAACGTTCTGCCGGCACTTTCAGTTTCTTCATCTCTTCAACAAGCTTTGCCGGCTTTCGAAAATCCATTAACGCAGAGCCGATGCAGACGACTATCAGAATGACTGCAAGAACTTTTGAAATGTTGCTCATGCGAACAATCTAGGCGCGATTGCTAGTCGTGTTGTGGAGCACGGCCTGTTCGTGATCTAGTAACCACTTCTTCACTGCAATTCCCCCACCAAATCCAGTCAACGAACCATCGGCACCGACTATCCGGTGACAGGGCAACACAATGGCGACGGGATTACGACCATTTGCACCACCAATTGCACGTACAGCTTTTGGCCGACCGATCGATGCAGCTTGTTGCCCATATGACGCAGTGTGGCCGTATGGAATATCAGCCAACGCCCTCCATGCTGCGACTTGAAATTCCGTGCCGCGAAGATCTAACGGCAAATCAAACTCTTGTCGCGATCCATTGAAATATTCCTCAAGTTGTGTGATCGCATCATTGACTGAATCGTGAATTTCAGAATCTGAAATGAGAAGATTTTCAACAGGTTTCGGATGTGCATCGTTTGCAAACATCACAAACCGAATGCCGAGGTCAGAACCAACCACAGTGACAACGCCAAAAGGCGCCTCAAATGTGCGGCGTGAAAAAAATGAGACGTCAGAGGGCACTTCGGAAGAATAGCCACGGTTCGTGCGAGCGAAACTCACTAGTTGTAGAATGCAACTATCGAAACACAAGCATTTTCCCTCACGCAGCGCGATATCAAATTCGTCTATGCAGCAATGATGGCGGCGTCCTTCCTCTCCGCCCTCAACGGATCCATCGTCAGCACTGCACTTCCAGAAATTGTTAGCAAAATCGGTGGCGGCGGTACGAAGACATACACATGGGTAATCACTGCATATCTACTGACATCAACCACTGCCACTCCCCTCTTTGGCAAATTCAGTGACCTCTATGGCCGCAAGCGATTGACCCAAATTGCAATCAGTATCTTTCTGCTCGGCTTAGTTTTCTGCGCACTTGCACCAAGCATGCCCATCCTCGTCGCAGCTCGTGCTTTTGAAGGAATCGGAAGTGGTGGAATCATGGCCATGACTTTTGTGGTCATCGCCGACATCGTGCCGCCACGAGAAAGAGGGCGGTACGTCGGTGCTTTCACCAGCGTCTTTGCAGTCGCCGGCGTGCTTGGTCCACTCGTTGGTGGTGTCATTGTCGACAACTTCTCCTGGCGTTGGATCTTCACAGTCAATTTGCCATTCGGGCTCGTTGCCATAGCCATGACTCAGAAATATCTGCGACTACCGATGACACGTCGAGACACAAGTATCGACGTCATTGGAGCACTGCTTCTTGTCAGCGGTATCGGATCCTCTATTTTGACAATCTCGTGGGTGTCAGGCGAATACGGGTGGGCATCGCGACCCACACTTGTCATGGGCTGTATTTCTGTCATCTTGATTTCAGCTTTGTTCTTGTGGGAACCACACGCGGACAACCCGATGCTCCCAATGCACTTGTTCAAGAATCACACGGTGCAGACAATGGTGCCGATGACAACATTGATTAGCGCAGCCATGACATTGGTGAGTTCGTTCATGCCGTTGTTCTTGCAAGCAGTGACAGGAATTTCACCAACAAAATCGGGGCTCCTCTTAGTACCGATGATGCTTGGCTTAACTTTTTCAAGCACACTTGTCGGTCGTAAAGTCACTGCTACAGGTCACTACCGAAAATGGCCGATCATGGGCACGGCAATGGGAATCTTCGGCTTAACTCTCGTCAGCTTTATTTCCAAGTCCGGACTCGGAATCGGAATCGGCTTAGTCGGAATGGCCTTTATCGGATTCTGTTCTGGCGCATCCTTTCCCACCTCAACGACTGCCATTCAGAACAGTGTCGACATTCGCGACCTAGGGGTTGCTAGTTCTACAGCGCAACTGTGCCGCTCGCTCGGAAGCGTTATCTCTGTTGCCGTCTACGGAACAATTCTTAATGCACAATTGTCAGGAACCGTTGATCCAAAACTTCTTCGAGCACCACGGAAAATAAACGTTCTTCCCGAACCAAGCAGAACCGAAGCAATTAATGCAATGTCGCACGCAATTACTACGGTTTTTCGATACGCAATTCCGATGATGGTTATTGCTTTTCTGTTCAGCCTTTGCGTGAAGGAACTCCCGTTGCGCACACACGCTGCGTATCAAGATACTGACTCAGCGCCAAACGACGCTGACGGAAACTAGTTCTATTTGCTACTTGGCTCTTTAGGAAGACCAAGTACTCGTTCACCAACAATGTTGCGCTGAATCTGACTTGTTCCACCCCAGATTGTCTCTGAACGGGAGAAGAAGAACGATGACATCATGCCGCTAACTGGGTACCCGTCACGACGCTTGTCGCGCGAAGTGCCTGGCCAGTTGGCATCACCCATTGCGTAATCAACGAGCATTGCATTTGCGCCTGAGATGTCAAGAGCAAGTTCCATTGCACGTTGGTGCATTTCGGTCCAGAACATCTTGTTGCTGGCACCAAGTGCTGCCATGCTCGGATCTTTCTTTTCCATCAATGTGGTTGAAAGTGAACGAAGTCCGTTGATCTTCAAGATTTGAATCTTTGTGTAGTACTGCATGAGGCGCTGACGAATTTCTGGGTCATTGATGCGTCCGTTTTCTTTCGCACCACGCACCATTGCCTTATATTCCGATTCAAAGCGGCGGTAGCCGGTGGTGGCTGACATTCCGCGCTCAAACGCCAAGGTTGAGTTTGTAACGATCCAACCGTTGTTGATACCGCCAACAACGTTGTCCTTAGGGCAACGTGCGTTGTCGAAGAACACTTCGCAGAACTCTGCGGTGCCGTCTGGCTGCACGATTCCGCGCACTTCAACTCCAGGCTGACGCATAGGCACCAACAAGTATGAAATGCCCTTGTGCTTCGGTGCATCTGGGTCTGTACGTGTGAGCAAGAAGCAATAGTCAGCATGGTGACCTTGTGTGGTCCATACCTTTTGTCCGTTGATGATCCATTCGTCACCATCAAGAACAGCAGTTGTCTTCAAGCTTGCAAGGTCTGAACCTGAGTTTGGCTCGGAAAATCCCTGACACCAGCGCATTTGACCATTAAGAATTTGTGGAAGGAATTCCTTCTTCTGCTCTTCTGTTCCCCACTGAAGAAGTGTTGGGCCAACAAGAGTGTCACCGAAGAAGTCGGCACGCATCGGAGCCTTAGCATTTGCAAACTCTTCTGACAACACAACGCCTTGCATTGTGGTGAGACCTTTGCCGCCATATTCCTTTGGCCATGTTGCGCAGATCCATCCGCCCTCAAACAATTTGCCTGGCCATTCCTTATTGAACTTGTCGCGAGCATCGTTGCTCATTTCGAAGCCTTTATCGAACCAACCCTTCGGCAGGTTCTCTTGGAGCCATGCGCGAATTTCAGCGCGGAATAGTTCGTCTTCGGGGGCGTAGGTAAGTTCCATGGTTTTCAATTCTGTCGTACAAATTGCCAATTCCACACATTGAACGAATGTGCCTGTTTACACACCGTTCACAGAGGGCTGACAGGCAGGAAAAACTCCGCTCATATGGTTCACGTATGCCCGATTCCGACAGCCAAGTGCGAATTCCTGTCGACCTTTCTGAAACTGACCTTTCTATCCTTCGCGTCTTGGCAGATTCCAAGGGTCGTGTTGTGAGTCGCGAGTCAATTCTCCGACTGGCTGGTCTCGACAATGTCTCTGCCAGACGAGCAGACGCTTCATTGGTCGTCTTACGGAAGGTTCTGGGCACTGACAGTGTGATCACTGTGCGTCGCAGAGGTTGGATGCTGTCTGAGGAAGCACACAAAGCAGCCGTCAAACTTCTTTCGCGTGAGATATAACTAAGACCGTGAATACCGCGCTACTAGCCGCCAGTGGCGCTATCGATTTCGGTTCAATCTTCACCGATCTCGCAATCATTCTTCTTGTTGCCAAGATTGCGGCAGAGTTCTTTGAGCGCATTCGAGTTCCTGCCGTACTTGGCGAGATCATTGCCGGCATCATCATCGGCCCGTCAATGCTTGGCCTCATTAACCCCAGCGACGCGATGCGAATTTTGGCTGAAATCGGCGTCATCATCTTGCTTGCCGAAGTCGGCCTAGAAATGGACCTGACCGAACTGAGAAAAGTGGGACGCGCATCAATGCTCGTGGCCATCATCGGAGTTGTTGTGCCTATGTCGTCCGGCATCTTCGCCGGAACAGTTCTCGGGGAGTCGTTCAATGCATCACTGTTCCTCGGAGCTGCACTCGCGGCAACCAGTGTCGGCATCACAGCGCGAGTCTTTGGTGACTTACGCGCACTTTCATCAACCGAAGCACGCATTGTTCTTGGCGCGGCAGTTGCTGACGATGTACTGGGACTCATCATTCTCACTGTGGTCACTCGCATTGTCCAACAAGGTTCAGTTGATATCGCAGGAGTCGCAAGCACAATTGGTATCGCTGTCGGGTTTATCGCAGTTGCCGGAGCCATCGGAATCTTGGTTGTACCGCGTCTGTTCGCCTTCATTGGTGAACGCGCAGTTTCGCCTGCCACCATCGGAGTTCTTGCAGCCGGTTTAACGTTCGGATTCTCAGCCGCAGCAAGTGGTGCGCAGTTGGCACCAATCATTGGTGCATTCATTGCAGGCACTGCCCTGTCTCGCACGCCTCAACATGATCGCATTTCTCGAGACTTCAAATCATTAGGCGCCATTTTTATTCCGGTCTTCTTTTTACAGATTGGAATTGACACAGAGGTCACTAAGTTCTTCTCTGGACATGTTCTGTTCGTTGCAGCAATCCTCACAACGATTGCAGTCATCGGAAAGATCGTCGCAGCTGTCGGAGCACGTGGCACAAATACAGACAAGTTGCTAATTGGAATCGGAATGATTCCGCGCGGCGAAGTGGGACTGATCTTTGCTTCAATCGGAGTGGCCGTTGGAGTGTTTAACGAAGATCTCTACGCAGTGGTGTTACTTGTTGTTCTTTTAACAACTGTCATCACTCCACCACTGCTTCGTTGGCGAATCGAACAAGCAGAAGAAACAGCCACCGCGATGGACGCCGCCCTGGTAACAGAGGAACCAACAGGTGGATGGTTGGTCGTAAGCAACAATGAGGTTCAGTTACACGGCAATCCACCACAATCGCTTGTGCTTTCACTGGGTCTGCAGGCATCACTCCTTGCGTCAAATGCTCAACCGGATGACGCATTGCTCGATTGGATGCACGCGAACCGCGCAGTTGAGTTGACGTGGGACCTGGCAACTTCACAATCATTGTTCGATGTTTTAGTTCGCGGAAATACACGATCATGGAGATTTCTTGAAGTCACCAATATCGTTGAACGTGCGTTACCTGAAATAGATAAAGCAATTCGTGCCCGTAGAGGTGATTCATCAGAGCTTGACCCGACACATTCAATGCAAATGCCAACAGTTGAGACTCTGAGAGAGCGCGTTGGTCGGAATTCATTTTCAGATTCAGCTATCTTGTTCGCTGCTTTTGTTCTGGACTTTTCGGATGACAGTCCAGCCATTGGAATCATTAATCGCCTGATCTTTCCCGAGAATGTTGCACAACAAGTCCGGGCATTGGTCGCAGCAAGCGCCTTGTTACACACAGCCGCTACATCTGAAACTGCTGAGAACAATTCGCGGAACATGGCGCAGCTGGCTGACTTCCTTGGATCCCCTCTCATAGTTGAGCAGTGTCGAATATTGACAGAAGCCCGCGGCAACCTTGAAGACTGGCAATACCCACGATTGCTAGACATCACGACGGGTGTTCAGGAACTTCTTGCTCATCCAGAACTCATTGAAGGAATCGAAGGCTCTGTTGAATCTGTTCGACGTAGCAAAGCGATGTCGCTCACTTCTGATCCACACGTTCTTGACCGTTTGCAACACGCAGCTGCTGTGTACATCCTTGCCCATGAACCAGAAACTCTCGTGCGTCATGCTTCGCTTGTTGAACCGGCGCCACGATCAGGAAAAGTTCGTGTCAGTGTTGAGAGCACGCCACAAAACGGCCAATGGATTGTTGACATTGCAACGCACGACATGAGAGGACTTCTCGCACGCATATGCGCAGTTCTTGCCGAACGCGGTTTGGAAATTGTCAGTGCAGACCTAGCCACTTGGCCTGACGAAGCCGTTCTCGACTCGTTCATTGTGAACTCGGTACAAAAACCAAACGCCGCGCAGATTGCATACGAATTAGAAACTCGCCTCAAGCGACGACTTGATGCGCCACGTCGATTGATCAGTAGTTATAACTCTCGTCTCTCTATCAGCCTCGATAATGACGCACATCCGTGGCACAGCGTGATTCGTGTATCTGGTGCCGATCAGCCCGGCCTCGTGCAAGCAGTAGCAACAGCTTTTGCAATGGCGAAAACGAATGTCCACCATGCTCATATCTCGACGCAGGGCGACGACGTATCCGATCGATTTGAAGTCTCAACACGGCACGGGCGCAAGCTAGGCCCACAAGCCCTCCAGCGCATCACCGAACTACTTTCCTAGTTCCCCGGTCCTCGTTTACACAGCGTTAACACACATACCAATTCGCCATATTCCCGAAACACTTGTGCGACAGATGAGAAATATGTCCCTCGTACTCTGCATGTAGTTGCAAAAGCAATGCACCACACGTCGCCACAGCGACTCAGATGAAGGAGAAAAGGACAGTGAAGTTGATCACAACAATTATCAAGCCATTCAAGCTTGACGATGTGAAAGACGCACTGAAATCAGTCGGCATACAAGGCATGACCGTGTCGGAAGTTAAGGGGTTTGGCCGTCAAGGCGGACACACTGAGACGTACCGCGGAAGTGAATATGCAATCGATTTCGTGCCGAAAGTACAAATTGAGCTCGTCGTTGACGACTCCCAAGTTGACAGCGTTGTCGACACAATTCGCACGGCAGCAGCCACAGGAAAAATTGGTGACGGAAAAATCTGGATCACCGAAGTAACACGTCTTATTCGTTTGCGCACAGGGGAAGAAGGAACCGATGCAATCTGAAGTACAAATTTTAGGAACACAGATCAACCTTCTGTGGGTCGTTATTGGAGCAGCGCTCGTTGTTTTCATGCAAGCAGGCTTTGCCCTTGTTGAAACTGGTTTTACTCGCGCAAAACACGCAGCTCACGTAGTCAGCACGAACTTTGCCATTTTTGGTCTCGGATTCATTGGGTTCTTCCTTGTTGGATTCCCATTGGCATTCGGCGGATTCAGCACATCACTTCTCGGAATGGATCACCCAGTCGGTGGTGCATTGCTTGGAAGTGGCAACTGGATCTTCTTGTTCAAAGGTGGCTGGGCATTATCCGGTGGCGGAATCACTCCAGCAGTGCTTGGGTTCTTCCTCTACATGGTTGCTTTCATGGACACCGTTGCAACAATTCCAACTGGCTCGATGGCAGAGCGTTGGAAGTGGAGCAGCTTCACCATTTGGGGTGTTTTCTGTGGCGCTATTTACTATCCACTATTCGCTGCATGGACATGGGGTGGCGGCTGGCTATCTAAGACATGGGACACCATGAGTCTTGGTGCTGGTTATGTTGACTTCGCTGGTTCAGGCGTCGTGCATGCCGTCGGTGGCGTCGCTGCTCTTGCCGGTGCCATTGTTCTCGGACCACGTATCGGCAAGTTCGGTGCAGACGGAACTCCACGTGCAATTCCTGGACACCACATTCCAATGGCAATGCTCGGAACATTCATCTTGTTGTTCGGATGGTTTGGCTTCAACGCTGCCAGTACGTTCGCTGCAACTGATGTTCAGTTCGCAACTGCTGCAACAAACACAGCAATCGCTGCAGCGTTCGGCGCAATCGCAGCAATGGTGTACATCACCAAGCGAACAGGAAAACCAGACCCAGGCATGATGGTGAACGGAATGCTTGCTGGTCTTGTAGCAATCACTGCACCATGTGCATTCGTTGCTCCTTGGGCCGCTGCTGTTATTGGAATTATCGCTGCAGTGCTGGCGATTGAGGCAGTGTTCTTCATTGAGCGCAAGCTGAAGATTGACGACCCAGTGGGTGCAATCGCAGTTCACGGTGTCAACGGAATCTTCGGCGTGCTCGCTGTCGGAATCTTTTCAAACGGTAGCTACGGCGCTGGTTGGAATGGTTCGCCAACAAAAGGCATCGAAGGAATCATCAAGGGAGACTGGGGCCAACTCGGTGCGCAAGCACTTGGTGTTGCAGTCATCTTGTGTGTGATCTTCCCGATTGCATACGGATTCTTCAAGATTCAGAACAAGATCACAAAGGGCGGCATTCGCTCTGCAGAAGAAGACGAAATCATGGGCCTCGACATTCCTGAAATGGGAGTCAAGGCGTACCCAGAGTTCACCTGATCTCATAGAACCCCAACAACTGCTTCGGCCCGCATGTTCCCTCACCAGGGGGCGTGCGGGCCGTTTGCGTTGTCCTGCCTTTCACCAATTAGAAACATTCCCGTAACAACTCATTTCTAGCGTCATGTCGTCAATAAAAATTAGGGAGACAGCGACATGATGCTTGGCGCAACTATCGATTCGGGAGCGACGGCGTGGGTGCTGATTTCAGCAGCTCTCGTTGCATTCATGACACCAGGGCTCGCCTTCTTTTACGGGGGCATGGTCAGATCAAAGAATGTTCTTGGCATGTTGATGCAGAACTTCTTTGCGATGGGTCTCATCAGTGTTCTGTGGGCAGTAGCTGGCTTCAGTCTCGCGTTCGGCGGATCTGGCAAATACATCGGCAACTTTGATTTCGCCCTGATGAAGGACCTTGCAACTCTCGATGCTCTTCCTGGTTACACCGGCGACTTTGCATTAGCAATTCCGGTACTCGCATTCTTTGCATATCAAATGATGTTTGCTGTCATTACGCCAGCACTGATTACAGGCGCAACCGCAGATCGATTGAAATTCTCTGCATACGCGATTCTGATTGGCGTCTGGTCAATCGTTGTCTACCCCGCTGTTGCGCATTGGGTGTTCAGCCCGAACGGCTGGCTGTTTCAACGTGGCGCACTTGACTTCGCAGGTGGTGCAGTCGTTCATATCAACGCTGGTGCGGCAGCACTTGCAGTTGTACTTGTTCTTGGTAACCGCAAAGGATGGCCACGCGAAGCGATGCCGCCGCACAACCTTCCATTCGTCATGCTCGGTACAGGAATCTTGTGGTTCGGTTGGTTCGGTTTCAATGCCGGATCTGCGCTGTTGGCAAATGGCCTCGCTGCACAAGCGCTTGTGAACACTCATCTTGCAGCCGCAAGTGGAATGTTGGCATGGTTGCTGATTGAAAAATTGCGCGCAGGACATGCGACAACACTTGGTGCAGCATCCGGAGCAGTTGCCGGTCTTGTAGCAATCACACCGTGCGCTGGTTTTGTTGGCGGCCTTGCTCCCATCATCATCGGTCTCGTAGCAGGAGTTGTGTGTTATCTCGCCCTCACATTGAAAACACGATTCAATTTCGATGACAGTCTTGATGTGATCGCTGTTCACCTCATTGGTGGAATCTCAGGTGCACTGCTTCTCGGATTGTTTGCAGACATGAATGTCAACTCACTTGGTTTCAACGGAGTGTTCTTCGGTGGCGGGTCCAAATTGTTGGTCAATCAGATCATCGCTATTGCAGCCACTTTTGCCTTCTCATTTATCGTCACATGGGTGGCAGCAAAGATCCTTGATGCCTCCATCGGTTTGCGTGTCAGCCAAGAAGATGAACTCGTTGGGCTAGACCAAAGCCAGCATGCAGAAGCGGCGTACCAATAATGAACTCACCGACCACCACGCAGAAGGCAGACTAAGACCATGAAGTTGATTACAGCCATCGTGAAGCCCTTCAAACTTGATGACGTCAAGGAGGCTCTCAAAGCTGCCGGTGTCCAGGGCATCACAGTGTCAGAGGTAAAGGGTTTTGGTCGCCAAGGCGGCCACACCGAGACCTACAGAGGTTCTGAATACCAAATTGATTTCGTACCGAAGATGCGAATTGAATTGGTCGTTGAGGACAATTCCCTCGAGCAAATTATTGATGTCATTCGCACAGCGGCCTCCACAGGCAAAATCGGCGATGGAAAGATCTGGGTCACCAACGTGGAACAGATCATCCGCATCCGCACGGGCGAACACGGAGCAGACGCCATCTAGCCCCTAGTCTGCAAGCATGACAATGACGGCAGACACCCCCGCAAAAGCAACTCGTTGGACCGCTCAGTGGAAAGAACTCTACGAAGAGGTCATTGAGACTGGCCTGTGCACCGGATGCGCCGGTTGCGTTGTTACGTGCCCGCATGATGTCATCGGGTACGAACACGAAGAAGGCAAATACAAGCCGTTCCATATCGAAGAAGAACTCGGCCTCGACAATTGCATTCACGGAGAAAAAGGATGCACCACATGCACCCGTGCATGCCCACGATTCCGCAAATGGGAAGAATCAGCTGACATGCACTTGTTTGGTCGCACACGCGAACCAGATGAGATGTCAGGTATTTGGCGTCAACTACTTCTTACTCGCGCAGTAGACACTGAGGAGCACACAAAGGGCCAGGACGGCGGATTCGTTTCCGCCATGTTGATCTGGCTTCTGAAGAACGACTACATCGATGGCGCACTTGTGAGCGGTGTTGAAGAAGACGACAAGTGGAAAGCAAAGCCAGCAGTTGTTACGAATCGTGAAGAAGTTTTAGCAACAGCCGGCAGCCGTTACACCTATTGCGCAAACCCACTTGCATTGCCAGAAGCAAAAGAAAAAGGTTTGTCACGTCTCGCACTTGTTGGCATGGGATGTCAGACATCGTCTCCCCCAGTCATGTGGGATCGTAAAGCAGGAAAAGTTTCAAAGCCGTTCCTCTTCAACATTGGACTTCTGTGCTCAAAGACTTTTGATGATGCAATCTTTCCTGAACTCTTCGAGGCCAAGTACGGCCTGAAAAAAGAAGACATGGTCAAGATGAACATCAAGGGCGCTTTTCAAATCTGGATGAAAGATGGTTCATTCCACGAAATCGATTTGAAGGAATGCCACGGCTGGACTCGTACAGGTTGCAAAAACTGCCCTGACTTCGCTGCAGAACATTCAGACATTGCTACTGGCGGAATTGGTAAAGATAACGACTGGACACTCACCATTGTTCGTACTGCACTTGGTGAAGAAGTCATCAACCGCATGATTGCTGACAATGTCATCATTGCTCGACCTGCACAAGAAGACGAAGTAGCAATGAAACTTCTTCGCACATTGTCAATCGTGAGTCGTCGTCGTTGGCCAGACTGGGCAGAGACTTCTGTCAAAGTCGGAACACCAGCGATCAAGAAAAAAGCCGAACCTGCAGCTGACGCTGCACCTAAACCAGCGGAGTAACTCATGACACTGCACCCACAAGCAGAACGTCTTGTTGCATTGATGGCCTCGCGCGGACAAAAGGGTTTCGCAGATCAAACTCCACAAGAAGCCCGCCTTGCACGTCCTGACTACGTCTCAGACGAACATGTACATGAAATTCGCGATGTCAATGCGTTGGGTGTCCAATGTCGTTTGTACAAGCCACGCGCAGGAAACGACATGGGCATACTTGTTTTCTTCCACGGTGGTGGCTGGGTTGTCGGATCACTCAATTCACATGATGCTGTGTGTCGCTCGCTTGCTAACCAAACTGGTCATGCTGTGTTGTCCGTCGGATACAGGCTTGCACCAGAAGATCCCTTTCCTGCTGGATTAGAAGATTGCATTCGCGCAACATTGTGGGCGCACCAAAATGCAGATGATCTCGGAATTGATGCCACACGTATTGCAGTAGGCGGAGACAGTGCGGGTGGAAACCTCGCAGCTGTCGTTGCGCAATTACAACCAGTGCCACTGGTGTTTCAAGCGCTTGTCTACCCCGTCACCGATTGTCGCATGGGCACTGAGTCATACGTCGAAAATGGTGCAGGTCCATTCCTGCGAAACGTCGATATGGCTGCATTCATTGATCTATACATCGGTGACATCACATCTGCAGAAGATCCTCGCGTCTCGCCAATCATGGCCTCTCCAGCAACGCTCGCATCATGCCCGCCGGCTGTCATCATCACCGCGGGTCACGACCCACTACGCGATGAAGGCGAACAATACGGCCATGCGCTTCTTGCAAACGGCGTTGAGGCAAGCATTGTTCGGTACTTTGGCATGTTCCACGGATTCTTTTCGCTGTTCCCGTGGCTGGATGACGGCAAAGCCGCCGTGTCGCAAGTGTCAAGCGCTATTCGTGCAGCGCTTGCACCACCGCGCGCCAAATAGTTCAGTCGCTACGAGAGCTACTCAATTCACAGGCTCGTGTAAACACGGCATCAAGCATTGGCTCAGTCAATTTTCCCGTAAAGGTATTTTGCTGACTGGGGTGAAACGAACAAATTATTGTGGTGCCATCTGGTGCCGTGGCTTCAACACCATGTCCAAACTTGGGACGAGGACGAACTCCCCATTCTTTGCACACTGCTTCATATGCAAAATTTCCTAAACACACAACAACACGAACCTTTGTCAACAACTCGCGCTCGCGCACAAGATACGTGCGACATGCATCGCGTTCATCAATGGTTGGTTTGTTATCTGGCGGCGCACAACGCACTGCTGACGACACCCATGAACCCGTGAGACGCAAACCATCATCACGCCCCACTGAACGTTCTTGTGTTGCGAGTCCTGTGCGATGCATGGCGCGATACAACCAATCACCACTGCGATCACCCGTAAACATTCGCCCCGTTCTGTTCGCTCCATGAGCTGCAGGCGCAAGACCCATCACCCACACCGTCGCGTAGGGGTCTCCAAAGCCAGGTACGCCCTTGCCCCAGTACTCCTCATCACGAAACGAGGCACGTTTTTCAACGGCGACATCTTCACGCCACTGCACAAGACGCGGGCATGTGCGGCACGCCGTGATATCTGCACACACTGTGTCTAGGGAATCCACGTGCTCCACAGTAGGTTGAGTGTCAATGGCTTCCAAGAAAACTCCCGCCGCTCATAGTTCATCAACGTTGATTCTGTTGGTGCGTCACGGCCAAACACCCACCACGGGCAAAATCTTGCCCGGTCGTGCAGCAGGTTTACATCTCGCTGAAGCCGGAGTTCAACAGGCACACATGGTTGCAGAACGTATTTCTGAATTGCCTCGCGTTGATGCAATTTACGCGTCACCACTTGAGCGCGCGCGTGAAACTGCAGCACCTATTGCTAAGGCACTCAAGCAACGAGTCAAAATCAATAAAGGTCTACTGGAATGCGATTTTGGTGATTGGACCGGAGAACAACTCGGCACCCTGATGAAAAAACCTGAATGGGCAACCGTTCAACGTTCGCCAAGCACATTTCGTTTTCCAAACGGAGAATCATTTACTGAAATGCAGACTCGCATGGTCACGGCACTTGATGGCATTCGCGCCGCACACCCTGGTGGCATCGTGGTGTGCGTGTCACATGCAGACCCCATCAAAGCAGCCGTTGCTCACGCCATGGGCACCCATATAGACCTCTTCCAGCGCATCGTCATTGGTACGTGCTCAGTCAGCGCTATCGCTTACTCAGGCCACGGCCCCATTGTCCTTACCGTGAATTCCACAGGCGGTTCTTTGGCCGACCTGCGTCCTTCGTAAGTTTTCTGGCACACTGATTACACATGGGTTTCTACTACGACTTCGAAAATGCTGATGCATTTGCAACAGGCGCAATCGGCACCCCCGGAGAACGTACTTTCTACATGCAAGTGCGTGCCGATGGGCGCACAGTATCTGTGAAATGTGAAAAGCAACAAGTAGCAGCGCTTGCGCAATACCTTCGCAACATGCTCGCCGATATGCCCGACATGACTGGCTCAGTCAACAATGCCACTGCAACATTGCAGAACCCGGTCGAGCAAGATTTTGTTCTCGGTTCTGTTGGTCTCGGTGTTGATCGTTCCAATATGCGCATGGTGGTGCAATTAGAAGAAATGATTCTTGTTGACGAAGACGACGATGATGTTTTTGATCTGTTAGATGACGAAGATGAAGACGAAGATCCAAGCACCGTTGTACGTGTGTTGTTAACACCTGCTCAGGCTCGTGCATTCTGCGACACTGCTGACTTGTTCATCACTGCAGGTCGTGAAGAATGCAAATGGTGTGGCTCTCCCATCAATCCTTCCGGCCACGCTTGCCCACGCTTTAACTGACATGTCTTCAGACGCCGAAACCCTTCTGGCGCTCAGCACTGCCCCCATTGATATCGAAGGCAGAATGCCGAACAGTTCGAACGCCACGTTTCTGGTGCAGGTTGGCGACCCCGAAGCTGGCATAAAAGGCATTTACAAACCACTTCGCGGCGAGCGCCCACTGTGGGACTTCCCTGCTGGTCTGTACAAACGCGAAGTTGCTGCGTACCTTCTGAGCGAATCTCTTGGGTACCACTTAGTGCCACCCACCGTTTTGCGTGATGGACCCCTCGGCGAAGGATCACTGCAATTGTTTATCGACTACGACCCAGAAGAGCACTACTTCATTATTTATGAACAGCGTCCAGACCTACATGAACGCCTTAAAGCAATGGCCGTGTTTGATGTGGTGATGAACAACACCGACCGCAAAGGTGGTCACGTGTTGCTAGATAACGACGGCGCAATCTGGGGCATTGATCACGGTGTGTGTTTCAGTGATGATTTCAAATTGCGCACTGTCATCTGGGACTTTGCTGGCCAAACAATTGCTGATGCTTTCTTGTCGCCCCTGGAATCTCTCATGCATTCAGTACCAATTGCGGTAGCTGCTCTGCTATCAGACAATGAAATTGAAGCAATGCTCGAGCGCACAGAATGGTTGCTGGAAAATAGAGTGTTCCCAACGCCTGAGAGCCGTTACCAGTACCCCTGGCCCCTGCTCTAGTCGAGTCAGTTCACTTCGCGAACAACGCCATCTTTGATATTCAGTCGTCGTCCAGCGCGTTTTGCAACTGCTGAGTCGTGCGTAACCACGATGAGCGTAATTTTATTTTCTACAGCTTGAGCTTCCAGAAGATCCATAATCTCATCACGGGTCTGTTCATCTAAGTTCCCGGTCGGTTCATCGGCCAACAACACTGCTGGGTTCTTTACTAACGCACGAGCAATAGCAACTCGTTGCTGTTGTCCGCCTGATAATTCTGCAGGCAAATGCTGCAGTCGATCCGCGAGGCCAACTTTGGTAAGCGTCTCAATGGCTCGTGCTCGGCGTTCCGTAGAGTTAACACCTGTAGCGGCAAGTGCCACTTCCACATTTTCTTGAGCAGTCATAGTGGGAATCAGGTTGTAGTTCTGAAAAATAAAGCCGATGAGCGAGCCGCGTAATTTTGTTAAATCGCTACTTGACATTTTTGAAACAGGATTTCCGTTTAACTCCACTTCGCCAGAAGTTGGAACATCAAGCGCACCAAGAATTTGAAGAAGTGTGGATTTTCCTCCACCAGTTGGGCCTTGCACCGCAATGTGTTCTCCCGTGTTTACACTTAAATCAACTCCACGTAAAGCGTGAACTTCTTTTCCGCTTTGACGGAAACTCTTAGAGACTCCGGTCAATTTATACAAACTTGATGTCGTCATTACGCAACACTCCTTAGTGATTCCGCAGGTCGAAGTCGTGCAGCACGCATGCCACCTGCAGCGCCAGCAAGTACTCCACCGATTACTGCTAGTCCGATTGCGAGAGCAAGAATTGAAGGCGTAATTGCTGCGTGTAGCGCCACATCAAATGTTGAAGAGCCGCGAAGTTGCGCCCTGATTGCACCGCCAAAGCCACCGGGAGCACCATTGCCTCCTCCGCCAAAAGGGCTAGGGCCGCCCCCGCCGCTGAATCGACCGCCTCCACCGCCGAAGCCGCCACCAGTTGCTGCTTTCAATGTTGGTGCAAATGCATTGACTGCGATCACTGCGCCAAACGCAATAACGGCACCGATGATTCCGCCAAGAACTCCTTGCACAACACTTTCGGCCATTACTTGGCGAACAATCTTGTTGCTCTTCCAACCGAGCGCCTTCAAAGTTCCGAATTCACGCGTTCGACGAGTAACGCCAGACATGGTGAACAACATGGCAAGTGCAAACGCAACGATAAGAACAATGATTGACAACCATTTTCCGAAGGAAGACAAAAGATCTGACGCAGTAGACAATGAACCTGACACAGTTTTTGCTAAATCAGCAGATGTGCTGATAGTCGCATTGGGCAAGAGAGCCGTTAAAGCCGTCGAAGCAGCAGACACGCTGTCGCCGCCGCTCGCTTTCACATACACATTGGTCACCCCGGACGTGACTCCGGCCAATGTGCGGGCAACATCAATAGGGATGTAAACATTTGCAGC
>Ga0194060_10000937_pt1 | contig 21381 bp, 18 predicted proteins | sample SepL225m_MetaG_FD_163427 | JGI IMG/M metagenome (GOLD analysis project Ga0194060, IMG submission 163427) | Anoxic zone freshwater microbial communities from boreal shield lake in IISD Experimental Lakes Area, Ontario, Canada - Sep2016-L222-5m | ecosystem: Environmental > Aquatic > Freshwater >... | reverse complement strand
ATACCTTCCTCTTAGGTTTTGTGTGTGCATCTACCATAATAGCTCTATTTTAGTGGAGAAAAAAACGTTTTGTAGGGGAGTTAAATTTAGCTTAAGTGGTGGTACAGTGGCGAGGGTTCATATCCCCATAATCATATTGTATCATAGGAGAACTAAATTATTTATCCCGCCTTACTCCACTAAGGAGGGAAAGGTCGAGGGTATAAACTCAGTATATGGCTATGCCATGAAGTTCATATCCGTGATTCTCGAAAGGATAAAAAATAAACTAATCCAATTGTAATGATAAGCAAAATATACCCTCCATATTGTAAATACCGTGGCCAGAAGAGAAGCACTATTTTAGAGTTTTATATTTTATTCTAGAGTAACACCTTCATTGAGCGCTTTTTGTAGAGTAGGGATGTGTTCTGGGTGTGTAGTTTCATCCACTGTAAATCCAAAAGCTTGAATAGGTGGATCTATAAGGTCGTTGGTCAATGAATATAATTCTGAGTATCTCTCATAGAGAGAAGTTCCTTTAAATATATCAGAAATAACGTCAATATCGATATCACTATACTTAGTTGCTTGTCCTCGAGCATATGAACCAAACAAAATAATTTTTTGCGGGTTATATTTTGATTTGATTCGAGAAATAAAAAGTTTTATGTTTTCGGGAATTTGTTGAGTATCCATAAATAGACTGTTTGTGCCATAATTAGTAACGGTTTTGTATCATCCTCTGTTCGAAAGTGTGTCTCACTTAAGTCCTTGTAACGAGCCCATCCATATGCCTTACTGAGCTCATCAATTTTTAGATTTGCAATTTCATTTAGATCAAGATCAGCATCTTTTACGAGTATTTTCAAATGATGAATCCTTCGTGGAAGTTAGCTGGTATTCTCTGTGATATATGCCTTGATGATTTTTTCTACTGCCTATTGTGCAAATAATATTGCTCCACGTAAACTTTTTGAGTCCATCATAGCATACATATTTTTATAATCTTCTGCTGCTATTGAGAGCCAGATTTCAGTTTCTTTTTTCATACTATAAATTATACCATTGCATGAATTATATACCTCTTATAAATAAATATGATCAGTTTTTTGGTTTTTTGTGGGATCTTATAAGAACTCCTATAGGAATAAGGAGCAAAGCAAAGCCCAGATACTGCAAGTATTGTGGCCAGAAGAGAAGTACTATTTTAGATTTTTCATTCCTAAATTTTTCGTCCTTCATCATTCGTCCTTCATCAGAGATTGTCCATCCATTTGCCCAGTTGTTGATCTTCACATGAGATATAATCTCTCTTCCAAATATAAACGGAAAAAATTCAGCAAGAGCGTCATCAATATAATACGCCGTCCAGCCATGGTGATAGGCTTGATACAAGATGAGAGTATTTTCTTTATCTTTTGTTTGTGAAACTTGTACTGTGTATTTATATAATGAATTTTTTGTCGCATCAATAGGATAAAATTTTGTAATGGGTACGATAAAATTCGAATCATTTTTGAATGTAAAATTCTTAATCTCATTATATGGAAGAGGAGAGATAGTGATGTCCTCAATCGTTGCTACAGATTCGAATCCTTTGTATGAAAATAAATAAAAACTTAGATAATACCCTATGCCATACTTAAAATGGGGCGGAATAATAAGAAAATGTTCTCCTTCAGGTATATATTCTTCTATCATAATTTGATCTTTTGTAAGATCAGAGATGTATAAGAATAACGATGCTCCTTTTATCTTTTTTGTCTTCATTCGGATAACATATCCAGTATTTTGATTTTTATCAGATTGTTCAAATCCAAAACATGCAGTTGCTTTGTCTTTTGAGCTAATAGTTGCCGTATCATTACGTATATTCATTGAAACTGACCCCATTTTTTCACAATTTTTTACAGGAAAATCTTTTGTGTGTAATGTTGCAATAGGTTCAGATATACGAAATTCTGTTGAGTTGGATGTATTATATCTTTGGGTTGCCTTGATCGCAAGCTTACTATTTACATCTTTATCTATTTGCCAATCGGTGCGAGGAAGTTTGGTAACAGAGGTAAAATCGAGAAAAGGATAATAGGATTCAAAATTCTTTGTTTCATCAGTTTGATAGTTTCCATTATTCAAAAATGCATTATCAAAATCGGTTATCTTTATACTTGGTCCAATATTGGGAAGGACATTTTGCAATTGAATATAGTTATTATCATTTTGTTCGGGTAATTTGTATAGTGCTAGTTGAGGTGTATTTAGAAGCTGTTTAACGTTTGGAATAGATTTGATCAGACTCATAGAACGTTCTATCTGTAATGCTTTTGCATTAATAGTGGTTTTAACTGATGAATCAATTAAAACCAAAGAAACATTATACTTTTTCCAAACTGATTGTGCCCGTTCTATATCTTCTGCTTCAAGAGCATTTTTTATCTCCCAATAATAACTTTCACTAGAAGAACTCAGTGTATCAAATGTTCTTGAAATTATTGGTTGTTTTATTCCATACCATAAAAACCCCGAACCAACATATCCCCATTTTCGAGATATCCAACCTACACTTCCAGTATCAGGTAATAAAGCAATTCTCAATGTTTTATCTGTTTTATCAAGTACATTCATAAGTTGAAAATAGTCATTGGGAATCTGAATACGCATCAGCGAAGAAATATACTCACCTTTCCATGCTGGAAGAGAGATAATGACAATCAATAAAAAAATGCAAAATGGCACAATCCAACGATAATTCATTTTTTTAAGAACACTACATTTTTCAATAATCACATCACATCCCCACGCAAATAATATAGACATAATTAAGCTATAAGGAACCACAAACTTACTAAAAGGCGACCTAAAAATCTGTGCAAGTGTGCTATTACTTCGTATAATCTCCATAACCCATGAAAAAGGTGGTGTACCTGTTACAAGAACTGAAATACAAAGGAGAAATATCAATCCTATGGGTAACTGAAATTTACTTTTTCTACAAAGTCCGCTTATACATACTCCTGCAATAATAATTAAAAGAGTATAGATAATGGGATTTTTTCTATATGTATTCCAACTATCAAATAACTCACCATTTTGACCTCGTAATACAGAGTATTGACCAGTTAATATAAGTGTGTTTAGTAGTGATCCTGATTCTTGATTTTCGAAATACACAGCATCAGAACTGAGTATATTTGCTTTAGCTTCTTGTATGATTTTTGATCCTCCTGTGGCTACAAAATAAGCCTGCGGAAGAATCCAAAATGCATTGAGACTACCTATTACGACACAAGCAAGAACAAATCGTAGACAATATATTTTTATCTGTTTTCGATGCAATACCATTATAGGAATACTCATCAATCCTATGATCATCATGTACACAACAAATATTGTCTGAACATATGATTGAGGAGTAGCAAGTAGTTGTACAACACAAAAAGGAAGAAGTACTTTTTCACCCTTCATATATTTGAAAAAATAAAGAAGCTCCCATGGTAACATCGCATAAAATACTAAAAATGGATCATACGGAAAATAAAATATCTGAACTCGTGCAAAATTTAGAATGTAGAAGAGCGCGCCTAACCATGCAATATATTTTTTTTCATTCCTAAATCCTGTATATTCGATGAGTTTCATGACGCCAATTGCTCCCACATATGTCATGATCCAATAAGATGCATATCGCAATAATGACTGAGGCAGTACCAAACTGAGTAGATATATAAAAATGGCTCGGATAAGATCGCTTCCGTGTGCCATACCTGCAAGCAAACCAAAACTTTGATACTCTTCCCATACAGAAAAGAATGCTCGTTCAATACCAAGCCATGGGTTCAGGTCTGTCTGGAGATTATCCCACCCGATCAAGTATGTTCCTTGTGTATAATTCATGACGGCAAGTGATACTACAATCCCTCCAAGTATCAACGCGTACATATGTTTTTTGAGGAAATGTATTATTGACTTTTTTACTTTTGACATACTATTTTTCTATGATTTCAAACTGTTCTGGAATTCCAGAATTCCAATGTGTTCCATCTACAATCAGCATAATAAGTGTTTTTTTCTCAGGGAAACTCGTTGGGTTAACAGAAACATCGGTAATACTAGTAGTACGAGCTTTAAATGCAGGTAAGACACACCATGAGGTTACGATACAGCTTCTACCGTATGCGTCATGATCAAACCCTGTACTTGTACTACTTGGCATATTTTGGATGACCAGATGTATAGTCTTTTGATTATATTTATGGTCATTTATGTATTTGAGAATACTCGAGATAAAATGTGTATCATCATGATACTGTGACCTTGATACAGAGAGCATACCGATAGATACTAATAAGAAAAAAACTATCAAAAGAGGGGAAATATAAAGAATGAAGTGTTTTATATACTTCCTAATGCGTAGAAATACCCCAGTAATAATAAAAAAGAAAGGCAACCCTAGTACACGAAAAGGGAATGGACCTGCGAAATGAAACATTGCCGGAAATATAGTAAAAAAGGCAAACACAAATGAGATGGTGCCAAGTGTTGTACTATCAAACATATTCAGCGCTTCCCTTTTTGACTTGTAGAGTCTGAAAAAAAATAGTTCAAGTAAACCAACAGCACCTACGATTGCAAAAATACTTGAATAGATCTCTTTGATCCCCAACTGGACCGTATATTGCCAAAAAGTAGTATGCGCATAAGACATAACAAAGAGATGATCAATCTTTTCAATGAGGCGTCTCGCATTTATAAATGGAATCGTAAACATTTGTATTCCTTCGGGAAGCAATCTCATAGAAGCCACATGGGGAGGGAAGATAAAGGTACGAATTGAAAAATAGATAATACAGGGAAGAGATAGTATAAAAAGTAATTTTCCAAGATCAATCATGCGTTGTTTGATCGAACTGGTACTTAACTCGTGAGTTGTAACGTAATAGAGAATGCCAATTGGTATCCAAGTAAAAAATATAGTTTCATAAAAGAGAACACCAATAGTTTGCATCGCCACTAAATAGAAAAAAGCATTTTTATGATGGCCATATCTAGTGATAACAAAGAGTTGCAAGATGAGTGATAAGTTTGTAAATAATATATTACTTCCAGCCAGCCAAGCGTATTGTTCAGTCAAAAAAGGAATAGTGCAGTATAGTATTCCAATACAGATACTCTCAGTACGTGAAAGATATGAGGAAAGTACCTTTGCTACTAGTAATCCTGTACATATGTGTACTAAAAGGGGAATAAGGTATGATATAAAAGGCGATTGAAGATAGATAGAATAAATTACATAAAAGTAAATAATGCCTAAAGGTCGAAAAAGTCCCCAATCATAAAAGTAATGCAACATATCTTTTACAATAGTATTGTTTAGCGGGAGAGAAATAAATATATAGTCATCTAATGTAAAATGGTTTTGACATGCAAACAGTGCAAGAAAAAAACTTAATAATATAAACAAACCATATGATGATAATAATTTTTGTAGTTTTTTCATATATGTGCTGGTAATTGATGTCGTATGGATATTGTTGATTTTAGATCGCTTTGATAGCGCAATGTTTTATACAGTGATGTTACTGCTTTTTCAGGCAAAAGTACAAAAAGTATAGTCTGTGCCAACGTAGCAATTACGCCACCTATTGATGGAATATATCCGTACAATATAACTCCACGTATCCGTGCCTTTAGGGTATGGAAAAACATCCTGCGTGCTTTATGCGATGTATTGGTGTGATGCAACCGATAATATATCATATAGTCATTGAGATTATGAACTTTTCCATATCTAAAAAGTCTAAATACGAGATCAACACCTTCACCCGTCTTGACACCAGTTTGAAAGAGCATATAATCTTTTGGTAATTTACATCTGTTTATCATGGTTGTTCCTTCTTGAAGTGGGTTGTAAATGAAACAACTTCGATAAATCTCTTTGTGAGTTTCTGGAAAATGTTTGAAGTAAAGAGGTGCTCCTTCTTCATTTGTCATGATACACGTTCCACCAACTGCAATATGATCAGGATTATGTTGTAAGAAGTCTAGTTGATTTTCGAGTCTATTTGGAAATGCAATATCATCTGCGTCCATACGAGCTATGAATGTGCCGATTGCTTCGGTCCAACCTGTGTTGACAGCTTGTGCAGGTCCTTTACGAGTGGTGTGTTGGAAAATACGAATACGATTGTCTTTTTTTTGAAGTTGTTTGCTTATCCTATAAGTTTCATCCATTGATGCATCATCTATGATGATAATCTCTATATTCTGATATGTTTGATGTTGTATGCTTGCTACAGATTCTCGGATATATTTCTCTGCATTATATGCAGGGATTATCACTGATATGAGAGTATTCTGACTATTTACCATAGCTTATAGTATATCATTTTGTAGTATAAATATCAACCACAAAAAAACCCGCACCTAAGTGCGGGTTTATATTCTTGATTAATGTCTGTATGATTAAGGTATTGGTCTACTATACGGAGTTGCTTGTGGTGCAGTTCCAGAGTTTTGATATACATTATTAGAATCACCATTATTTTCTCGCTTAACTGGTGTTGGTGGCGCCGAACCCTCTACTGGTGATGGTGGTTGCGACTGACTATTCGGATCCACAAACACCTTGTTTGAGTTATTTGTATTTGGCAATGGATCAGAGTGAATGTCTCCAACTAGACAAAGCACATTTTTATACGGTGGAACTACACTAGGATCGTCAGTAACCAATCTAATTGTTACTTTAGTATCAGTACCCGGTGATAGATCATGTTCCGTTCGTGCCGTCCATCTTTCTATTGACCCCATATCATTTGGTGAGAATCCTCCATCTGATAAATCACCGTCATTATATAATGATTGTCCGGAATCTGGATTTCCGTTCTGAGTTGTTTCTAACGTTACTCTCGTATTATTACCATATACATACTGTTCATTTGGTACATCAAATTCAAAATGAGTTACGCCTGGTGGAACTAAATGAGTAGCTCTTCCATTAGAAAATATTTCAAATCCATTATAAGTTGCGACTTTTGCAACAATACCTTCACATACATTAGGGTTCGGTGTTGGTTGTGGTATTGGTGTTGGTTGTGGTAGTAATCTTCCATTAACTTGTGGAAAATATAATGTATTATCTGTTTTTGGTGTTGGTGATGGTGTTAGTATTAGTGTTGGTACCACTACCTGTGTACCTGTAATTATTTCTGTACTTATAGCTGGAGCTGTAGTTGTTCCTGTAGCTATGTTTGGCGGTGTTGGTGTGTTTGGTGGTGTTGGTGTGTTATCAGGTGTTGGTGTGTTTGGTGGTGTTGGTGTGTTATCAGGTGTTGGTGTGTTTGGTGGTGTTGGTGTGTTATCAGGTGTTGGTGTGTTATCAGGTGTTGGTGTGTTTGATGGTGTTGATGTGTTTGATGGTGTTGGTGTGTTTAGTATATCTCTTTGTGTACATTCTGTAGCAACTAATCTTCTATCTATAAATACAGCATCTCCTTGTGGTCTATTTTGCTGAGGAATTTCGGCTATTCTATAATGATCCAATGCATATATAGCATTTTGTTCTGGAGTAATATTAGGTCGACCTGGAATACCAGAAGTTGATTGACCGATACGTACTGCGAATCCATTTTCAATTGGTATAATTTGACCATCACCAACGATAAGTCGAGTAGTTGGTGCGCTACCATCGATACCTGTAACATTTCCATCAAGAAAATATTCTGCACCTGGCTCAAGTGTGATCATTCCATGTACACCTTGAGGAAAATCATATCTATGCCCTGGCAAGGTAGTTAATATATTCGCTCCATCTGCTTGAAGATGTGTATTTGCAGGGGACGGTATTATTGCATCTTCAGGATATGGCAATGTAGCAGTATCACAACCAATTTGAGATCCATTTGGAAATTCTGCCAATTTTATGGGTGATTGTACTGCGGCTACTGCCTGTCGAAGTTGCAAACTAGTAAGACCTCCTTCGACTGCCCGTGCAGTACCATGAGATATACTATCTACTACTGGGGCTGGCTCATCGTTATGAACAACCATTGTATCATCGGTTGGAGGTGCTCCGTCGACGCTAACTGCACCCCATGTAACCACTTGATTTCGATTAACTCTTACAAAAGCAGTTCCTGGCACATCGAATCTTGTGTTGGGTGCTATATCATGTGGACCTGCTCCTGGTGGCAAAGGTGCACTTGGTGGAAATATAACTGCAGCACGATCTGCAGGGTCAAATGCTGCACTGGCTACTGGATTTATAGCATCACTAACTGTGTGCGCAAGATCACTACTCGCACCCGCAATAGTATCAACCAAACCGTGACCCGTGACAGAATTTGAAACATGATTTAATCCATATGTTGTCAAAGCAACAAGTCCTAAACCAATACCACCTACAAACATTGCTCGTTGATTTGAATCTGATGCTTTCCATGCCTCAACTAAAGATTGAAAATACGATATACCATATTCTTGTAAAACATCAACTCTTCCTTTAAAAGACAAGGTTCTCTCCTTTATTGGAATTATATATCTTCCATCTTTACCAACCAGAAATCTCTCAAAGTCATTCAATATATCAGCATATGTTAAAGCGTCATCCGAATTAAGTACACCACCAACTACATCTCGTAAACCCGCTTGATATCCTGTATTAAAAGCAAGAGCTGTTCGTTCTCTACGACCGAATTTAAAATGTTCTTGTTGTTGTCTTTCTGCACTCATATGATTATAAATAAAATTATAGTATGTGTATTATACTATATCTGTGGGAAAATGCAACTCATAGTAAAGTGTGAAATTACTAATATAAAAATTGTGGGAATATTTCCTAAAATTGTAAATAAATGAGGCTAAAATAGAGGATTGCATCAAAATGTAGATGTATATTATTCTAATAAATGATAGATATGAATCAATCTCCTCTCACTTCCTATAATTAAAAATTATTGTAGTTTTCTATTCTTCAGTCGACTTCCGACCTTGGTCTTTTTTATTTATTGGGCTGTCATCCCGAACTAGATTCGGGATCCATGTTTGAATAATATAATTCATCCTGAAAAATAAACTCATATCATATTATTATACTACTATCTCTGCTATAATCCGTCCTTATGAAAATAGAGATAGACCAATCGGGGAAGGTAGAAGACACATCTAAACCGACTGTGTTGGCTTTTTGTAATGGATCAAAACACACCATTAAAATTATAGCTACCACAAAACAAAGTATTCAAAATGAGTTCAGAATGCGCAATTTAGGACGATTATTTGTATATCGTACATTTGCCACACTAGTATTCTTATTAATCTATGAATATTTGCAAGAAATAAAGTATATTACTATTGATATGGAATATCCTGGGCATGAAAAGCAAATAAAAGATATATTACTTGAAATGATACGAAATACAGAACTTCCTGAACCAACAATACATTTTAAGCGTATTGGGAATCATCCACCTGTTCATTATCTTGCATTAAATACGTATAAAAATAAAATCAAGGCAGATAAAATAGTAGGGTTGCGAGAAGTTATGCAACTGGCATTAAAAAAAGACCGAGGCTTTTGACAGCTAAAGGATATTTAAGAGAGTGTTTTTCAACTCTGGTCGACATCCGCTCGATCTATATGCATTGTATACCCTACTTAAACAAATTGCAAGATAAAATTGGATTATTCTCATGTCTCAAAGAGCTCTTCAACTGTATTTAGTTTCTTCAATTTCTTATCTTTTTTTTCTGCAGAATAGTGTTGGATAGCTTCTTTTGCCAAAAATTCTTCAAACTTTTCTACTTTTTCTGACATCTCAGTATAGAGCCGAGGAGATAGTAAAACAGCCTCTGTCTTATTGTTTTTTAAAATTAAAACAGGGGTTTCATCAGCTTGTACTTTTTTCAAAATTTCTCTAGACTTTCTCTGTAAATCTGATGCAGAAGCCGTTAATGGTAATGGATGAGTAGACATAATACATATTATAATATGTATAATCGTATGTCTAATATTTTGTATAGCATTTGTATAGATAATGCAATCACTTGACAAATTACTATAAATTTGTAAATATACTATATATGAATAAAGATGATTTGATAACAATAAACTCTGGAAAGAAATACTAAAATAAACATCGCAAAAGACAAATGCAGTTATTTTATGACACAATCTCTTTTTTGAGATCTTTGAGAAGAGGATTTTTACTTTTTATAAGGTCAAATTTATGATTCTTTAATAATGTGGAGAGCATGTTAGTACGCAACTGAATCATACTTTGCTCCTGTTCTTCATGATAAATAAGACGCTTCAAAGCAACCCGTTTATCTTTACTCAACTTTTCTATAAATAGTTTGAGATTTTCAGTAATATCAATACGAAATTTTTTTATTTTAGCGTCTGATAAAACAACAATATGCATATAAATTTAACTTCAAATACGAAATAACAATTACTTTATGATATTTTTTTATTAAGTACGATACCAGAAGCCAGTGTTATCAAACTTCCAAAAACCATAAGAAGACCCATAGGATCACCTGCGCTTGGAATTTGATTAATATTCGTTGAGACTGTACGATTTGCTGTTGTAGACACGCCTTGATTTACAGTCGTCAACAATTCTCGATTAGAATTGGGTACCCCTTCACGATCTACACATATTTGTGAGGTATCATCATCATAGGTATTATCATTTCGTGCTTCCGTTCGATTTATAATACAAAATTGACTCGATGGCAAATTACTTTTTGGATATATTTGCATCCTCATGTAATAATATTTTTCTTCATCAACTGCAAAATCACCTGCATTAAATGTAATAGTGCGTGTACTTGCATCAAATGGACCGGGACCTTCCATCGGTTCAAGATAATTAGGTACAAAATCTTTGACAATAACATTGTACAAACGGACATTCGATGTATTTTTCACCATAAGGCGATAGTTGACCTGATCTTGTGGATAAAATTGAAACATGGAGCTAGTCAAATTATCTACATAATCATACCGAATGATAGAGCTACCTTGAAATATAGGTCTTCCTACCATCTTATCAATGATGATAGAGTATGATGAATTTGGGCCGTTGTATTGAGCTCCAACAATAGAAGCTCCAAGAAATAGAAGACTAAGAATGGTTGTGAGATAAAATAGTGCTTTCTTCATAAGATCCGATATTATACTACAGGCTTGAGTATAAGTCAATCTTACTACCTTTGAGAACATATTATTTTTAAAACAACAATCATATCGAACTTCTTCGTTTAACGATATATAAATATATCTATTGGGTATGATAATACTTCAATTTTGTCATATATTTACAATAACCAATAATTAGTATTCTAATAGTTTTAAAAAAGCTTTTTGGTTTTTCATATTTACTATGTTAAACGTAGAATGATATATATATCCGAAATTTCATAAATTAATCGTTATTGGTATAATACTATTATGTTGAAATTAAATGCAAAGGAACTGAGAGATGTGGATGAGAATGTGGCAGAACATGCAATACACGAAATAAAACGAAATCCTATTTTTTTTATACTTGATAATGTGTATGACACCTATAATATAGGTGGCCTATTTAGACTTGCTGATGGACTTGCCATAGAAAAAATGTATATCTGTGGATCAAGTGAAATTCCGCCAAATCCTCGCATCGCCAAAGCATCAGTAGGAACATATAAAGTGGTTCCTTGGGAATATAAAGAGACTGCAAGTGATGCTATAAAGGAATTAAGAATGAGGAGTGAAGAAATAGAAATTATTGCGGTAGAACAATCGGACACTTCTGTTCCCTATACTCATATAGAGTATACCTCTCCAGTCGCAATAATACTTGGGAATGAAACATTTGGTGTAGCAAAAGAGACACTCGATCTCTGTGATTATGTTGCAGAGATTCCCATGTGGGGGATAAATAAATCACTCAATGTAATCATCAGTGCAGGGATAGTGGGATATCATATCAAATCAAAGATAGTATAATCATCATAACCTCACCACCTAATTCAAATTCCACTTGAATATTTATACGTAGTAATTTAGAATTTAGTTTTAGTGAGTAACTATCAAAAAATAAACCAACAATATAAAGGCAAAGATATTATTTCCCTTCAACAGTTTGATACTTCTTCAATTTCTCAATTATTTGAAACAACGAAACACATAATCACACAACTTAACACGAATACTATTGTTCCGTATCTACAAAATAAATTAGCAACACTCCTTTTTTTTGAACCATCTTCACGAACTATCAGCTCGTTTTCTGCTTCAATAAAACGATTGGGAGGAGTTACCATTGAATATCAAAATCCACTTGAGACCTCGTCCGCTGTTAAAGGAGAAACTTTTGAAGATTCAATCAAAGTATTTGAAACATATTCTGACATCATCATCATCAGACATTTTGAAAATGGCTCGGCGCTTCGCGCATCAAACGTTGCTGATATCCCCGTCGTCAATGCAGGTGATGGATATGGCGAACATCCAACACAAGCATTACTTGATATGTACACTATACACCAACGATTCAATACGTTGGAAAATCTCACCGGTCTAATCGCCGGTGATTTGTTATATGGACGTACTGTTCATTCATTACTCAGAGGACTTTCATTCTACAAAGGTAACACCATATATTTACTATCTCCCAAGCGCCTGATGTTGCCTGAAAAGGATGTAAAGGAATACACAAAATTAGGACTGAAACTCATTCAGATTCATGATGAGGAAGATATACCAAAAAACTGTCAATTTTGGTACTGGACTCGTGTGCAAAAGGAACGTTTTGCAATACAAGAAGAGTATGAAAAAATCAAACACTCGTTTATCATCACTCCAAATCTTTTGAAAAACCAAGGAAATAAGAACATGATTATTTTACACCCATTACCACGAGTTGGCGAGATCGATCCTCGTATCGATTCTGATCCACGAGCTTGGTATCTCTCAAAACAAATGAAAAATGGTATGTATATCCGAATGGCACTTTTATCACTCATCACTGGAGCATTATGACAGGGAAACTAGTATTCAAAGATGGCACCGAACTATCCGGTGCAAGCTTTGGGTTTCCTGTTTCTTCTGCTGGTGAGATTGTTTTTTCAACAGGGATGGTTGGATATCCAGAAAGTTTGACAGATCCTTCATTTGCAGGGCAAATAGTAGTATTTACCTATCCGATCATTGGTAATTATGGTGTTCCCGATATTTCCAAACTTGAATCAAACACCATACATGTCAGCGGATTAGTTGTCTCAACTTACAATCCAACACCCTCTCATTGGGATTCTAAACAAACGCTTTCAGAATGGTTAAACGATGCAAAAATACCTGCTCTTGAGATTAAAGACACTCGATTTCTTGCACAAAAAATACGAGAGCAAGGAGTGATGTCGGGAAAAATAGTCATCAAAAAAGATATTCCATTTGTAGATTCTGAAAAAATCAATCTGGTCAACAAAGTATCAACAAAAAAAGTGATGACAATAGGATCAGGATCAAAAAAAATAGTTGTGATTGATTGTGGAGTAAAGGAAACTATCATTCGATGTCTGCTCAAACGAGATACAACAATTCACATTGTCCCATGGGATTTTGATCTTTTTCATTCTAATTTGAAATTTGATGCAATCGTGATTTCTAATGGTCCCGGTGATCCAAAGATGGTAGATATAACAATTGAAACAATAACAAAGGCACTAAAAAAAAATATTCCCATCTTTGGCATATGTCTTGGTAATCAGATATTGGCTCTCGCCTCTGGTGGTGATACCTATAAGTTAAAGTTTGGTCATCGTAGTCAAAATCAGCCATGTTTACTAGAGGGAAGCAAACGATGTTATCTCACGACACAAAATCACGGATTTGCCGTTGGAACAATTCCCAAAGGATTTCAACCGTGGTTTACAAATGCAAATGACGGAACTAACGAAGGAATAATTCACAAAACAAAGCCATTTATGTCAGTACAGTTTCATCCTGAAGCGTCGGCAGGACCTACCGATACCGAATGGCTCTTTGATTATTTTTTGAAAAGGGTCAAATAACCAATTCACATATGCACTCAATAAAAAAAGTTTTAATTTTAGGTTCAGGAGCGCTAAAGATAGGACAAGCAGGTGAATTTGATTATTCTGGTTCACAAGCAATAAAGGCTCTCAAGGAAGAGGGGATACTCACTGTCTTAATAAACCCAAACATTGCAACAATTCAAACCTCTCGATTCCTTGCTGATACGGTCTATTACCTTCCTATTGATGAATTTTTTATTGAAAAAATTATTGCTAAAGAAAAACCAGATGGCATTCTTATCTCGTTTGGAGGTCAAACTGCATTAAATTGTGGTATGAATTTATACAAAAAAGGAATTTTGAAAAAATATGATGTTAAGATTCTCGGTACACCAATTAAGTCTGTAATTATCAGTGAGAATCGCAACCAATTTGCAAGACATGTGAAAAAAATTGGATTACAAATCCCACCCAGTGAAACAACTCGATCTGCTACCGATGCAGAAACAATTGCAAAAAAAATTGGATATCCTGTTATGGTGCGTGCAGGATTTGCACTCGGAGGTCAAAAATCTGGAGTCGCATATAATACAAAAGATCTTCAACAAATCGTATCAACAGCCCTCGCATTTTCAGATCATGTTCTGATTGAAAAATATCTTCATCATTATAAAGAAATAGAGTATGAAATAGTGCGGGATCAATTTGATAATTGTGTCGCAGTTTGTAATATGGAAAACGTTGATCCGTTAGGTATACATACAGGAGACTCGATTGTGGTTGCACCAAGTCAAACACTGACAAATTTTGAATATCATTTTTTGAGAGAAAAGGCTATTGAACTAGTACGAAGTCTCAATATTATCGGCGAATGTAATGTACAGTATGCACTTAATCCTCATCCACAAAATTCGGAGATAGAGTATTATGTGATAGAACTCAATCCACGATTGTCTCGATCATCAGCACTTGCCTCAAAAGCAACCGGATATCCGCTTGCATATGTTGGTGCACAACTCATACTTGGAAAAAGTCTCACCGAAGTTCAAAATCAAGTTACGAAAACAACACAATCTTGTTTTGAGCCTGCACTTGATTATATTGTTGTCAAAATTCCCCGATGGGATCTAAATAAATTCAAACAGGTACATCAAAAACTCGGAAGCAGTATGAAATCAGTAGGTGAAATAATGGCAATTGGTCGAACATTTGAGGAAGCTCTTCAAAAGGGTCTCCGTATGCTTGATATCGGTATTGATGGTCTCACTGATAATCACAATTCAAATTCTTCTCTTGATGAATTAAAGGTGCAAATTAAAAATGCACATCCTCTCCGAATATTTTCAATTGCAGAAGGTATGAAACGTGCTATTTCGACGGACGAACTATATGCACTAAGTGGCATTGATCCATGGTTTCTTGAACGTTTAAAACATATCATTACTCTTGAAAATGAATTGTTACAATCAAAAAAACTCACAAAAGAAACATTACTCAAACTCAAACAATCAGGATGTTCTGATAAAAAAATTGGGAGTTACGTATATAAATCAGAACTAGAAATCAGAATACTTCGTAAAGAGTGGCAGATTACTCCGTCAATATTTCAAATCGACACATTGGCTGGAGAATTTCCCGCACAAACTAACTATGTGTATCTCACGTATCATGGCTCTCATCATGATATCAAACCATTGGGGAGACAGGGAGTTATAGTCCTTGGATCGGGCCCCTATCGCATTGGATCATCTGTAGAGTTTGATTGGACCTGTGTAAATACTGTGATGTATCTCAAAAGTTATAACAAAAAATCAATCGTCATCAACTGCAATCCTGAAACAGTTTCTACTGATTATGACATGTCAGATCGTCTTTATTTTGAGCAACTCACATTTGAAACAATTGCAGATATTTATGAATTTGAAAATTCCGAAGGAATTATTGTATCAGTAGGTGGACAACACCCCAATACATTAGCCAAACCTTTAAATGAACATGGATGTGTATTGTTAGGAACAACCGCAAAGAACATTGATATTGCAGAAGACCGGAATAAATTTTCATCCCTTCTTGATTCGGAACATATTGGACAACCAGATTGGAATACTTTTACAAATCTTAAAGAAGCTGTTGCTTTTGCAAAACGGGTACAGTATCCTGTGCTCATACGACCTTCATATGTCCTCTCAGGAAGTGCCATGAATATATGCTACAACGATTCTGATCTTGAAAAATACATCAACGAAGCAACTATTGTATCAAATGAACATCCCATAACTATTTCAAAATTTTTTACTAACGCCAAGGAGATAGAGCTTGATGGTGTCGCACAAAAAGGAATAATACAAATCAGCGCCGTCTCAGAACACGTTGAAGAAGCGGGGGTACACTCGGGTGATGCAAGTATCATTTATCCTTCTCAAAATGTAAATGTTTACACCGAACATAAGATTATGGAAATTGCACAGATACTCATACGCAAACTCGAGATATCAGGGCCTTTTAACATACAGTTTTTAGCAAAAGATAACTTAGTATCGGTAATTGAAATGAATGTGAGAGCATCACGAACTCTCCCCTTTATTTCTAAAGCTACTGGGGTAAACTTTGCACGAATTATCGTCGATTCAATATTTCAATCATCCCAACCAACACCGATTTTTTATCCTTCATATGTAGCGGTTAAAGTTCCTGAATTTTCCTTCTCACGTCTTGAAGGCGCTGATCCAATATCATCTGTGGAGATGGCATCAACAGGGGAATCTGCATCGTTTGGAGCAACTGTTGAAGAAGCATTTTTGAAAGCCATTATGTCTGTCGGCATTTCTCCACCAAAAAGAGGAATATTTTTATCTTTGGGAGGGGATGAGAATAAAATAAAATTTTTTAATGCAATCTGGAGACTAAATAAATGTTCACTTCCTATTTATGCAACAGAAAAAACTGCTCTTTTTTTGAAAAAAAATGGAATTAAAACAAAAAAAATATTTAAAATTCATGACAAAAAAAATCCAAACACATTAGATCTATTTCAAACTAAAAAAGTAGATCTTGCGATCATTATTGTCGATCATTCACATAAAAAAGATATTGATGACGATTACATTATTAGACGATCTGCAGTTGATCACAATATCCCGTTATTAACAAATCGCAAAAAGGCAGAGTTATTTATTAAAGCAATTACATCATGTTCTCTTGAAGATTTGGAAGCACAATCATGGCAAGAGTATGTAAGAAAACATAGGAGTGACTATGAATAAGTTTATAAAGTTATAAAAAGAGGGTAAAAATAAAAGGGCAAAGGGGAAAAGAGTTTATAAAGAAGAAAGTTGATTTATACAAAAAACACATCCACTTAAGAGGATACTTTAGACTTTAGACTTTGGACTTTATTAGTAATTAGTAATTAGTAATTAGTAATATTTAGTATGTCAATAATCCGTCTTCCTGGACTCATAGATGTACATGTACATCTTCGAGACCCGGGGCAAACACATAAAGAAGATTTTTTTACCGGCACTTCATCCGCACTTGCAGGTGGATTTACAACTGTGCTTGATATGCCCAACAACATTGTTCCAATCACCACACAAGAACGACTTGAAGAAAAAATTCAATCAGCAAAAAATCAAACAGTATGTGATATCGGTTTTTATTTTGGATCCCTTGGAGATACTATAGAAGAATTTCAAAAGATTAAAGATACCGTGTTTGGACTGAAATTATATCTCAACATCACAACAGGTGGTTTTATTATCACTCCTGAAAAATTGAATAGTATTTTTCAATCATGGACAAGTTCACAACCAATCTTGTGCCATGCAGAAGAAGATATGATCGACATGATAGTCGAGATAGTACGAAAAATTCGCAAACCTGTACATATCTGTCATACATCAAGCAAAAATGAATTACAAAAAATTATTAAAGCAAAAAATGAAGAATTGCCAATCACCTGTGGCGTATGCCCTCACCATTTATTTTTAAATGAAACGATTGCTCAACATCTTGAAGGATATGGAAAAATGAAACCACCACTTCATACCCAAAAAGACACAGAATTTTTATGGAACAATCTTCAGTATATCGACGTCATCGAATCAGATCATGCACCTCATACAAAAGAAGAAAAAAATTCCGAAAACCCGCCATTTGGTGTTCCCGGTCTCGAGACAACACTACCACTATTACTTCACGCAGAAAAAGAAGGAAAATTATCGAGAAACAAAATCATATCTCTTTGTTATCAACGTCCCATGGAAATTTTTCATATTCCACAACAACCTGATACATTTGTTGAAATAGAAGATCGAGAATTTATCATCTCTGATGACCATTTGTTTACAAAATGTCAATGGACTCCTTTCAAAGGTATGAAGGCACGAGGCATTATTAAGAAAGTAACTATCAGAGGAAAAACAGTGTTTGAAAATGGCAATATTTTGATAAATCGTGGCGAAGGAATCGTTATATATCCCGAAACATAATATTTTATTTAATAATTGTTTTTTTATACCTATGTCCCAGATTCCATTTTACGATCCGCTCAAGACATATGAAGCAAATTATTCAGAAGGTCCATTTGGGGAATTTTCAAATTCTAATCGTTATGTTCAAAAAGGTACTCCATCAATCAATTATCATGGTCAAAACGTATTTTTACCTTTTGGTATTCCTGCTGGTCCCATTTTAAACAGCTCTTTTGTACAATCTGCATTTCAAAAAGGATATGACCTCGTGGTCTACAAAACAGTACGGAGTAATTCTTTTCCTTGTCATGCATACCCAAATATCATTCCTGTTGATATAAATGGAGATCTTACATTACAAAGATCACAAACCCCAGTTCATGCAAAAACAACCTTCACCCAACCGCTCACAATCACCAACTCTTTTGGCGTACCATCTAAAAAAGCTGAGATCTGGCAAGAGGATGTAAAAATAGCTATCTCATATGAAGGTATTGGTCAAGTGTTGATTCTCAGTTTTATGGGAACTGTCAAACCAAATCAAACTCGAGATGAACTTATAAATGACTTTGTTTTATCAGCACAATTAGCATTTGAAACAACTGCCAAGATACTTGAGGTCAATCTTTCCTGCCCAAACATAGGAAACGAAGGACTCGTTTGTTACGACCTTTCAATAACAGAAGAAATATTATTTTCTATAAAAAATGCTATTGGAAACAAACCCCTTATTGTTAAGACAGGATATTTTGAAAATGAAACAGATCTTCTCAAGTTTGCACAAATTTGTAACAAATATGCTCAAGGAATATCTGCAATCAATACCATCCCCGCACCAATTGTGAATGATGAAGGAATTCAAGCACTTCCGGGAAAAAATCGACTCAAATCAGGAATATGTGGAAACGCTATCAGGTGGGCTGGATTGGATATGATACGACGATTATCACAAATGAGAAATAAGTATGGTTTTACCTATACTCTTGATGGTGTTGGAGGAGTACAATCAGTTAATGATTATAACGAATATATAAAAAACGGAGCTGATGCTGTTTTTAGTGCAACAGGATCTATGTGGAATCCATTTCTTGCACAAGAAATTAAATCAGAAGTTACTAATTTATTTTAATCATGGACAAAATTGCAGACATTTTATTACAAATAGGTGCAGTGTCATTTCGATTTGATCCACCATACACGTATACGTCGGGAATGCTATCTCCAATATATGTAGATAATCGTCTCATTATTTCATATCCAAAAGAACGTACTGCTATTATAGACGGCTATGTTGATATAATAACAAAAACTATCGGAATAGATTCGTTCGATTATATCTCTGCAACTGCAACCGCTGCAATTCCTCAAGGTGCATGGATTGCAGATCGATTAAATAAGCCGATGGTTTTTGTACGATCAGCGAAAAAGGGTCATGGAAAAGGAAATCAGATCGAAGGATTTTTAAAAAAAAATAGTCGCGTAGTAATTATCGAGGATCATCTCTCCACTGCTAAAAGCTGCATCGAAAATGCTCAAGCTATTCGAGAAGCAGGATGTACTGTCAGTTTTGTTGTTGCCACAACCACTTATAATACGGATCTTGCAAAAAAAGCCTTTAGGGAGAATAATCTCACACCGCTTGTACTAACGACCATCACCGATATTCTCAACATTGCTGTATCAAAAAAGATCATACAAAATTATGAACAAATAGAAGTTGAAAACTGGCTCAGAAATCCAAGTGAATGGGGAAAAAAGTTATAAAGTCGAAAGTCTAAAGTCTAAAGTGAAAAGAGAAATTCTCCTCTGTGGAGGAGTCCTCCGAATCCGTGAGTCATTAATAGTTCTTAATTAACTAAAGTGTTGTATCAACGACTTAACCATCTCATCAAAAGCAAAAAGTCCCTTCTCTGCATTGGGCTCGATCCTGTGATGGAAAAACTTCCTCTGCATATCAGAAAAATGAATGATCCATTTTTTGAATTTAATAAAACAATCATAGATGCTACTCACGACCTTGTTATTGCATACAAACCAAACACCGCCTTTTATGAAGCGCTAGGAACTATTGGACTGCACCAATTAAAATTGACCTGCGACTATATCAAACATACATATCCTGAAGTTTTGATCATCCTTGATGCAAAACGAGCCGATATTGGAAATACCAATCAAGGATATGTTACATTTGCGTTCGATTTGTTAGACGCCGATATGATCACACTTCATCCCTATTTAGGAAAAGAAGCCATGCTTCCTTTTTTACAGCGTAAGGATAAGGGATCAATATTTTTATGCAAAACATCAAATACAGGATCAAATGAATTTCAATCATTGGAAGTTGGAAATAGACCACTATATCAACATATTGCACAAGAAATATCTGAAAAATGGAATGAAAATAAAAACTGTTTACTCGTTGTTGGTGCCACCTATCCGAATGAACTCAAAAAAGTTCGTGAACTTGTAGGGGATATGCCGATCTTAGTTCCCGGTATCGGTGCTCAAGGCGGGGATCTTCAAAATACATTAGATGCGGGGCTGACAATAAATCATAATGGCCTCATCATCTCATCATCAAGAGAGATAATCTATGCAGGAAATGATTCAAACTTCGCAGAAGAATCTAGAAAAAAGACAGAGATGTTATGGACTGAAATGAATACTTCCTCAATTCCCCTTCACTGAAAGGGTAAACGGGTAGTCTCCTAAATAACAAATATTTTGAATACAAATGAACAATATTCACACTATTTTACATATTTCCTCCATCATGTGTGTCAAACCGAAATGAAAATGTCATACATCAAACTATATCAAAATTAAATAATTCATACTCCTAAATTTATAAATACGATCTCCACGGATGATTTGGAGCAGGCTTCCAATTCAGCCTGTGCGTTGT
>Ga0194060_10000936_pt1 | contig 21382 bp, 13 predicted proteins | sample SepL225m_MetaG_FD_163427 | JGI IMG/M metagenome (GOLD analysis project Ga0194060, IMG submission 163427) | Anoxic zone freshwater microbial communities from boreal shield lake in IISD Experimental Lakes Area, Ontario, Canada - Sep2016-L222-5m | ecosystem: Environmental > Aquatic > Freshwater >... | reverse complement strand
GTTGGGCAGTATCACGCTCCTGAGGCCCTCCTGCCTCCTGCCTCCTGCCTCCGCCCCGCCCGGCCCCGCCCCGCAGCAGATCGAGGATCAGTTCAGCCTTGATCCCAATCACCTGCTCGATCCGGGCGACATAGACCCGCTGCTGGGCACCGTCAAGCTCGGCGAGCAGGGGCATTAGCTTATCAAGAGCTGCCCGCTGGCCCTGGGGATCGCCTAGATTCAGCCCGAGGGTATAGGCTCCAATGTAGAACTCCATCACCGGCACAGCATCGACCACCAACTGCCGCCAGAGGTCGGGGTTTGCCTTGATCACCTCGTCAGGGTCACGGCCCTCGGGCATCTTGATAATACGGAGGCTAACATCGCTCTCCAGGCGCACCACGCCCTGGGCCGTGGTCACCAAATGTCCATCGCCACCCGACTCAGTCCTCTCGCGCAAGGCGTTCAGCCCCTTGAGCGTGGCCTTCTGCCCGGCGGCGTCGGCGTCCAGGGCCATGTAGACGTTGTGCGAGAGCCGCTTGAGCAGGGCCACATGGCTGCGGGTGATCGCCGTGCCCAGGGGGGCTACCACGTTGCGAAAGCCGTGCTGGTGGGCGGTGATTACATCCACATAGCCCTCCACCACCACCGTGCGATCCTCGCTGCGGATAGTATCGCGGGCCAGATCCAGCCCATAGAGCAACTCGCCCTTCTTAAAGAGCAGAGTTTCTGGCGTGTTCAAATACTTGGGTTGGACATCGCCCAAGGCCCGACCGCCAAAGCCCACCACCTGGCCCTTCGCGTCGCGAATGGGGAAGATCAGTCGGCCCCGGAAGCGGTCGTAGGGGCCATGCGTCTCGTGGTCAATTGCCAGTCCAGCGGTCACCACTTCTTCCGGCGCATAACCCTTCTTGCCCGTCAGGTAATCAAAAAGGTGCGTCCACTCATCCAAGCAGTAGCCGATCTGAAAGGACTCCACCGTCTCCGGGAACAGTCCGCGCTTCGCCACATACGCACGGCCCGGCTCACCACGGGCCATACTCATCAGCACATAGCTGAAGTACTTTGCGGCAGCGGCGTTGACCTCCAGCAGCCGGGTGCGTCGGGCATCCGTCTGGCGTTCCTGATCGCCCTTCGGCTCCAGGCGCACCCCCGCCCGCGCCGCCAGATTCTCCAGAGCTTCCTTAAAGTCAAGCCCTTGCTTGCGCATCACATAGTCGAACACCGTACCCGAGGCGTGGCAACCAAAACAGTAGAAACTCTGCGATTCCGGGTAAACCGTGAAGGCCGGGGTGCGCGTGTTTGGGTGAAACGGACAGAATCCCACGAAGCTGCGCCCCGTCTTGCGCAGGTTCACCCCCGAGGTGCTGATCACCTCGACAATATCGGTCTTACTACGGACATCGTCGATCTGGCTCATATGAATGCACAATGCACAATGCGAAATGCACAATGCTCAATGCAGGAATTTTTGCATTGTGCATTTTGCATTTTGCATTGTCACGCCCCCCACGTCTTATAGCAATCCTAAACTGGTTATGAAAAGGAGTCGAGCCTTTAGGCGGCCTTATCCGGCTAAAGCCTTGACTCCACACAACAACCCCAAGAGGATTGCTATAGGAATAAAGATCCGCTTAAAGACCTCGATCTGGCTCACATGAATGCACAATGCAGCAACTTTTGCATTTTGCATTTCGCATTTTGCATTGTCACGCCCCCCACGTCTTAGGAATAAAGATCCGCTTAAAGACCTCAAGGGCATAGCGGTCAGTCATGCCGGAGATATAGTCGACGACGGCGCGTGCAATCGGCTCCTGGCGTTGCTGATTGATCTGCAGCAGATCGTCGGGCAGTTGATCCGCGTGCGCGCAGAAGTAGCTATACAGTGTCTCGATCACAAAGTGTACCCGATCATCATCGTTCTTCGCCGCGTTGTTGAGGTAGACGTTGCGAAACATAAATTCGCGCAGTGTATTGGTGGCTTCCAAAACAGGTAGGCTCATCGAGAGAAGTGGCGGGTCGGGTGAGACACCCAAGCCGATAGCCCACCAGTTATGCTGGATCAGGTCAGCGACCATCGTGTTAATACGTTGGCCGTGGCCGTGTCCCAGCACATCCAGGCACTCCTTGGGCAGATCACCCTGGCGTAGCACCCCGGCACGGATAGCGTCATCAATATCGTGGTTAATATAGGCCACGCTATCGCAGATCTTAATAATCTGACCCTCCAGAGTGCTGGCCGTGCCCCAGGCGGTAGTCATAATATCATGGCGGGCCTTCGAGTGCAGATAGATCCCCTCGCGCACGGCGTAGGTCAGGTTCATACCATCGCCCGCACGTGCGATCACCTCGACAATCCGCCGACTCTGCTCGTTATGTCGGAAATGGTCGGGGTAGATCCGGGTCAGGGCCGTCTCGCCCGCGTGGCCAAAGGGCGCGTGGCCAATGTCGTGGCCCAGCCCAATCGCCTCAGTCAGATCCTCGTTTAAGCGCAGGGCGCGGGCCACCGTGCGCGAGATCTGCGTTACCTCAAGGGTGTGGGTAAGCCGGGTGCGGTAATGATCGCCCACAGGCGCGATAAACACCTGGGTCTTATGCTTGAGCCGACGGAAGGGCTTCGAGTGCAGGATACGGTCGCGGTCACGCTGGTAGGCGGGGCGGATCGGGCAGGGCTCCTCAGGCCGCTCGCGCACCGCAGCGACGCTGAACGCTGCCAAGGGTGAGAGTGTTAATGCCTCCAGAGCCTCGCGCTGCTCACGAATGGTCAGGCTGGTCATGGAGCCTCCTCAATGCAGGCCGATACACCAGGCTGATTCTACTCGAAATGTGGGAGCAGCGCCAATCGTCCCTCTCGACAAGCAGGGCATGTGCAAAGTCGTGTAATCGCCGAGCAGCCCTCACCCCCCAGCCCCCTCTCCCTGAGCGGGAGAGGGGCAGGGGGTGAGGGCCGGAGGAATGACTTTGCACATGCCCTGTCTCGACAAGGTTTCAGGAGCCAGGTTTCAGCTTTACAGTTCGTAGCGCGGGCTTCCCGCCTGCGGTGGTACTCCTGACCGCCTGGAAGGCGGCGCTACGTTCACGCCACACTGTAAAGCTGTTCTGAACCATGTCCCCGCTTGCGGATCACGGCGTCCGATCAATGAAGACCGCCGGAAACGCAATCGAAATGAAGACATTGGTCGCATCGCGCGAGACGACCGGATCCGCCCCGTTGCGGACAATTGCCGAGCGATAGGCACTCGACGGCACATTCACCACCATTGTGGAGCCGTTGGACGACCAAAGCACATCGGTGACACTCCCTGGCCGCACAAAGCGATACGCTTCGATATTCGATCCGTAGTCGCTTACGCTCGTGACGGTAACGTAGTTACCAACTAACGCAATCATGCGCTGGTATGCGACGAAGGCCGAACGCGGGAGTTGGTTCGCATCGAGCAACCCGCCGCTCCGCCAGCCTGGACCGTCGAGTGTGTACCACGACACTTGCTTAATATCTGCGGCAGCGGCCCGACACATCATACGCACTAGGTAATCTGCCTGTGCCTCAAAGAATTCAACCGGGGGGGCGGTGCAGAATGGAGAGTATGGCGAACAGAGCAGTCCGGTTTCATTGAGCCACAGCGGCTTATTCACCCCGTAGCGAGTCATCACCGCCCGCAGATAATTCGCCTTGCCGAGCGTCCAGCCTCCTAATGCACTCCACTTACCCCCAGGGGCCAGATCATGGTCGTAGTTTGGCTGCGAGTAGAAGGGGTAGGAGTGGTAGGCCACGATGTCAAACGAGTCAGCAGCACCGGAGCGCAGGATCCCCTCAAGAAACTGTTCCGGGTGACCATAGACCGGGTTGATCGTCTTCGGCGTATCCAGCAGCAGTCCGCCGATCACGATCTGTGCGTATGGGTTCACCGCACGGATAGAGGGAACCACCGCACGCAGCATCCGCCCGTAGCGTTCACCGCCATAGTACGGGTCAGCGACATCGCCCCAACAGCCGAAGGGAGAGTTAGAGGCCACAAGGGATGGATCAACGTCGGGCTCGTTACCGAGCTCCCAGAAGCTCACCTGGCCCTGGTAGTGCTGGGCCAGGGCAGCCAGAAAACGTGCGAAATCGGGGAGATACTCATCGCGGACGGCGGCGCAGGCCGAGGTGGTCACAGAGGCCCACAGCGGCGTACCACGAACAATCACCACAGGCGTAATCCCGGCTGCCTTCGCGTTCGCCACGGCGAGATCAAGCTGGCTCAGGGCGGCCCATTGATAACCAGCTCCGCGCACCGGCTCCACCGCGCCCCAAAAGGCACCGTTGATCCGCAGCCATTCTGCGCCAAGGTTCTGCGCCTGGGCTGAGACGCGACTGTCATTAATCCCAAATCCTGATGTCTCAACCCCAAAGATCGTAGGAGGGTAGGAGATCGAGACTATCGGCAGGTATACCTTGATAGGCAGCGTCTGAGCGCCAATTGATAGCTGGGACACATAGACGCCTAAGAGCAGCAACGTCAGTGACGCAACGAGTCGCGTGAAGCGAGACATAGGGCGAAATCCTCTCTATTGGCAGTTATGCCGAGACTCAATTTGATGTGCGCCTGCACCCAATGTTACTCGGAACACCCCATTCACAAGGGTGATGGCTGTAGTATTACGGGCCTGTCCATGAGCCCACCCCTGAACACCGTCGAGCCAGATCTCAGCGCCGCTGCCAGGGTCGGGTAGCGCCGCCACACCGGTCATCGTGGCAGGGCCCGTGATGTCCAAACGCACCTGGCCACACGTGGATGCCAACCACGTAATATCCAGCATACCACGCTGGTTTGCCATCGGCATGCGCCCAGATGCACCCGGACGGGTGGTGAGCGGAACGGACACCTCCCAGTGGTCGAGGTCAATTTGGCGGGCACCAAGCAGGTAGGTGCTGAGGAACCATGTCGGCGAACTGCCCCATGCGTGCGACAGGCTCGCCGTATAGGACTGATCCGCGCTAAAATTCTCCCACCATGTCGTTGCGCCACGATCAATCATCGACCCAAAGAAGCGGTCGATCACCGCAAGCCCATCATCAATGCGGCCCACGCGACCAAGGCCCGTGAGTACCAGGTACATACCGAGGATCTGCACACGTGGCTGATCGGGGGTGCCAAGCAGTGTGAGCAGCGTATCGGCAACCCGCTGATCCTCGCCGTCGGGAACAAGGCCGAATGCAAGCGCCGCCGCCTGGGCCTGGGGCGACGCATCGGTGCGCTGGCTATTGAAAATCCCGCTGCTATAGCGCGCCTCACTCGGGATGTAGAGCGCCTGATTGGCCTGGGTGCGTAACGTCGTCGCCCGCGCCGACCATGCCGTAGCCTGACTCGTGCGCCCCAGATGTGTGGCGATTTCCGCACTGTCACGCAGCGTCCGGTAGTAGAATGCGTTCGCCGCCGTCGTCTGTCCCCGCCGATCCCAGTAGCTGTTCGAATCAACATAGATGCTGGCAGGCGTCGCCAAGCTCATATCAATCAGCCCGCTCTGTGGACTTTCCAGGCTGGCAAGATAGCGCATAAACACCTGTATATGCGGATAGATCGTCTCGACAAACGGCCAGTCGCCGCTCCGTTGTCCATAATCGTAGGCGCTCTGCACCCAGTACATCCCGTAGTCGATCAGATAAATGCCCTGACCATTGGGGGCCAACGCCGTTGGCTGGCCGTTAATGACCGCATCGCTCATCTGCATCAGCCCTCGGCGCAGCAGATCCGTGTCGCCAAAAACGACCTGATTGGCGTGGTCGGCAATGTGGGCGTCGCCCCACCACTGCCCGCGCTCGCGCCAAGGATCGGCGTAGCCGTCCGTCATATTCGGGCGTAGCGTAGCGACGCCCACCTGCCAGATTTTATCAAGGCGCGGGTCGCCGCTGCTGAGGCTACCGATCTGCTCCAGCGGGTAGCGTTCCTCAGAAACCCGCAGATTGCGCAAGGTCGTCGCCGACGAGGCCCAGACCGCGATCAGGACGTAGCGACCGGCGCGGGCATCGATGGTTGTCAGTGTATGCGGGTCGTCCGCGAGTACCCACGAGTCACTCTGGTTCCACTCGGGGTGGAGCGATCCGGGGTAAGGCAGCGGGCGAGCGTTATGCCAGAGACGCTCATCCCACCCACTATCGACCAGCGTTCCCGCCGGGCCAGCCACATCGGCCTCCAGCCGCCCGTGAATAACGCGCCCGAGATCGAGGATGGCGTAGGCCGGGCCAGGCCCGAAGGTCAGATCGAACGAGGAGCCGGATGCCCGTGTCACTGCGGTTGAGTCAGACACAAGGTTGGGGATCAGCAGGCGCCGCCCCGCGTGATTGCCGATGCCCAGGCTCGGCGGTGCAGAGGTGATCGAGGGGCTGTCGATGCGAAAGACCCAGGACTCGCCTGCGGTAAGTCCAGACACCGCCAGCCGATGCGGGCCCGCGCCCAGCGGAACCACGGCCTGATACAGGTCGGGGTGAATTGCGGGCAATTGCACCCACGCGAGCCGTGCGCTATCAAGGGTCGCCGTGCTGGTAAGTGTCGGCTGGCCAGGAGCCGCAAGGGCCAGGATCACGAGATTCGTATCGGCGGAGAGGGTAAAAGGATAGGCTGCCGTCCCATCTGAAGCAGCGACCAGTTCGCCAACCCAGGCGTTGGGAGCCAGCCGCCCGACATCGTAGAGCTGCGGTGTGATCGGCACATCCGCCAACTGCGCGATCGAACGGGGCTGATAGAGTGCGGTGGAAGCCGTGGGCGAACGGATGACGGCGCTCGGCCAACTCGCCGCATCAAAGCCCGGCTGGTTCCAACTCGCTGGCAGATGCCGCAGATCAAGCAGTTCGGTCGGGCCAAAGATCCCCCAGGTGTGTACCGGGGCCGGGTGCATGTTCCAGGCATCGCTGCCCAACGCCCGGCAGATTTTCGCATCAAGCACGATTGCGCGCTGGCCCGTGCTGGTATTCCCGATAACCCTTCCCTGCACCTGCGGCGTGATCGACTCAGAGCGACGGAGACTCGGTGCCCATTGAACCAGCACCGCCAGCGTATGCGATCCGACGGCCATGCTGCCCAGGGGCAGGTGATCATATTCACGACGCACCTGCGAAAAACGGGCTGGGCCACGACCGATGGAGACCCCGTTCAGCCATGCTTCGTAGCGCGTATCGGCGAAGATCTGGAACACAGCATCAGAGAACACAACATCCGCGCTTATTGTGCAGCGGAAGAGTGTCACCTCATGCCCTTGTGGGGATGCGCTGTGCGACCAGAGCGCGGGCGTACGGGAAAAATTGTCGGCCATCTGTACCAACGGGAGCATGACGCGCACCTGTTGGTTCTGTGTCGCCAGCGATGGCTCTTTTGATGCGGACAAAAGCAGTGGGGAAGATGCGAAGCAAACCGCGAGCAGCAGCACAGTCCGGATCACCAAACGTATACGAATAGGGCAGCGCATAGAAAGAATATCTCGTAGATAACAACCGATGAGACGCGCTCACACAGCGAGGATCGACCGACACCACATCATAACCGAAATCTGACAGTAGGGGTGACGCATCACCCAGGGCTGGTGTACCGGCCCTGGGCTATCTCAAGAGCGTGAGCAAAGTCGCGTGATCGCCGGACAGCCCTCACCCCCCAGCCCCCTCTCCCTGAGCGGGAGAGGGGGAGTCGGAGGCATCCTGCTGCGGAATCTCCCCTCTCCCTGTGAGGGAGAGGGGCTAGGGGTGAGGGCCGGAGGGTGACTCTGTACCGGCCCTATGCTGTCTCAAAGGCCGTAGTATATGATGAGTGCATCTATGCTACAATGTGGCGGTTTCGGCCAGAAGCACCTTGGTGTAATAGAAACTTATGAACGATGTGACCACGGAACCCACCGAGAGTGGCGATGACTTTGGCCTGAGCGCCGTGCGTGAGCTGCTCCGCCTGATGAATCAGACCGACATTACCGAGATTTTGATCGAGCGTGGCGATACGAAGCTCCACGTGAAGCGCGCTATGGCCGTGCCGATGACAACGGGGGCCGCAGGCCAGATGGCGCAGCCCCTCGCTCCCACCATCGCCTTGCCATCGACGCCCGTGCAGCCGCTCTTCTCCCCTCAGCCGATCCCCGAGGGTACTCATGTGGCGATGCCCGCCGGTCACACCATCGCTGCGCCGATGGTCGGCACCTTCTACGGTGCAACATCTCCCAAAGATCCGCCCTTCGTCCAAGAAGGCGATGAGATCCACATCGGCGACGCGGTTGGCATCATCGAGGCAATGAAGATGATGAACGAGATTGAGAGCGAGGTCTCTGGCCGGGTCGCCCGCATCCTCGTGAAGAATGGCCAACCTGTGGAGTACGGCCAGCCTCTAATGGTGGTTGAACCTCTGTGAATGCAAAATGCAAAAACTTGTTTTTGCATTTTGCATCTTGCATTTTACACTTTACATTTTGCATTTTGCATTTTGCATTTTGAATTGTTATGCAAGCACTCGGCGTCGCCCAGCTCAATGGCTACCTGCGCGAACTCCTTGAGTCCGATGAGATTGTGCGCAACATCTGGATAGCGGGAGAGATCTCGGAGTTTCGGCGCTACACATCGGGACACTGCTACTTCACATTGAAGGAAGATGGCGCGACCATCCGTGGGGTGATGTGGCGCTCGTATGCTGATCGCCAAACTTCGCTCCCGCAGATCGGCGATGCCGTCTTTGCCCACGGCAAGATCTCGATCTACGAGGCCCGTGGCGAGCTTCAGTTGGTGGTGGACTCCATCGTCCCGGCGGGCGTCGGGCTGCTGAATGCCCGCTTTGAGGAACTGAAGATCCGCCTCGCTGCCGAGGGTCTGTTTCACCCCGAGCGCAAACGCCCGCTGCCGACACTGCCCCGCCGGATCGGGATTGTCACGTCGCCCCAGGCCGCTGCCCTCCAGGATATGCTCAACGTCCTGCGGCGCCGCTGCCCCCTGGTTGAGGTGCTGATCTCGCCCTGCGTCGTCCAGGGTGATCGCGCCCCCGACAGCATCGTCGAGGCGCTCTACGCGATCTATTCGAGCGACGTTGACATGATCATCCTCGCCCGTGGCGGCGGATCGATTGAGGATCTCTGGTGCTTTAACGACGAGGCTGTGGCTCGCGCCGTCTTTGCCAGCCCGGTGCCGCTGATCACGGGCGTCGGCCACGAGACGGATACGACCATCGTGGATCTTGTGGCCGACCTGCGGGCACCCACGCCCTCAGTCGCCGCCGAACTAGCCGTCCCCGATCTAGCCGATCTGGCTGCCCAGGTGGCCGATGCCCGCGCCCGCCTGCGCCTCGCCGTCGGTGCGGATCTGGCCGCCCGCCGCGCTATCATCCAGATGGCCGCCCGCCGTATCGAGTTCGCCGCACCCCTGCGCCGTATCGGCCAGGATCGCCAGCGGATCGACGACCTTGCCCGCCGCCTCAGCGCCCGGATAGGCCGCGCCACCGATCTGCGCCACGCCCGGCTGCGCGGCATCTCCGCCCAACTCGCCGCCCTCAGCCCGTATGCCACCCTCGCCCGAGGCTACGCTGTGGTGCGTCACATCGCCAGCGGCCTCGTACTCACCAGCCCCGATCAGGCGGCCCCCGGCGAACGTCTGCGGATTACGCTGCGCCAGGGCGACCTGCTCGCCGACGCCGTTATACCTATACCCGAGGAAAAATGCGGATGAGTGATCATACTCTCGTTGATACCTACGAGACACGCTACGCCCGGCTACAGGAGGTCGTCGCTCAGCTTGAGACGGGCGACCTCCCGCTCGATCAGACTCTCACGCTCTACGAGGAGGGTAGCCGCCTCGCTGCCGAGTGCCAGGCGCTGCTCGATGCCGCCGAGCTACGTGTCCGGCTGCTTCAGACGGGCGATACGACACCCGACCTTGAGGGCTGAGCCCTGCCCCTGTCCTCTACGGAGTAAGGCATGTACCAATCCGAGTCTATCCATAAATACCCACGACTCCTTACTACCGCCATCGAATGTCTCTGTGTCCTCCTGGTTGCGCTCACCTCCGCCCGGATCGGAATCATCTTCCTCCGCGCCGCCTGGGATATTTACGGGCAGAATACGGAGCGGATCGCACAGATCTCGCTGCTCTCCGATATCGTGGCGTGGGTTTCCAGTGGCAGCACCGATCACGTCGGCGCGATCTCGAACCTCTGGCCCATCCTGATCGTACCACTCAGTTGGTCAGCCCTGGCGCTGCTCGCCACCATTGTGCTGCGCAACGCCTTCCCCAGCGTCCGCACCAATACCCAGGGTCTCCTGGTAGAGTTTGCCGGTACGTGGCTACCCATCCCCTGGGAAGGACTCCAGGCGCTACGTGTCACCGCAGATCCGTCCTCCACGCGCTTTGTGGTTCTCGCCCAGACAGGCGAGGAGGTACTGACCGGCTGGCACCGCATCTACAGCGTGTTTTATAGCCTAAGCGGGAAACCTGGTTTTTACATCACCTCGAATATCAGCGAGTTTGACACGCTCGTCCAGACGATACTCAGCGAGAGCGAGCGCACCGCTCGCGCCAGCGAGACGGCCCGTGCGGTGCGGCTCAAGGAGGATGCGCCGTCGCTGCTTTTTCGTCTCCTGCTCAGCCCCAGTTCACTCTTTCGCCGCAGCGCCACCGCCGATGCGTCGTCCTCGGCCACTGCCGGGGCGCGCCAGGCTTCTAGCCCCGGTGGCCCCGTAACCGCCGCATACCCCACACGAGTCACTGCCCTGCTCAACGGGGCGGCACTGATTCTCGCTGTGTTCGCCGGGATAGACTACCTCTCTGCGTGGTCACGGTTCCTCGCTCTCGAAATTGTCTCCCTGCGCACGATGGCCCCCTTCAGTTGGAATTTCAGCGACCCGCGCTACATCGAACTCACCAATACCTTCCGCACCCGCGCAGTACCCTTGCTCGGTGTCAGTCCCGACCTGCCTGCACCCTGGTGGATTCTGGTATCTGCGCACCTCACACTGATCCTCGCCATCGCCGCCATTTTCTGGCTGCAAAACCTCCTGCCCGCCATCGAGTCGCGGAGCGATGGCATCGCCGTGCGCGACTCGCTGCGCCGCCGCTGGCGGGTGGTGCCGTGGAATCGGGTGCGGGCGATCAAGCTGACCGAGATCTCTGAGCAGAACCAGATCGTGCTGCTCCAGGGGACTGGCCTGCCCGCCGTTATGCGCGTCACCAGCCTGCTCTACGACGGCAGCATCGACGGGGGCGTGCTGATCACCTCGGCGATCAGCAATTTTCAGCCGATGCTCGAACATGTGATCACCCAGATAAGCCCTTTTGAGCAGGCGAGCGGTACGTCCATGCTGCGCCAGGACGCCCGCTCACCCCTGCTCTGGATGGCTTTCGGCGGCAGCGCCGCCCGCGATGAGGTGGTGGCGAGCGCCCGGAATGATAGCGGAACCCGCAGTATCAACGCCGCTGGCCTGCTTCCCGCCGGGCGCACGATGGCCTTTGTGTCCTTGCTGCCCGCGCTGCTCCTCACCGTCGGCGGGCTGATGACTGACCGCGTACCATCTTTGGGGCTGATCATCGGTGCCCTGGCCCTCTGGATCTTCGGCATGCTGGAGTGGCCCCTGGTCGGCATGGTATCGGTACTGCTCGACGACAACACCGGTGGCGGCGAAGAGGGCTACCGTGCTTTCTATGTTTACCCGGCCAGCCAGATCCCACGGCTCATGCCACTGACCGCCGCCCTTGTCCTCCAGATTACGAGCACCCCTGTGCTGCCTACCCTGGCATGGCTCGGGGCGATCACGTGGGCCTTCTGGCTCGGCCGCAGCCTCTGGGTGTCGCTCTACGAGTGGCGTGGTAGCCAGACCATCCTCGGCGGTCTGCTCCCAGTTATCTGGCAACTTCTGCTCCTGGCTGGCTATCTGATCGCTACGCGGTGAATGCAAAATGCAAAATGCAAAATGCAAGATGCAAGATGTAATACCGTGGAAGTCATGAGGAGATGGTTATGCCGAGCCTCGCGGTAGTGATCCTGAACTATAACCGGGCGGATCTGCTCGCCGACTGCCTGGAGTCGATCTATGCCGCGCCCACCCGCTGCGCCCTGGCGATCTGGGTGGTTGATAATGCCTCTAGCGACGGTAGCGCGGCCATGGTGCGCGCCCGCTTTCCGCAGGCCCACGTGATCGAGAGTCCCGTGAACGGTGGCTTCTCCTACGGGAATAACCTGGCCCTGCGTGAGCTATTGCAGATTTCAGATTGCAGATTTCAGATTTCTACAGCAAACGTCCCGTCGGCAATCGGCAATCGGCAATCGGCAATCCCCAATCCCCAATCCCCAATCCCCAATTACACCATGCTCCTCAATAACGACACCATCGTCCCAGCGGGTGCCCTGGATGGTCTGGTAGACTACCTGGAGGCGCACCCGGAGGTCGGCGCGGTTGGCCCAAAGCTGATCCTGCCGGATGGCTCGCTTGACCTGGCCTGCCGCCGGAGTTTCCCCACCCCCGAGGTATCGTTCTACCGCATGCTCGGCCTGTCGCGGCTCTTCCCGAAGAGCCCGCGCTTCGCCCGCTATAACATGACCTACCTCGACCCGGATGTGGAGACGGAGGTGGACGCCCTGGTGGGTGCCTGTATGCTGCTGCGTAGCGCGGTGGTGCGCGAGGTGGGCCTGCTCGACGAGCAGTTCTTCATGTATGGCGAGGATCTGGACTGGGCTTACCGCATCAAGCAGTATGGCTGGCGAATAGCCTACTATCCGCGTGTGGTGGTTTACCACTATAAGCGGGCAGCGAGTACGCGCCGGGCCATCCCGTCCATCCGCGCCTTCTACGACGCTATGCGGATTTTCCACCGCAAGCACTACGCCGCGACCACCCCCGCAGCGATAAACACCCTGATCGAGATCGGCATCACGCTGAAGGAGCTACTCGCCCTTGGCCGCAATTACCTCCCCCCAGCGGCCCGCCGAGTTGGCTAGATGCCGCGTGCATCTGCGCCCGCGTACCTGGAACGCACTGCTGCGCACCGGCATGATCCTCTGCGACCTGCTGGCGATCAACGGTGCCTTCATCGGCGTTTATATGCGGAACCTTGCTGCGATGAGCGCGGACGGGCTGCTGCTGCCCTCTGATCCGCAGGTCGCCCTGCGCTTTTTGCTCCTGTTTAACACCGCTGCGATGGCGATTTTCACCCTGAATGGTCTCTACGAGATGCGCCGTGGCGCGTCGCGGGTTGACGAGGCATTTAAGGTTCTCACCGCCGTCTCCCTCACCACCGTAATCGCCCTGATCACCAACACCCTACTGCCCGAATTTGGGGCTGAGGATCTGCCCTGGAACGGCGATGTGCTGGTCTGGGGCTGGATGTTCGCCCTGATTGGCTGCGTCACCCTGCGGGTGATGCACCGCTGGGCGGTGTTCTGGCTGCGCCGCCACGGGATCGATACCCGTCGTGTGCTAATCGTCGGCGCACGCGAACCCGGCCTCCTGGTCTGGCAGACCATCCGCCGCCGCCCGGAGCTTGGCTACAAGGTGCAGGGATTCCTCTCGGATAGCGCGGCCATCGGTGAGATCGTCGCAGGGTTGCCCGTGCTTGGCCGCACCGCCCAACTCAGCCGCGTCGTGCGGGCCACTCAGGCCGATGAGGTGATTATCGCCCTCTCTGGCCGATCAAGCCAAAACCTGATCGATATTATCAGCCTAGCTGAGGACGAGTCGGTGGAGATCAAGGTGTACCCCGACACCTTCCAACTGATCACCAATAACGATGTCTCGATTGGCGACCTGAGCGATCTGCCGCTGGTGAGCGTGAAGAACGCCGCCCTCGACAACCCCTGGAACCGCACGCTCAAGCGCTGCCTGGATGTGGTGGTGTCTACCGTACTGCTATTGGTGGCCGCCCCGCTGATGCTGCTGATCGCCGCCGCGATCCGGCTTGAGTCACGCGGGCCGGTCTTCTTTCTGCAAGAACGGGTGGGCATGGACGTGCAGCCCTTCTGGATGATCAAGTTTCGCACCATGCGCGTGGATGCCGAAACTCTGGGTACGTGGACGACACCGAACGACCCACGCATCACCCGCGTGGGCCGCCTGCTGCGCAGCAGCAGCCTCGACGAGTTGCCCCAGTTGATCAATGTGCTGATCGGCGAGATGAGCCTGGTCGGCCCACGGCCCGAGCAGGCGCACTGGGCTGAGCAGTTTAGCCTGGAGATCCCGCGCTATATGCGCCGCCATAAAGAGAAGGCGGGGCTCACCGGCTGGGCCCAGGTGAACGGCCTGCGCGGCGATACGAGCATTGAGGATCGTACCCGCTACGACCTGTACTATATCGAGAATTGGTCGCTGCTCCTGGACATTAAAATCATTCTGCGCACTATCGCGAATCTCCTGACTGGGAAGCAGGAAAACGCCTATTGACGCGAGTCGTCAAAAGATGTATAATGCGCGCCGGTTGAGCCAATCAACCCACTTTATTCTTGCCCCTCGTGACGTTTCGGGGTCACGGGTTTCGCGTCTCGGGAAGGCACCCGACACACGTAACACGCAACACCGAACACGAAGCGGATATCGTCGCCACAGCGGTCGCTGGTGACTTGCTGGCATATGTGGCGGCGTCGGGCGGGCTTGTGCGAGGCAGTATGGACGTTTACGACAATTTACGCGCACCCACGCTGCGCCATCCAGACTGCACCCCTGTGACGTCCCCTAGAAGGCCGAAGCACGTGTAATCCACGTGCTTCGGCGCTACGGTCGGCCCCTGCACGTGGTGCAGGGGTCTTTGTGATCTCCACACTCAGCGTGAGCACACGTCAGCCTCCAACTGTGGCGCCATTGCGCCACGGTCGGGCTTTGTGCGCGCTGTGCATCTATCGAACGTCGTGGAATACATCTAGGAGGTTGGGGCGGCACTGCCGCCAATTAGTCCCCAGGAGGGCATTGGTACAATTGAAGCAGCAAACCTACGCCGAGTACATCACGGATCGCCAGGGCTTCTCCGGCGAGGGCCGTCTCACCGATTTTCTCACCCGCGAGCGCGGCCAGTTAATGCTGGGCGGACGGGCCAACCTTAACGAACTGGCCGAGAGCCACGGCGCACCACTCGATGTGGTCTACACACCGCAGATCACGACGCAAGTTGAGCGTATGCATGCATGGGCAGCCCAGGCCCGCGCCCGCAGCGAGTATACGGGTGCCTTCCTCTACGCCTACGCCACAAAGGCGAACTTTGCCGCCGAGGCGGTAGAGACGGCCCTGGCTGCTGGTGCCCACTACGAGACATCGGCGGCCGCCGATGTGACCATCGCTCACAGCCTCTGGCGTCAGGGCATCTTGCCTGAGAACCGGCTGATTTGCTGCAACGGCTCCAAGGAGCCTAACTATATCGCCGCTATCTGCGACCTGCGCGTGGACGGGTGCGAGTCGGTGATTCCGATCCTTGATGATCTCGATGAGCTTGGTTCCCTACTCGACTGCGCAGCACCGCTCCAGATCGGCGTGCGCGAGCGCGCCGCCGGCAACCGCGATGGCCGACACCCCGGCCAGGATCGTTTCGGCCTCAGCGCCGCCGAGATCGAGCAGGCCGCCGTGCAGATTGCCGCCAGCCAGCATCGCCTGGTTCTCTACCACGCGATGGTCGGCAGCCAGATCGAGGACGAGGCCCACTTTCTCGACACCCTGCGCGAGTCTGTGGCGGGCTACTGCCGCCTGCGCCGCCACGTGCCGAGTCTGCGCTACCTCAACTTCGGCGGGGGCGTGCCCACCTCCGGCTACGACATGGGCTTCCAGTTTGACTACGCCGGATTCCTCACCAAGCTGATGATGACGATCCGCGACACGTGCGCGGCCTACGATGTGCCTATGCCCGACCTGATCGGCGAGTTTGGGCGCTACACCGTGGCTACTCACAGCGTCTTCCTGATTGAGGTGGGCGCAGTAAAGGCGGGACAGCCCGGCGACCCCGACTGGTACCTGGTGAACAGCAGCCTGATGGTCAGCTTGCCCGACAGCATCCTGGTCGAGGGCCAGGAATTCGTGATCGTGCCGCTGAACGGCTGGGATCGCCCGGTGCGCCCGGTGCGCCTGGCCGGTCGGCGCACCTGCGACAGCGACGATGTCTATCCGCGACCGCACCAGGCACCGCTGATGCTGCCCGATATGGGCGCGGGCCTCATCCTGGCGATCTGTGGGGTGGGCGCGTACCAGCAGATGATCTCTGGGCGCGGCGGGGCGCACCACTGCCTCAGCCCCGAACCCGCACGCGTGATCTTCAGCGAGGTGGCCGGTCGGCTGCGCTCGCGCTACGTACCCCAGCAGGATCAGGTGACGATTATGCGTCTCCTCGGCTACCCGCCCCAGCATATGACGGTGCCCCTACGCTTCGAGCGCCCGGCGACGCTGCCCGCGCCGCGCTCTCTGGCCCTCGGTGCGGCAACGGCCCGCCGCCGCATGCGCGAGCGGGTGGCGCGAGCGCACTAACTACCGTTCGGGAGAGGGCTTGCCCCTCCCCAAACCCCTCCAACTGACGACCAGCGGCAAAGCTTTGCCGCTGGTCGTTGATCGTTAATCCCACTGATTAGAACCAATACCTTTCACATAACGAATCTACCGCCGCTCAGCCCTCACCCCCCAGCCCCCTCTCCCTGAGCGGGAGAGGGGCTGGGGGTGAGGGCCGGAGGGTGACTTTGCAACAGCCCTGACCCACTCATCAGAGCTATGGCACAAGCCGTAACTTTCTGCTAGAATTAAAAGTCGGAAATAGACGGTGGCTTACTTTTAGTTCGATGCTCAAACGAACAAGAAGTCCACGTTCAGGTAGTGAGGTTGTAGGGTTATCATGCGGGGGCGTAAAAGGGGAAACGTATGCATATTCTCGTAGCCGACGATGATATTCCTAGTGTGAAGCTGACCTCATTCGTGCTTGAAGAAGCGGGGTATCGTGTCGTCAAGGCATACGATGCACAGGGTATTCTTCAGGCTGTTGATCAGAATAACCTCGATCTGATCTTGCTTGATGTGATGATGCCCAAGTCGAGCGGTTTCGATATTTGCCGCCAGATTCGCCGTACCTCGGATGTGCCGATTATCTTTCTGTCTGGACGTTCCCAGCTCCAAGATCGGGTGATGGGCCTCCAGATCGGTGGCGATGACTACTTAGTAAAGCCCTATGAGCCATCCGAACTGCTCGCCCGCGTCGAGGCGGTGCTACGCCGACGCAGTAGCGATATGCTCAACCCCTCGTCACGCATGAGCCAGGGCGACCTGACTCTCGACCCGGTTGAACACAAGGTGATCTTCTCCGATGGTCGGACGGTGGAACTGACTCCGCTTGAATTCCGACTGATCTACTATCTGATGAAAAATTCCGGGAGAATTCTCAATACGGGCCAGATCCTGAGCAAAGTCTGGGGCTACGACTACGAGGGCGAGAGTAATCTGGTGGCCGTTTACATTCGCCGCCTACGCACCAAGATTGAGAAGGATCCGGAGCATCCGCGCCATGTGATTACGATGCGCAACCTAGGGTATAAGTTTGAGGCATGATGCACCGCATCTGACATCCGTCCTACGCAGACCACGTTGCGATGCAGGTGAGCGGTAGTACGGAGAGGTAGGCAATGGCTGCGACTGATACGCTCCTCGCACGGGCTGAGCCGTGGCTACGCGCAAACATCCGTGACGGGGTGCGTGTTCTGCTGCCCCTCCCGATCCTCGCGCTATCGTGGTGGTTTGTACGGCTCCCGATGGAACGAGTCTCGGCTATTGGGTTGCTCGTGTACGCGGTATGTAACCTGATCTTGCTGGTGACGATGGATCGTGCCCTCGCCAACCGCCAGTGGCGATGGCTCACTGCACTGGTAACGACGTCGATTGTAGGCGACGCCGCCCTCGTCGCATGGCTGCTGGTCACGGTTGGTCCCTTTACCCTGAGCATCTTCCCGATCTACTCGGTGTTTGGGATGAAGGCGCTCCTCTACCGCCGCCAGTTTCTTCCGGTTCTCCTGGTGCCGACCCTCCTCGGTCCCCTCTACCTCTCATCAAGCCACCTTATGGGGCGCGGGAACGCGAACCTCTCCGCCCACCAGGTTCTGGCTTACTGGGGGCTTATCGGCGGAAGCTGCTTGTTCATTGTCATGCTGCTGGTCCTTAGTGAACACCGCTTGCGCCAAACACACGAGTTGTCCCAGCAGATCAGTCAGATTCGCGCTGAATACGACTCGCGGGTGGCTGAACTGGAGAGTATTAACATCGACCTGCGCGTGCGTATCCGCCGCCAGCAGTCCCTTGAGGAGAGTCTGCGGGCGATTACGGGCTCGCTTAGCCTGGACGATGTGCTGAGCCAGATTCTCGACAGTATGATGCAGATGCTCGGCACCCCGCGTGTGAGCGCTGCCGGGTTGACTCTGGTAAGTAACACCGGCTTCACCCACCGCACAATTGGCATCGACGGAGTGATGCCGAAGTGCTGGGCCGAGCCACTCGCCCAGCGGGTGGTCAGTACCCGCAGCCCGGTGGTGGTGAGTGACACCCTGCTTGAGTACGATTGGCGCGATGTGCAGCGCTGTGGGGTGATGTCAGCCCTCAGCGTGCCGCTGATTGACCTGGATCATCAGGTGATCGGTGCCCTCACAGTGGTGAGTACGCAGCGCCAGGCATTTACGCCCACTGATGCGCGCCACCTCACCTCGTTCAGCATCCAGGCCAGTGTCGCCATCCACAACGCCGAACTACATACGCGGCTCGCCCGCCAGCAGGCGATGCTTGAGGCGGTGCTGCGCGATATCGGTGACGGCCTGATCGTCCTCGATGGGCAGGGCGCGATGATTATGTCAAATCCGCTGGCCTACCAGGCACTTCAGCAGAGCGACTCACTTGGCGGAGGACTGCGCGATGGGATCACTGCGATCACGCGCCAGCTACGCGCCGAGAACGCCCCTATGATCGAACACGAGCTGCACATGGGCGAAGATGATCACGAGCTGGTCTACCAGATCTTTGCCTCGCTGGTGCGGATCGCGCCCGATGATGAGAGCTATGTGGCGATTGTGCTGCACGACATCACCGACCATAAGCTCCAGGAGCGCCGACGGAGCGAGTTTGTCTCGATGGTATCCCACGAACTGCGCAACCCGCTCAATACGCTCAACGGGTTCCTGAAGGTGGTACTCCAGGGTCAGGCCGGGCCGCTTAACCATCTTCAACAGGAATTCCTCAGCCTGGCCGATAGCCAGGCCGACGCGCTGAAGGGCCGGATCACGGAACTGCTGGAGTTTAACCGGCTTGAGGCCGGACGGCTACGCCTTCAACCCCAGTGGGCAAACCTGACCGACCTGCTGCTCAATGCCACGGCGCGCTTCCAGATCCTGGCCGAACAGTTCGGACTCAGCGTTGACGCTGATGTGCCTGATAATATCCCCGACTTGCTGATGGATAGCGGGCGGATCAGTCAGGTGCTGACCAACCTGATCGAAAATGCGATGAAGGCGACTCCCGCCGGGGGCCGGATTGAGCTACGTGCGCAGATCCACGAACACGAGGTGCAGGTGCAGGTGTCCGACACGGGCGTGGGTATCCCGCCCGACGAGCGCGAGAAGATCTTTAGCCGCTTCTACCGCCTGGAGAATACGTCGTCGAAGCACGGCGTTCACTTGGGCCTGGGCCTCTCGATCTGTCAGCAGATTGTGGATGGCCACAACGGGCGGATCTGGGTGGATAGCGAGGTGGGCCAGGGGAGTTGCTTTAACTTTACACTCCCGCTCATATGGCGGGGGCAGTTGATCAGCGAACCAGTGACATCGTGAGATGCCACCCCAATCAAGAGCGAGGTTCTCGCACGTGAATGTAGCGTTGATTGCGCTTCCTTGCCTCGGCATGCTGCCAGTGCCACCTCTGACGCTGGCCTATATCGCGACGTTGCTTGAGCAGCGGCGACATATTGTGCGGATCTATGATCTGGCTCTTGACCCTGGCACTGCACTGAATACCGCGTTTCAGCCGCTACGCTCGTTTCGGCCGCAGGTGCTGGTGGTAGCCGGTGAGGAGCCTGAGATGCTCTCCGCCGCTGTCCACGCCCTGCACGAAGATCAGCACCACCACGTGCTACCGGTGCAGATGAGTCGCAGCGGTCTTGACGTAAACCAAATCTGCACGGGGACGATCCGGTGGATTGATCAGCAGCACGGCAATGAGAAGGCGGAGCCGCCTGAGGAGCCGGAGACGATCCGTGCGATTGACGACCTGCCTTTCCCGGCACGTCATCTGCTTTCACTGGAGAGCTACGAACTGCGGGCCGTTGGCGGCGAGCTACAGACGACGGTGCTGATCGCTGGGACGGACATCTCGGGGATCGGGAGGATCGCCCTGCGCTCGCCGACACAGATCGTGGCCGAACTGCACAGCGTTTCGCACGAGTTTGGGCTGCGCCACTATCTCTTCCCCGATGTGTCGATTACCAGCAACCGAGTCTGGCTGGTGGAATTGCTCACGCGCATGGGTGACGCCCATCTTAACATCAGGTGGGAGGCGAACGCCGATGCCGACCAGCTTGATACGTCGATGAGCGTACAGATGGCGCATGCGGGGTGCGAGGCGATCACGCTCCACCTGCGAGCGGCTAATGTGTTCGAGTCGGCTAGTGTACGGAGCCGGGTGCGCCATGCGGTGACGACGGCGCGCAACCAGGGGGTGTTTGTGCGCGCCCACGTGCGGCTGGAGCCGCCCTATGAGTCGGTGCCGCACCTGGTGGATGTGGCTGCGACCTTTAACCTCGACGATGTGCGCTTTGATGTGGTGGGCGATGGTACGCAGGTGAGGGAGTTGGCCCTCCAGATGTATGGTGCCGGTCGCGACCGCCAGCGTTTTATCAGCCGCTTCGGCCCGGCCCTCGGTACCCTGATCTGGCGGCTGAGCGGCCCGCGCTCAGAGTAGGGGCAAGGACTCCTCGGCCTCGCCGCGATTATCCGGGGTGAGGGCCAGATCCCCATCGGCGGCGCGGTCGATACGGTCAATACGCCCGATGATGCGAGCCGGGCCGACGGCGGTGTCGCGGAAGCTCGACCCTCGCCTCTTCCAGGATCGTTCTGACGAGGCGGGACGGTTGATACACCGAGGCGCGGGGTATTCCGGCGGACATCTGCGGGGCCAGGTGGTCGCGGTGTAGCCCGCTGGGTACGAGAAGTATGGTTCGGCCGCGCCGAGGCTTCGCTATCCCCACAAGAGCGGCTTTGGTTTTGCCGGTGGCAGCGGGGGCGAGGAGGATGGTTGTGTGGTTCATGGTGGTGGTGTGGTACGCTGTGGGGCGTAGCAACGCGGTGCTGCTGCCGCCCGTACGGGGCGCTGCCGTCCAGTATAGCGTATTGTTTGCGTTCATAAGAACCATTGCGTTTTGTTACGTTTTGTTGCGTCTTATGGTACAATTGTGCCATGAAACTCAGCGAGTATGCACAAAAGGTTG
>Ga0194060_10000935_pt1 | contig 21384 bp, 18 predicted proteins | sample SepL225m_MetaG_FD_163427 | JGI IMG/M metagenome (GOLD analysis project Ga0194060, IMG submission 163427) | Anoxic zone freshwater microbial communities from boreal shield lake in IISD Experimental Lakes Area, Ontario, Canada - Sep2016-L222-5m | ecosystem: Environmental > Aquatic > Freshwater >... | reverse complement strand
TATTTGTGCTGTGGCATATCCAATGCCTTTGCTCACCCCGGTGATAACCGCAATTTTATTCTGAATATTCATTCGGTAAAAAGTAATTGTAAATGAGAAATAACGTAATTACGTAATAAATAAATTACGCAATTACGTTTATTGATTAATATCCGAAAATATCTTCGAGCGTAACGGTTATAACTGTTCCGTATTTGCTTAAATCTTCATTGCTAATTTTATCTTTCGATCCCATAATGCAATACGAATAGGTTTTGCCTTTGTAGTTTGCATCATAAAATTTCTGTACATCATCAAATGTAAATTTATCCAAACTGTTATAAGTATCTCTTCTCACATCGTGATGTAATCCTAAAATTTCGGCAGAAGCGAAATTGAAAATAATTCCTTCTTTCGTAATACGTTCTGTTTCGAGTTTATTTTTCAAAGCATCTTTAGCTGACTTAAATGCCAGTTCAGTTTTAGGCATATTTTGTAACAACTCATTCATTGCCGGAATAGCTTCATTCATTTTATCGCTTTGCGTACCAACATATGCAATTACATAATAAGGATCAGTTTTTTTAGCAGGTGATTGATAAAACGAATAAGTTGAATAGGCCAATGCCTTCGACTCACGAATGGTTTGAAAAACAAGTGACGACATTCCGCCTCCAAAATATTCGTTAAACAATGAAATGATTGGATAAGCAGTTGTATCAAATTTCATTGGCTGTTTATTGATCCACATGATTTCAGCTTGCACCATTTTATAATCGGTAAAATAAACAGTGTTGGCTGTATTCTCATTTCGTTTAAACTCTATACGTTTTGGATAACTTTTTAGCGAACCTTCTATTTTATGTTCTTTTAAAAGCAATGTATTAACATCTGCAAATCTGCGCGGACCATAATAGAAAACTTTGTGTTGATATGATGTAAGTTCTTTGATTTGTTTTACCAAATCTTCGGCTTTTAATGCTTTCAACTCATCGGCCGAAAGTGTGTAAGTAAATGGATTTTTCTTACCATAAATTGCATAGTTGCGTAATGCTGTTCTGAAAATTGTGCTCTTGTTTAACTTGGCATCAGCTCTGGCTTTAAGGGTTCTTTCAACCAATTTGTTTAATGCTACCTGATCGGGTTTTACATTAGCTAATAAATGTTCGAACAAACGAACTGCAGGAGCAAAGTTATCATCTAATCCCGAGAGATAAACATACACTTGTTCATCAGATGCTGACACACCAAAATCGCAAGCCAGTTTAAAAAATTCTTTGCTTATTTGATCGGCTGTAAATTTATCTGTTCCTAAATATTGTAAAAGATTAATTGCTTGAGGAAGTTTTAAATCATGCAGTTTTCCCATATCGAGCACATAATATAATTTGAACAAACCGTTTTCGTGATTTTGAACATAATACACCGGAACTTTATTGTTGAGTTTATATTTTGCAATGTCTTTATCATAATCAATAAACATCGGTTTCATTTCAATTGCTTTTGTATCAGTTATACTTTTTACAAAAGGCGAAACATCTTCGCGATTAACTTGCACAGGAGTAATTTGTGGTTTCACAATTTTCTTAACTGTTTTATTTTCTCCCTGACGTTTATATACTACCACATAATCGTTGGTGTAATATTTATTGGCAAAATCAATCAACTCCTGGCGAGAAATTTTCGACAAATCTTCCAAATAAGAAGCAGCCTCATTCCAAGGAACATTTGCAGTAAATGCCTCAAGTATGGTGTTTGCTCTTCCTCTGTTCGATTCGTTGTTTCTTATCTGATCTACTTTAAAATTATTGATAATTGATTTTAAAGTTTCATCATCAAAGTCTCCTTTCTTGATTAATTCCATTTGTCCAATCAACAAATCTTTAACTTCTTCGAGCGACTGACCTGTTTTTGGTTTTCCTGTTAGCATGTGTATGCTGTAATCTTTATTAGGCCAAACTTGCGAACCTGCGTTCAATACTTTTTGCCCTTTCACTAAATTTAAATCGATCAATCCGGCTTTTGAGTTCGACAAAATATAATCGATGAGAGCCATGTATTTTGCTTCTTTGGTTTGTGCTCCTGGTAATCGATATGCCATCATCAGATTTTCGGCATCAGGGCCATATACATTCACAACAGTTGGTTCGGTTAAAGCTACTTCGGGTTTAAAAGTATACTCAGGAACAGATTTGGTTTGCATGTACGAAAACTTCGCTGTTATCATCTCAATCAACTGATCGGGATTAAAATCTCCCGACATAATAATGGCCATATTATTTGGAACGTAATAGGTATTATAAAAATTACGGATTTTAATAAGTGATGGATTTTTTAAATGCTCAACTGTACCGATGGTTGTTTGTGTTCCGTATGCATGATTTTTAAACAAGTTTGTCATCATGGCTTCAAAAACTTTTCGTCCATCGTTATCAAGCGAAATATTTTTCTCTTCGTAAACGGCTTCCAGTTCGGTATGGAATAAACGTAAAACAGGACTGCGGAATCTTTCCGACTCAACGTTTAGCCATTTTTCAACCTGGTTTGAGGGAATATCATTCACATAAACTGTTTGCTCTAGCGAGGTAAATGCATTGGTTCCGGTTGCACCCATTGACTGAACCATTTTATCGTACTCGTTGGCAATGGCAAATTTTGAAGCCTCACCCGAAACCGAATCAATTAAATGATAAATATATTTTCGTTTTGCCTCATCAGTTGTTTTATTGTATAACTCATACAATGCATCTATTTTATCGAGTTGTTCTTTTTCTTTTGTCCAATCTTTTGTTCCGTATTTATCTGTTCCTTTAAACAACATGTGCTCTAGGTAATGAGCCAAACCTGTATTATCGGCAGGATCATTTTTGCTTCCGGCTTTTGTAGCAATCATAGTTTGAATGCGTGGGTCTGAATGATTTTCAGATAACATTACTGTTAGTCCGTTAGGCAACACATACGTGCGAACTTTTAATGGATCGTTGGTAACGATGGTGTATTTGTATTTTCCATCTGGCGAAGTTTGTTCTTTGTATTCAAACTTTTCTTGCTGTGCAAATACATGTGTGGCTACTAACATCAATACCGAACTAATTAAGTTTTTCATAAAGGTGCATTTTAATATAAAGCAAATGAACATATAAATACTTAAAAGCTAAAGCATTTATTAACAGATTTTTTGTTTATAAAGGAAGTGAAATGTATAGTAGCTAATATTTTGCTATCGAATATGTGAAACTATATTTTATTTTTTTATCCAAGTTTCACCATTTGTTAAATAAAATCCTATCATACCTTTTGATAAACTATAATAAGCTCCATTCACTGTTATGGAATTTGGATTCACTGTTAACGGATCAACAAAAACTTTATATACATGATAAAACAGCTGACCATTTAAATTTAAAGAATCATAATAATTATAAAATTTCGCACTTGGATTATTAAAGGGTAGCGGGAAATTTATATTATTTAGTTGAATAGAAAACACATCGTATCCTGTAAATTTATGTGTTGAGTCAAAAATATTTTTGGGGGTATTGATTACAGATTGACGTATTAATGAAAAGTTGTAGGGTAAATACAAACCTTTAAAATTTAATTGCTCTGATTGAACAGTTCCATAATCAGTATAATGATCTCTTAGAACAGGACAACAAGGACTTGAGTAAACACTATCACCATAAATGTATGGTTGTAAAATATTTTTTATTGTCTTATTGGTAAATTTGATAGGAGTAGAATGCCCATTATTATTTAAATAATCTAATTGGTTTAAAGTATCTTCATTCAACCAAACTTTTGAGGAGTCCTTTAATATTAAAAACCCTAAATTATTCCTTGCACCGATATCATTTCCATTACACTCAATAACATCATTACCTCCACAGTCACTTTTTTTTATGCAGGAAGCAAAAATCAAAATTGTTAAAAATGTAACTATTCTTTTCATTTAAAACTTAAAATTCCATATTGTCGAATCAGGTGTTTGAAACTGTATTAAACCGTAATCTCTATCTATCCAAAGGTAATCAACATATCCTTGATTGCCGTATTGAATCTGTTCTTCATTTCTAAATTTATAAACATCCGAATATAGTTTTCCATCAAGTCTAATTTGACCTAAATGCGTTACATTATTTGGACGATTAATAAATCGAAAATACCAATTAATGTCGTGAGCTAGACTTGAGTATTTTGTATTGGAGTCGGGGTCGTTCATAAATCGAATCATCGGATTTGGTGCATAAATAGCCCAATATATAGAATCCATATTAACGGCTTTAAATGGTGAACCATCGGTAATAACTCGTGTAGTTGAAAGGTCGGATGGAAAATTATAATATCCTTTTGCAAGTTCAAAATTGTAATTATACAAAGAGGATTTATACATGTATTTATCTACTTCGTATTCACGAAAAGTATCGCATTGTATCATCCAGTCTTTATTTTGAAGTTGACTTTGATATACGATGATGTTCATTGTTTCAGTTAAACCTGTATTTGAATGCATATTTACATTTACACCTAGATTAGATGAAGCAGGTAATAAATAAAACATTGATGCCATTTTTGGAGGAAGTAAGTAATTATGAGATGATATATCACAATTAAATACATTATAACCTGAGTCATTTTTTTTTGAACATGAAATAAAGCAAATATTAAACAATACTAAAATTACACCAAGTCTTGTATAGGACCATAATGAAAAATCAAAAATGTATTTGCTCCTTTTCAAACTAAATTTTTAGACTTGTAAAACATAGAATAACCGTGTTTAAATTTAATTGCCGAAATGAATATTATCGTCTCCAGGTCTTAAGTAAAAGTCAAAATTCCCAACGGCTGACAATTTCTTTGATCCATTTGGAATTGAAAAATTAAATGTCCCAAACATTCTATCAGCTAATAAATAACCCCAAGTAATTCCACATAGATTATGCACTTTGGTAAAATTTACTATACCAGAGGAAACTCTTATAGTATCTAAATTAGCAGAATCTGCTATATGATGATAATGGTCATCAACAAACAAAATGTAATTCGATGAATCATTAAGTACAATATTTGTATTATTTAAAGTGACTAATTCTTCAAATTTTTTTAATGGATGATTTCTAAGGACCAAGTGAAAATCGATATATAAAGGGTAAGTTAAATCTGACCTTTTTGCATAACCGAGAAAAGAAATAATGAGAGAGTCACAATTAGGTCTGCTTCTAATTGCAATAGCATGTTTATACCAAAATCCATTTTGAACATCAGTGTACCAATAATAATTACCAATATTACCAGTTGCTGGAATTTCAGCAGTAGATTCACTATAACAATCACTATTTGTTTTATTAGGTAAGCTATTATCCCTATTACATCCAATGAAAAAAATCAATAATGAGAATAGTACAATAGTTCGAAGAGTAAAATAATTATGATTCATTTTAGTAATCATTTAATTTGTGTTTCAAAACAAAAGTAATGAATTATATTTATGGAAATTCAACAGCAATATAAATCAGAATTTTCAAACAAAATATTTGTGCGCTAAAAGGTTTATTAAACAAAGGAACTTTACCTTCCTCATTTTCTCGACAATTTCGAAATGACAATGCTAATAGCTAGAAGCCAAAAGTAAAAGGTTAATGGCAAAAAGCTAACCGCTAATTAAAACAATTGATGTATTTTTGATTCGTCATATTTTAAATATGGATAAAGATAAAATAAAAGTACTAAGAGATAAATACCTACATTCAGAAAGAAGATTTCTTGAAGGTCCTCGCTCACGTAGAAAAGAATTATTATTTACTTTTAAAGTGCTTCGCGAGTTTTTAAAAGGTTTTCGCAAACTTCATTTTATTGGTCCAAGTATAACGGTTTTTGGTTCGGCACGTTTTCACGAACATCACCCTTATTATATTAAAGCAATGGAAGTAGGCAAAGCCATTAGCGATTTAGGATTTACTGTTTTAACAGGTGGTGGTCCGGGTATTATGGAAGCCGCAAACCGTGGTGCTTTTGAGGCTGGTGGCAAATCGGTAGGATGTAATATTGTGTTGCCTCATGAGCAAAGAGAAAATCCTTATGTACAAAAATCGGTTGAGTTCCGTTACTTTTTTGTGCGTAAAACTTTATTGATAAAATACTCGTATGGGTTTGTGTGTATGCCCGGTGGTATGGGCACGATGGACGAAATGTTTGAAGCACTCACACTAATACAAACAGGAAAAATAAAAGGATTTCCAGTAATATTAATTGGTAAAGAATATTGGAAACACCTGATAACTTTACTCGATGATATGGTTAAACATAAAACGATTTCGGCTCCCGATTTGGATTTATTGTTGGTAACCGATTCGATTGATGAAATGAAAAATCATATCAAAATACATAGCATTGGCGATTTTGGATTAAAAAAAGGAAAACGTTACAAACCTTTCCGCTGGCTTGGCGAGCTCATTTATAAAAAATAAATTTACAATATGACCGAACAAGCAAACAATCCACTTCACGGAAAAACATTAGAAATGATGCTCACACATTTGGTTGATTATTATGGATGGGAAGAGTTAGGTTCGCGCATCAATATCAAGTGCTTTAATGAGAACGCTAGTATCAAATCGAGTTTAACATTTTTACGTAAAACACCCTGGGCACGATCAAAAGTAGAAGTACTATATGTGCGAGTAATGGATAAAAAGAAAGAAAACAGAAGATGAAAGATTTTAAAAAATATTATATCATAGGAGCAACTCCTGAGGAAGTTTATCAGGCATTAACTTTTGAACCCACCATACAATTATGGACAGGTGATAAAGTACAAATGAAACCCGAAGCAGGAACAGAATTCTCACTTTGGGATGGCAGCATTACCGGAAAGAATTTAGAATTTATTGAAGGCAAAAAAATTGTTCAGCAATGGTATTTTGATGAACAAGAAATACCATCAATTGTTACCATCAAATTGCATGAACACAAACAGGGAACTTCAGCTGAATTATTACATACAAATATTCCTGATGAAGCATTTGAAGATATGACTAACGGATGGAATACCCAATATTTTGGCGACCTGCAAGAATTTTACGAAGAAGAATAATGTAATAACTTATTTGGCAAGTGAAACACCCGAATACATTTTTTCTTTCAGCAATTTTACATTTTCATCAATAATATATTCATCGTACGACATGCGTTTATCAATGACTCCGTTTGGTGTAATTTCGATAATACGATTGGCAATTGTTTGCACAAACTCGTGATCGTGCGAGGTAAACAATGCAATGTGTTTCCAATCGCTTAATGCATTGTTAAAAGCAGTAATGGTTTCCAAATCGAGATGATTGGTTGGTTCATCCAATACCAAACAATTTGCATTGGTAAGCATCATGCGCGAAACCATGCAACGTACTTTTTCGCCACCACTCAACACGTTTGATTTTTTAAAAACCTCTTCACCTGAAAACAACATCTTACCTAAAAATCCACGGATATAAGTTTCATCTTTCTCGGCTGAAAACTGACGTAACCAATCAATCAAATTATAATCGGTAGCGAAGTATTTCGAATTTTCATTTGGCAAATACGAGCGTGTAATTGTTTGTCCCCAATTAATTGTTCCTTTATCAGCATTTTCATTTCCCATCAATATTTCGAAGAATGCAGAAATGGCCAAATGTTCTTTTGATAAAACCACAACCTTATCGCCTTTATCTAATGTAAAACTGATATCACTAAATAATTTTACACCTTCGGATGAAGTTTTCGAAAGTTCCTCAACACGCAAAATCTGATCACCACAATCTCTGTCGGGTCTGAAAATAATACCCGGATATTTTCTGGTTGAGGCTTGTATTTCATCTACAACTAACTTCTCTAATAATTTTTTTCTGCTTGTAGCTTGACGAGATTTCGAAGCATTGGCACTAAAACGTTCAATAAATTCTTGTAATTCTTTTCTCTTATCTTCAACTTTTTTATTCTGATCAGAACGTTGACGCAAGGCAAGTTGGCTGCTCTGATACCAGAATGAATAGTTTCCTGTATAAAGACTAATTTTCCCAAAATCAATATCGGCAACATGCGTACATACTGCATCTAAAAAATGCCTATCATGGGAAACAACAATAACTGTATTTTGAAAATCGGCTAGAAAATTTTCAAGCCACGAAATCGTATCAACGTCCAAATCATTTGTTGGCTCATCTAATAATAAGATATCAGGATTACCAAAAATAGCTTGAGCAAGCAACACACGCACTTTTTCTTTTCCATTAAGCTCGCTCATTTTCTTGGTATGATAACTTTCTTTCACACCTAAGTCGCTCAATAAATTTGCTGCATCACTTTCGGCATTCCATCCTTCCATTTCGGCAAATAAATGTTCGAGGTCGGCAACACGTTCACCATCGGCATCACTAAAATCGGGTTTAGCATAGATGGCATTTTTTTCGTGCATGATTTCCCATAATCTTTTATTGCCCATCATTACCGTTTCAAGCACCTCATTTTCATCAAACTCATGATGATCTTGTTTGAGCACACTCATACGTTCGCCCGGTGTGATAGAAACCGAACCTGTTGAAGGATCAATATCGCCAGCAAGAATTTTAAGCAATGTTGATTTGCCGGCACCATTGGCACCAATAATACCATAGCAATTGCCCGGTGTAAATTTAACGTTTACATCTTCAAACAAAACACGCTTGCCATATCGCAACGAAAGATCCTGAACTGATATCATGGGTAAAAATTTGAGGGCGCGAAAGTAATCGAAAAAGTGTGCACTTTCGAATTTTATTCATACAAAAAAAGTCCCCGCTATTTTTATAACGAGGACTTTTTACATAACCAATTTTATTATTCAAATCATTTATCAATTCCGAAACCATAATAACCTTTCGAACCATCAGGATTTACGCCTTCAAGAAGCGTTCCTCCCTTTTTAGTTTCGAGTGCAGATTTTACATCACTAACTGTTGTTACTGCTGTTTTATCAATCGATGTAACAATAAAACCATTGGGAACTCCGGCTTTTCTGAGAACACTCTTCTCTCCTACTCTTTTTATACGAACACCATTTGCAAGGTGCAATCTCATACGCTCATCGCGTGCAACGGTTTCAAATTCGCAATCAAGCACTTTGTTGGATTCTATTTTTTCGCCCTTGTTAATCTCTGTTTTTCCATCAATGCTTTTTAGAACAACTTCGAGATTCTTTTCCTTTCCATCACGAATAACAGCAACGGTAACTTTATCACCAGGATTGCGTTTGCCAATTTTCTCCTGTACATCCGAAACCGAATTTACTTTAGCACCATCAATAGAAACGATTACATCATTATCTTTCATTCCACCATCTTCGGCAGCACTATTTTGATTTACCTTGCGAACAAACACACCTCTTACTTCTTTCAAATTCTCTTTATCTGCCAAATCGCTGTTCACATCTACAATCTGAATGCCTAAAACACCACGTTGAACCTTTCCGTATTTTGTTAAATCATCAATAATCTTCTTCATCAAATTGGTTGGTATTGCAAACGAATATCCGGCATACGAACCCGTTTGAGAGGCAATGGCTGTATTAATTCCAATCAACTTACCATCGGTAGAAACAAGCGCTCCTCCGCTATTGCCTGGATTTACAGCTGCATCAGTTTGAATAAACGATTCGATTGGATACGAATTGGGTTCGCCTGCCTGAGGATTTCGATTACCGATAATATTGATATTTCGTCCTTTTGCACTGATGATTCCTGCTGTAACTGTAGATGTAAGTCCGAATGGATTACCTACAGCCAAAGCCCATTGGCCAACTTTCACATCATCCGAATTACCTACAACTGCAAACGGAAGATTTTTCTCATCAATTCGCAAAAGTGCTAAATCGGTATTTTTATCTCTGCCTATTAACTCAGCATCATACTCGCGTTTATCGTTTAAAACCACTTTAATTTTTGTTGCTCCTTCAACAACGTGGTTATTTGTTACAATAAATCCGTCTTGCGAAATAATAACACCTGAGCCTTGTGCCATTTGAGTTCCTTGCTGTTGAGGAAAATTGAAACCCGGACCATTAAAAAAATCAAAGGGATTAAATTGTCTTTGTCCCGACTCTTCCTGAGCTGATTTTTGAGGTTCGATAATCGTTTTAATAAAAACCACCGTTGGTGTAACCAATTCGGCCACTTCAACAAAATCGGGTCGAGCACCACCGATGTCGGTTAAACTGGCAAATTTTGCCATTCTGGCTTCCTGAAAAAAGGAGTTGTTTTCTTTAATAAATAACCTGTTGATACCTAATGCCACCATGCCTCCAAGGCCGGCAACCAAAAATAAACCTAGATACTTTTTCATAATTGAATTGCTTTTTTTTGTTGCTTTTTCAAAATTCGTTCCATTGATATTCATAAAATATTTTGCTTTAAAATTGTTCTCAAAGAACGATTGTTATATTTTTTTATTTTACCGATAAAAAAAATGTACAACTTTGCGACAGATTAATAGCATGAGCTCGCACGAGAAACACCAATATTTTTACGAGAAATATATAAGGAATGAGATGACTGACAAAGAGCGCAGAGCGTTCGAAGAAAAATTGTCAGCCGATGAGTCGTTCAGGGTGTCTTTCATGCATTATAAACTCAACCGCAGCGAATACTTAGAAGAACTTGTAACCGATAATAAAATAAAGCAAAAAAAATCGTGGAACTTAAATTCCATGCTGTATTTATTTATATCTATTACAGGAATTGCATTGGCATTTAATTATTACATTTTTAAAGAGAACGAAATTCCAACAACGCATAAGCCCGAAAATAAAAATTGGAATATTTACAATCTCATTCCTTTTCTCTCGAACAGAAATGACAATGTAAAACACGAACGACCTAAAAATATCAGGAGAGAAAAAGACAGTACTGAAGAGGAAATTTTGACAGATACAACTGCAATTGATACTGAAAATAATTCAGAAACAACTATTCCTGAAAGTCAGAATGAAGGCATTGCCAATGATTTTATGGAACTCGACTCATTTGTAGTGGCATACGAAAAAAACTTTTTTGAGCACAGGTACAAAGCCATAAAAAACGAAACCGACTCGATGATAGTTGACAGTTTGATGGATATGCTTGCAGCTAAAAGTGCTAGCCGAAATACACAACAATCGAAGCCCATGATGATTTATGTAGAGTTTTGGCGCTCTCCTATTAACTTCAGAGGTTATAAATTTAATGGTAAAAAACTGATGATTTATGGCATCCCTTCGCCTTATGAAATATTTTTATTGAAAGACAATGAAGATATTATATTGCGAACAAACCGCTCAGAAGCTACCATCATTAAAGATAACGAGTTTCATAAATTCTGATGATTACATTTTATAAATATCAAGGTACAGGCAACGATTTTATTATGATTGATGACAGAGCTTCTGTTTTTCCATCGGAGAATAATACGCTTGTTGCAAAACTTTGCGACAGAAAATTTGGCATTGGTGCTGATGGATTAATCTTGCTTCAAAAAAGCAATACCACTGATTTTTTTATGAAATATTACAACAGCGATGGTAACGAAAGCAGCATGTGTGGTAACGGTGGACGATGCATAGCAGCATTTGCTAATCAGCTAAAAATTGTTGGAAATAAAACTATTTTTCATGCCGTTGATGGCAATCACGATGCACATATTACCGAACAAGGAAATGCCTATAATGTGAAATTAAAGATGCAAGACGTTCCGTCAACTGAAGTGAGAGATCAACATTCGATTGTGCTAAATACCGGCTCGCCACACTTTGTAGTTTTGAAAAATGAAAATATTGATTCGTTAAATATTGTTGAAGAAGCACGAAAAATAAGATACAATGAAGAGTTTAATAAATCGGGAATCAATGTAAACTTTATAAATATTGGCCATAAAAACGAACTCCATATCAGAACCTACGAACGTGGTGTTGAAGATGAAACATTAAGTTGCGGTACTGGTGTAACTGCTGCTGCACTGAGTTCGGCAATTATTAACAATCTCGAATCGGGAAATCATACTATTGCGGTTAATACTAAAGGAGGCAACCTATCGGTAACTTTTAACTACAATAAAAACACTTGCGCATTTACCGAAATTTGGTTGATTGGCGAAGCTGTAAAAGTTTTCGAAGGACAAATAAATATATGAACCACTTTTTTATTATTGGTGGAAATCTTTCCTAATTATTTCTTTTCTGATTACAAATAGTTGGCTTACCTTAGCTAATTATTGCGTATTAAATTTTGCTTGTAGTAAATACAAAACCATTTGCTTTGGTATTCACTTTTGTGAACCACGAACACCTCGGATATATTATTGAACCTCATATCGTTCAAAAAAATAGCCTGGGTAATTATACGCTTACGCACCAAAGGATTTTCAGCAAAACTGCCGATTATTTTTCGAAGAAAATTACTGCTACCGATATTGAATTAATCACCATTTTAGATGAACTGGATGATGATTTTATCTTCAAAAAGTTTTATACCGATGGAAAAAAGAAAATTCGTACTGCCGAATTTTTTCAGAACGATAAATATTGCCCGCCCGAATTATTTAACGAACAAATACGCCCATTTATCGAAGAGCGATTAAATATTGTAATGCAAAAACTTCGGGGTAAAACTGTTTATAAAACCGGAAACGACAACAATCCTACTTCAGTAAAATTATTGGTGGCAAATGAGAAAGCTACTGTCCTTTTTCATTTCAGACGTAACGAAGAAGGCACGCGTTATTTTCCAACCATAAAATACAAAGGCGAGCGCATTGATTTTATGTATAAAAATGCTGAAATCGTTTGTACCACTCCGGCATGGATGATGCTCGAAAACATGCTTTACGATTTTGAAAAACATGTTGACGGAAAAAAATTGCATCCGTTTTTAAACAAACGTTTTATTCAAATAGCACGAAACTCCGAAGAAACTTACTTCAACAAATTTGCCACACAATTAATCGAAAAATTTGATGTGTATGCCGAGGGTTTTGACATTATCACAACCAAACCCATTGGCAAAACTGTTTTAAAAATACAGCCGTTTTATGACGAACAGATTTCATTGAAACTATGCTTTAAATACGACAAAGCATTATTTGAATATGGCTCCGAACAGCAAATTGTAGCTGTGGTTGAGAAGAAAAAAGACTCGTATGTTTTTAAACGCACCAAACGAAATCGTTTATGGGAAGATGAACAAAAAGAAATTATTCAATCGCTTGGATTAACTCATTTGAATAACTGTTTTTTTAGCATTGGCAAAAAATCGAATGGACGTACAAACGGTGAATTGCTCAAATTTGAAACCACCAATAAATACGAATTTCTTGAATGGCTAAACGACCACAACAACACATTACACGAACAAGGAATATCTATTGAACAAACAGAAGAGTTTAACAAATATTTTATTGGCTTACGCGAAATAAAACTCGAAGTAAAAGAACAAAAAGATTGGTTCGACATACAAGCCGTTGTAAAATTTGGAGAATACTCGTTTCCGTTTTTAGCACTTAAAGAAAATATTTTGCGTGGTAAACGCGAATTCATTTTACCCAACGGAATGATTGCTGTGATACCTGATGAATGGTTTGGAAACCTAAGCGGCATTCTCGAATTTTCGAAATCGGATGAAGACATTAAATTGGATAAACACCACATCGGACTGATTGAAGAAATTACGATGAGCGGTGGAAAATATTTACAGTTATCTGATAAGCTTGAAAAAATAAAAGGTTACGGTCAGGTTCGCGAAATGGCGCTTCCTCAGAATTTTAAAGGTGAACTTCGTCCGTATCAAAAAGCAGGATTTGATTGGTTTTATTTTTTAAAAGAAAATCAATTTGGCGGTTGTTTGGCAGATGACATGGGACTTGGAAAAACGATTCAAACATTGGCATTGCTGCAAAAAGAAAAAGAACTGTATATCGAAAACAGATTACAGCAAAAAGTAATTGCCGAACCTGCACCTCTCGAAATACCTTCGAGTGTAAGTCAGCTCGATTTGTTTTCAACTATTGCCAATACATCAGCAACCGACAACAGCATAAAACCAAGCGCAACAGCTGCAGCTACAGAGCCAATCGAAAACGGAACATTTATTAAAACATCACTTATTGTTGTCCCAAACTCGCTTGTATATAACTGGTACAACGAAGCCAAAAAGTTTACCCCCGATATAAAAATTTTGGTTTACACCGGAATTTCGCGCGAAAAAAATCAGCAGTTATTTATCAATTATGATTTAATTATTACCACTTACGGTACCGTTCGTGTTGACATTGATATCCTGAAAGAATATAAATTTAACTACATCATTTTAGATGAAAGTCAAAGCATCAAAAACCCAAATTCGCTTTCATCGCGTGCTGTAAAACAATTAAAATCATCTCAAAAATTAGTGCTCACTGGAACGCCAATTGAAAATGGTGTGCAGGAACTTTGGAGTCAACTGTCGTTTATTAATCCCGGATTATTGGGCAACTTACAATCGTTTACCGAACGGTTTGTAATCCCTATCGAAAAAGGAAAAGATGTACATAAACTGCAACAACTTAAGGCTGTAATAAAACCATTTGTATTACGCAGAACAAAAGATCAGGTGGCAACTGAACTGCCCGAAAAATTTGAACAGATTGTGTATTGCAACATGACCGATGAACAGGCGGAAGATTACGAAAAAGTAAAATCGTATTACCGAAATGAAATTTTAAAATCGCTGCGTGAGCAAGGCATTGGCAAAACTCATTTTGCTTTGCTACAAGGTTTAACTAAGCTGAGACAAATTGCCAATCACCCTGTTTTGGTTAACCCCGAATATGCAAACCAATCGGGAAAATTTGATGAAATTATCGCCATGGCCGAAACAGCAAAATCTGAAGGTCACAAGGTTTTATTGTTTTCGCAATTTGTAAAACAATTAAGTTTATACCGCAAACATTTTGACGATAAAAACGAAACTTATTGCTACTTAGATGGAAATTTAAGCAACGAACAAAGACAAAAAGTAGTGAATGAATTTCAGCAAAACGAGCAGATAAAATATTTTCTGATTTCGTTAAAAGCCGGTGGACTCGGATTAAACCTTACCACTGCCGATTATGTATTTATTATCGACCCATGGTGGAATCCGGCTGTTGAACAGCAAGCCATTGATCGTACTCATCGTATCGGACAAACTAAAAATGTGTTTACTTATAAATTCATTACAAAAGATACGGTTGAAGAAAAAATATTGGCATTACAGGAAAAGAAAAAAACACTTGCATCAAGTATTATCACTACCGAAGAAAGTTTTATAAAAAGCATTGATGCCGATGATATTTTGGAATTATTGAGCTAATTAAATTTATGATTTACGAATTTAGATTTAAGAATTAGAATGAATTTTACTTACACCGAAAATGAAATTACTGTTGCTGCACAAAAAATAATTGAGGCATCGGGCAATTACACCATTTGGACATTTGATGGAGAAATGGGTGCAGGGAAAACCACATTAATAAAAGCTATTTGCAAAACATTGGGTGTGGAAGATGAAGTTTCTAGTCCAACATTTTCATTGGTAAATGAATACAAAACCAATGATGGAAAAACCATTTACCATTTTGATTTTTACCGCATCAAAAACATTGAAGAAGTATATGACATTGGCTACGAAGATTATTTTTACAGCAACAATATTTGCCTGATTGAATGGCCCGAAAAAATTGAAGAATTGTTTGTTGGCGAAGATGTTTTCAGAATAAAAATTGATAAAATGAATGAGGAGAAAAGAGTGGTTAATTATTAGCAGTTAGCCCTTAGCTGTTAGCTTTTAGCTTTTGCAAATAATTTTTAAAATTGGAGTATTATTGCCTAACTAAAACCATGAAACCTAAAACTAAAAATATCAGAACGTTTGACGAGCATTTGAAAAAGCAATATGGCAAACGTGGTTCGGCAAAGCGTACTGAATTTGAAATAAAGGCAAAAGCTTTTTTGATTGGTGAAGTGATAAAAAGATGAGCGCCATTTAGCAAAAATGACACAAGAACAACTTGCTGATAAAATTGGAGCAAAAAAAAGTTTCATTTCGCGAATTGAAAATGGTAAAACAGACATTCAATTATCAACTTTATACCGACTTATTGAGTTTGGACTTGGAAGGGAAATAGAAATAAATGTGAGATAAATATGTATTTAGCATTTGCAAATACTTTCTAAATTGCTTTTAGCGACACGGCAACTTTTAACCGGCTTAGTTTGACAATGGGAATAAAACACATTTACTGGTTCGCGTACTTTAACCTTGACGAGCCAAGTGTGCGTTACAGAGCGAAATTTCCATTGCAACAACTCAAGCATAATCACGGCATTACTTTCTCAATCGTTTATCCTGGTTACGATTTTCAAAATTTGAGCAACTTTATACTGACATTTTTCTCTGCTTTGCTTTTTAGAAAGAGCAACTCAATAATTGTGTTTCAGAAAATTTACACAAGAGGTATTTATTCGTCAGCTTTAAAAGTGCTTCTATTTTTTAGGCCACATCATACCCTTTACGACATTGACGATGCAGAGCATACAAGACGATGTGCAAAGACAATTCACTATTTTATAAAAAAGTGTTCTGCTTGTTCGGCAGGTAGCAAATCTCTTGTGGACTATATCAAACAATTCAACCAAAATGTTTTTCTCTTGACTTCACCTATTATTAATCACGGCTTGACAAAAACATCGTTAGAAAAAACGATGACCGTTGGCTGGGTTGGCTATTACGGAGCTCACCGACAAAGTTTGACTGAATTATTTTTCCCGGCTCTTTATGATATTGACTTTCCGATAAAGCTTAAACTTCTTGGGGTTGCAAACGAGATAGAAGAACAAGAGATTAAATCATATTTCAAGAACAACAAAAACATTACAGTTGAAACACCACTAGGTTTGGACTGGCTGAACGAACATTCCATTTATGAAACAATCGCAACGTTTGACATTGGCGTTTCACCGCTTATGAACAATGAGTTTAATCGCGGTAAATCTGCTTTTAAACTAAAGCAATGCTTATCTTGTGGCGTTCCGGTATTAGCTAGCAGTGTGGGCGAAAATAAAACGTTTCTTCAAGACGGTGTAAACGGATATTTGTGCGACACCCCCAGTGACTATTTTCAAAAACTCACTTCAATAAGAAGCTCTCAGAACTGGAGCTACAATATACTTAGCTTAAACGCAAAAAAAACTTTCCCTACATTTAGCATCGACAATTATTGTTCAACATTTATAAACCATTTCAAATGACGACATACCTATCAGCTCCCACGCATCGGTGATGAGTGGTATCACACCTCTTTCAAAATTCTTAAATGCGTTGGCAAATAATTATTAATGCGGTTTTGCAACACTTTTACCCAACCAATTCCTAAACCTTGGTAGGTCAATAAATAAATTCCTTGCTCGTGTTTTTCTGTTAAAATTAACGTGTCTTTTCGTAAATATTTTATGGCTTGCTCTTTGGTAACTTCAATACTCATAACCGATTTTGAAAGTTTGTTCGACATGGCCAGGTGATGTGCCGGAAGTAATTTATCATTCATCATCTCTCCCATTAATACTCCGGCATTTTTTAAGTGCAGATATTTTGCCAAAACTGCTAAATCTTTAACATGATTTTTGTTGATGGCATGTATGTTTTTATTCCATTCGATAAATTCAAATTCATCGGCATTTGTTATCCAAGATTTTATTTCATCTAAATTTTTACGTTGCACAAAAGTGAGTTTTTGTTCACGGTATTTTTGAGTAACGATAATATCAGTTGGCTTTTGTAATACCGAAATAAATAATCCTTCGCCTTTTACTTTGTGGGGATAAAATCGAAATGAAGAGATGAAGGGATGAGGTGATGAAGGTTGATTTGATGATTCGCTGATTTGATGATTTGAGTTATTATCAATTTTTACATTTAACAAACCATATTCATTCATCATCCATTTTACATTTTCTTCGTTTTCGAGTTGGTTAAATGTGCAGGTTGAGTAAATTAAAAAACCTCCCGGTTTTAGTGCGGGCAAAATATCATCAACAATTCGTTGCTGACGAGCAGCACATAAAACAACATTGCTTTCGCTCCATTCGTCAATTGCTTTTTTATCTTTTCTAAACATGCCTTCGCCACTGCAAGGTGCATCAACCAAAATAATATCGAAAAATGCTTTAAGCGATGTAAAATCTTTGGGATCATTGTTGCTGATAAAAACATTGGGTTGTCCCCAGCGCATTAAATTTTCGTCAAGCACATCAACCCTCGAGCGAATAATTTCGTTGCTCACCAGTAAATCATTTTCACTCAATAAACTATTTATTAAAGTGCTTTTACCACCCGGAGCTGCGCATAAATCCAATACTTTAACCGCACGATTTTCTTGTGATAATATTTGTTTGAGCACATGATGCAAAAACATGGATGAACTTTCTTGCACATAATATGCGCCAGCATGAAAAAGCGGGTCGGCAATAAACGAAGGGCGTTGTGCTAAGTATCTTCCATCCTCACACCATGCAACTTTTTCTTCATCATCAAATGCAATTGATTTTTTAAAAGGATTTTTACGTATGGAAGTAATGGGATTGTTTTCCAGTGCTAATAAAAAAGATTCAGCATCTGCACCAAGCAAATCCCGAATCTTTTCTTCAAATTTTTGTGGGAGTTTTATCACTCCGCTAACTTACAAAGTCTTACTCAAAAAATGATTGAATTCAGTTTTTAAATCAGAATAAATTTTTTCGTACGTTTCCATCTGGTCTCTTAAAACGGGATGATCAACAGTAAAGCGATGATCGCTGGCAACAGGATTTGCTTCTACTTGTTTTGTTAAATTGTTTTCGTATTGTTTAATTTCGTGTCGTAACTCATCAATTACTTCACGTTGACGGATAAATTGATTTTGAAAATGCTCAACCTGAGCGGCAACCTCACGAACGTTATTGGCTTTTAATATTTCGCCAAGTCGTTTGTTAAATACTTGAATTTCGTCTTTATTGAAAGATAATTTGTCTAACCATTCGAAGTGTTCTGAATGGAGTTCGGAGATGTGTTTTTTAGCTTCCATCGGTTTATAAATTTACTCACCGAAGTTAGTAAATAATGTATCGTTCCCAAAATGATATTCATCATGTCTAAAAATATTCTTAAAAATGCAAACCAACATACTAAATTACTTGTCTATCCGTCAATTTCATTATATTCACAGCCCAAAATAAATTGATCGCATGAGTTTTAAAATAGTAAGAAAAACATTGTTGTTATTGGCTTTACTGCCAGCGTTTGCTTTTGCTAAAGATGGTTATAATATTACCATCAAAATTAACGGACATAAAAACCAAAAAGTGCTGCTTGGTTATTATTTTGGTGACAAACAATACGTTAAAGACAGTGGTGTAACGGATGCCACCGGAAAGGTTGTATTTAAAGGTAAAGGCAAAATTCAAGGAGGAATTTACCTGATTGCATCGTCCGACAAAAGGTTGTTGTTCGACTTTGTTGTAACCGAAACCGAGTTTACGCTCGAAACGGATACCATTGATTATACAGGAAACATGAAAATAAAAGGTTCGCCCGAAAATGAAGTGTTTTTTGCCTACTCAAAATATACCAACCAAATGGGTGCCGAAGCTACCGAGGTTGAAAGGAAAATGAAAGCTGCTAAAGCAGAAAAAGACACTGCTTCTGAACGTAAATACAGAGACGAATTGCGCGGTTACGATAAAAAGGTTACCGAATATCGTAAGAATGTTTCGATAGCACATCCTGATTACTTAATGTCGAAAATATTTAAGATGATGGAAGATGTATATGTTCCGCCAGCACCAATATTACCTAATGGACGCAAAGATTCGTTGTTTCAATATTTTTATTTCAGAGATCATTATTTCGATAATTTTGATTTTAATGACGACCGCATTGTTTATACTCCGATATTTCATCCAAAACTCGAATCATATATATTAAAACTTGTGGTTCAAATTCCCGATTCGATTATTAAAGCTGCTGATGCATTAATCAATAAGGCAAAAGGCAACAAAGAGATTTCTAAGTATTGCATTTATTGGATAACCAATCATTACGAATCATCGGAATACATGGGCATGGATGCAGTTTTTGTGCATATGGCATTAACTTATTATACCGATAAAAACCTTACACCTTGGGTTGAAGATGCTTTGCGTTTTAAAATTACCGATCGTGGACAAACATTAAACTATAACCTTATTGGTAAAGTTGGACAAAACCTAAACATGCCCGACACAAACGGAATTTATCAGTCGCTTTACAACGTAAAAGCCGAATACACTGTGTTACTGTTTTGGGATGCAAATTGCGGAAGATGCAAGGAAGAAGTTCCGAAATTGCTCGAATTATACAAAGCACAAAATGCTACAATAAACTTAAAAGGAAAGAAGGTTGAAGTTTTTGCAGTGGGAATGACACCTGAACCTAAGGAATGGAAAAAATACATTCACGAACATAAATTACCTTGGATAAATGTTCACGACCCAAATCATGAAAGTAATTTTCGTAAATTTTATGATGTGTACAGCACACCTGTCATTTATTTGCTTGATGAAAACAAACGTATTGTTGCAAAACGATTAACCATTGAGCAGATAAAAGATTTTATCGAAAAGGGAATTAAGTAGCAGTGGGAAGTGAGAAGTGGGAAGTGGGAAATGAGAAGTTGGAAGTTAGAAGTGGGATGTTAGAAGTGGGATGTTAGGAGTAAAAAGTAGTTTGTGTTTTATTAAATAAAAACATGCAAAAAATATTTCTCATCGTTAAAAGAGAATACCTCACTCGGGTTCGAAAAAAATCGTTTATCGTGATGACCATACTTGCACCATTGCTTGTGGTTACCTTTTATGGCATCATCTTTTATTTTGCATTAAACAAAGATGTTGGCGAAAGCAAAAAGAGCATTTATGTTTCGGATGCCAGTGGATTATTTGTTGCCAAACTTCACAATACCGAACATTACGAATTTACTTTTGGAAGTACAACTGAAAGCGAAGCGAAACAATTGCTCGAAGAAAATTATTATGCAGTATTAATTATTCCCCAGCTTGATAAAAATGATGTAAAAGGCATCAAACTTTATTCGAAAGAACAGCCCGGATTTGGCACCGTTAATTATGTTGAAGAGCAACTTCGAAACGAAATAAAAAACTTAAAACTTTCCGAAAATAATATCGACCCCAAAATAATCGACCGCATAAACGACACGCACATCAACGTTTCAACCATAAAAATTACATCCAGCGGAAACGAAACAGGAAGCAGCGGAGCATCAATGGCCATAGGCTTTTTCGGAGCATTTCTGATTTACATGTTTATCTTTTTG
>Ga0194060_10000931_pt1 | contig 21397 bp, 24 predicted proteins | sample SepL225m_MetaG_FD_163427 | JGI IMG/M metagenome (GOLD analysis project Ga0194060, IMG submission 163427) | Anoxic zone freshwater microbial communities from boreal shield lake in IISD Experimental Lakes Area, Ontario, Canada - Sep2016-L222-5m | ecosystem: Environmental > Aquatic > Freshwater >... | reverse complement strand
TGTTCCATTGATGCCTGAATAACCAGATGTTCCGTTAGAACCAGTACCACCCGAGATGCCTGAGTAGCCTGATGCTCCTATTGTTCCATTGATGCCTGAATAACCAGATGTTCCGTTAGAACCAGTACCACCCGAGATGCCTGAATAACCAGACGATGATGCTATCCCGTTGAGACCTGAGTAGCCTGATGCTCCTATTGTTCCATTTAGACCTGAATAACCAGATGTTCCGGCTACTCCGGTCCATGGGTTTCCGTTGGCATAGTTGAGCGTGTCAGACCATACTTCACCGGCAAAAACAACACCTGTCACTGTCAACGAATCAGTAGCAGCATCATAAGTGAGCCCGGAATCTCCGGCAAACGATGTGCCATTATTGAACTGAACTTCCTCGATGTTTCCACCAGGGTTGTTGGTGACGTTGGTGACTTTATATTCCGTGTAAGACCGTTGGTCCTGTTCAACAACTGTGACGTTTGCTGTGCCGAATCCTTGCGGTGGCTGAATGACAGTTGGCTCAAATACTTGTAGTGCTGGATCGGAGATGGGGATGAATGTTTTAGGTGATTGTGTTGCCATAGAGTAACTCCATTGTAGTATTTATCCTACTTCCTCAATAATGGTGGATTGCCGTCTCTTTTTATGTTCCAACCAAACTTCTTTGCGCTCTTTTGGATCGTATCCGGCTTGATATCCACAGACAGAGCCATCTTCCAACGCGGGTCGTTTTTCTGTGCATTGCTTGGAATGTATCCTGATGCTGATTCAGCCGCATACTGTCCTTCGATGCTAAGTCTCCTGGAGTGTAGTTTATCGCGCAGATCGTACAGCTTTGTCAACAGACCCTGAGTGCGGATTGCTTTGTATGCCAGATTCTCCGGACCGAACTCCCCACCTTTATCCAGCCCGGATTGTCTGTATCGTTTGATCTTTTTCAGCACACTCGTCACCTTGGTGATGTCCTCGGAACGAAGGGCCAGACTCATCAACTTCTCCAGTTTTTCATACTTTGCCGCTGTGGCATTCTGATCAAGATTTGCTCGTCGTTTAGACGGTGGCCTGACCCACTTATTATGAAGGATGCTGTATTCGCCGACGCTGATCACAGGCTTGTTTGAATCCTGAATATATAACTCCACTGGGATCCTTCTGATGGTGATCTGATGCGAGTCATTATACACAATCTTCTTGGCATCAAACATCTCCTGATAGACCGCGTCATTTGACAACTTGGACATATCTACCAGCAAATGTAAATCTAAATCTGAATGTTCAGTGTAACTATACGCGGCATTTGATCCTGAAATAGTCACATCTTCCACATGGATATCGGAGAGTCCCATCTCCTCAATGAAATCCTCAGCGATGATTTTCAATTGCTTTTCAACTTCGGGGCGAAGTCTGTTTCCGACGAATAACTTGGGATTCAGTTCGTCGGAAAAAGTCACGGCGTCTGACATTTTGAATTGTTCTATTTCTTTGATGAATGACATGTAGTATTTATGAAAAAGGGGACCGAAGCCCCCTTTTTAGATTTCCTTGCCTGTTTGATCAATGACTTTAGTGCCCTTTGCCTTTAGCCCTTCTACATACATAGGGCCGATTGTGTTCAGCAAATGCTCCTGATTTTCCTGACAGAAAGTATATGTTCCGGTGTGACGCAACAGCACTCGCTTGTCCATCCAAATCTTGCCGCCGATATCGCGCCAGTTTTCACAGAACGTCCAGTCCTCAGAGTAGTAACGATTCTGACGAACGGCAGTATCAAAGTAAGTTTTCAGATGCTTATCATACTTCGGATCAAGTCCGATATCATTCACGTATTGCTTCACAGCAGGGTGAACTTTCAACTTCTCAAACACATGCTTCTTCATCAACAGGAAACCTGTTCCCGCTTTACTGACTTCTTGAAGTTGATCAGGGCCTTCTTCGGCTCCTTCAAATCCATTGACAACCCACTTGATCGGCATTGTCTTCATCGGGTATAGCCCGCCGATAACATCAACGTCACGATTCAGCAGGACAAGTAGATGCCATGGTTCCCATCCAATGTCTGCGTCAACGAAGAATAGATGCGAGGCGTCTGGCATATCCAGAAACTTTGCCGTGAGGGTGTTTCGTGCGCGACTGATCAGTGATTCGTTGACCATTGTTTCCAGGGTCCAATCAATGCCTAACTGACGTGCAGTGTTTGCCCACTTGATGAAAGACATGAATGTAGATTCGGTGAGCATACCGCCGTAGCATGGCATGGCAATGTGAACACGGGTTGTTTTCAGGAAGTCAACGTTGACTTGAACGGTGCCACCTGGGGGTGCTGCTGGATCGGGTGCTGCTGGACCGGGTGCTGCTGGACCGGGTGCTGCTTCCGGCACGATTTCTTGTAGTTGCTCAACTGGGATAGTTGCTTTTTTTTTGGGTTTCTTAGTTGCCATGTGGTCCTCTGTAGATGAAAATATTTACTCTACCACGGACCTCACGAAATATTTCCACGCTACAAAAGGGCGTTCAGGGGGATTTGTTTGACTTGACTAAACGGCTTGATTGGTTTAGAAAGATGTGTCTCACCTTCGGCTTCCTGTATCTCTTTCACACTATTGTATGCGGCATGGTATTGATTCCAATCCTGATTACCACCGTAACCCAGTTCAGGTTTCAGTGTATATGGGTTGCTGTATGGTTTCCCAGTTTTGGCATCTTCTTCGCCTTGTTTCTTTGCCGGGTGCATCCCGCCTGGAATGTGTCCTGCAGGAGGCGATCCCTTAAGTCTCGGCATCACAACAATAGGAGCACTTTCCTTAATCATTTCCTTCAACTTTTTCAGCAGTTTGATTTTTTGTTCGGTGGTGCCTTCTTTGAGCAGCGGACGCATCTTCCCGAGGCATTCCTTTACTTTGATTTTGTTCTTCATACGACTTTCTGCCTTACGCATCAGATCCAATACTTCCTGATCACTGATTTGAGGACTCATTGCCCCACGCCATACGGCAAACTTTTTCTGTTCGGATGCTGCAGGATCCATAAGGATTTCGCGCATTGGTGTGGCGCGCGGTCCGGCGGTATTCTTGCCAGGATCATTTGTTTGTTGACGACTGATAACTCTCATGTCATCAAAGCCGAGTGACTTGAACACCATCTCACCGGTCTTGTTAGGGCGAACCAGAAATTGGAATGCCTGAACTTGATCTTCGCCGACGACAACTACTGCCCTTCGGTATCCTTGCTGACTTAGATTCTCCAGCACTTTGTTGAGTGTGGACATATCATCTGTGGCCACTTGGAATACGTTTTTGAACTGCGGGAATACCTTACGATAAATGGCCAGTTTCTCTTCTGGGAACAACGGGTCATCTTTGCCGACGGTCTTACTCACAATGAAATATGGATCTGCCGCCATCTCTTTTGCCTGAGTAAGCACAGCACTTGCCAACAGCATATGACCACTATGTCCCATGCCTCGACCCCAACCGATGACACACGTATCACTCTTGCCGGTCCGTTGAATACTTTCGTCAATCTTCTTAGGTGCCCAGTTCATCTGGTCAATGGCTTTGACGAACTGACCAGGAATGTCGTATTTGAACTTGGTATTAGGATGAGCCTGAGCATATCCTTCTGGTTTCGTTTGTTTCAGACCACCGTGTAGTCCTTGACTAAGCATGCCAATCAACTTCATTTTCTCATTACCAAGGGCTTCTACTGCTCCGAGAGTTGCCTGTAGTCCCGGACCATCAGATGTCATGGCAAGCGCCTTAGCAGGACTCAGTTTTGACTTGGCCCATGCAGGGAAGTCTCGTACCAATCCTTGTGTGCGTAAATGCTGATTCAGATAGTTGTACAACTCTCCACCTGGATTACTCAGTCCCTTCTTAGGTGCCAGATATTTTTCAATGGCGTCCTTGTGAACCTTTAGAAACTGTTCAAGATTTGCCAACCCCTGTTCATCAACCTTCACCGGCTCCTGAACATATGTGGTGCCTTGAACGATGATGCCAGGTTGACTTAGTTGCTCGGCATCAGGGAATCGTTGTTCATCATCTGAACCCATGGACGGGTAATATCCAGTTGCGGCAACCATCAACTTGGCGCCTTTGATGCGTCTGCCAAGATCACTATCAGCCGGCACATGGAATGTTGTAATATTAGGGGTGAAGTCGTATGTGCCAGTTGCCTTGTTGAATGTTGGCATGGCAGTAGATCCGTCTGGTTTTGTCCCAGGATGAAATAACACCCCACCCTCAATGAATCCCTTCTTAGGACTGATCTTCTCAAAGTATGGCCATAGACTGGCGAACTGATTGGCAAACGCCTGACGCCCTTCGTCTGCACCGCCACCGGTGCCAAGAACAAAGTTTCTTACATCCTTGGGGCTGTTCATCACTGTAGAAGCACCTGATGCGGTTTGTGTCTTACCTGCTTTTAGATATGCCCAGGCATTCTTTGGAATCATATGGAACACGCCCTTTTCGTCGCGTCCCCAATAGACAACTGGCATACCGTCCCACTTGAGTTCAATGCTGCCGCCGTTGCTACTCATATCTCGCAGTCGTTCAATGGCGTGCATGGCACCATGAAAGCCGTTTGTCAGCACCAAATCTTCAATGTGCTGATACTTGCGACCTATCTTAGGTGCTTCGGAGATTAGTTGTCTTATTTTCATAGAATGTTCAAAACTCTTCGGAACCACTCGGTGACAGTGGGTGTTTGTGCTTGCCAACTTGATGAGCCCTTGGCAATGTTGAAAATCTCAGCACGGCGCTTCTCATCAGGAATTGCTGCCATGATTGACTCAACGCTGCCGAGACTTTGTCCTGTGGCATTTGCCCCAAGTAGATACTTGGCAATCTGATCCCAATCGTCCGAGAGCAACTCTGCCTTCTTTCCAGCGGCATCGCGTTTGTAAAGCCCTTCGTCAGGACTCCATAGCATTTTTTGAGATGATGCCAGGGCATTCATCATCATTTGTTTGTTGACGCCTTTATACGGACTTCCCTGTGGTATGTCATGTCTGTGGAACTGAGCCACCTTAGCGGCATTTTTGACAACCTTGATATCAACCTGGTAGAACTTGCTGCCAAGAGGGATGCGTGAGTGAACTGTGACACCGGCGAGTTTAGTAATGACACCTTTGTCATTGAGGTATTTGGCCAATGCTCTACGAGTCATTGACGAATCAGCCGTACCGAACTTGCTCATCAAAGTATCTAACTCAATCATGGAGTCAAGATCGTTTGACGGCACCACTTTGCCAGCGGCGTCATGTCTCGGTTTCCAGCAGGAACCGATCACCTCAAGTTTGACACCTAATGGGTTCAGATATTTTTGTGTTACTTCTGCCAATGGTTTACCAACGACAGCAGGGTCAAAGTTAGTCTGAACGTCATCCCAAATATTACCGCCTTCGTTTAGTATAGACATATTAGTAGGAAAGTTTTACAAAATTTACAATGCCAGCGGCGAAGTCAGCAACCTTGGCTCGCATATGAACAAAGTTGCCGTCAATGTTTGTGTAGATTGATGCGTTAGAGGCAAACAATGGAGCAGAGTTAGCAGCACCATTGGCATTTGCCACAAGCGTATACACTTTGAACCAGTCAGCGTCAGCTGGTGCTGTGGCCAGAGTTGCCTCAATGACGATATTACCGGTTACGCTATTCAGATTAATGTTCACCGTCTGTAGATCCCTGTTGCCAAGATAATACGCCGCTGCCGGTTGTGAATTGCCAGTCACCGTATAAACGTTGGCATTCCCACCACCATTATATGTCGTTTGTGGCAACAAAATTAGAGTGGTTGACTGAGACATTATGCTTTTACCACTTCAACGACTACACCTGCGGCAACTAACTGTTGGGCTACTTCTTCTAACGCGGCAACGGTTTCGTCGTCGGTAAGAGAAACTTCCTCTGCATTTGCTTTCACAAGTTTTGAGAACGTAATAACGATTGATTCTGATTGGATCTGTGCCATGAAAATACTCCTGTAGAGTATTTATCAAACGGGCCTTTTTTCCAATTTATAATGAGAGGAGAGCATGTCACTGAACATCAGCGCCAGAAGGGCATGTGTGCTTGGTTCGTCAAACTCAAGATAGAAGTGATCTGAACAGTATTTCAGACGCCATGAGTATCCAAAGCTTGATGTTGATCGCCCAAAGAGCCAATTCTTCAGGGAACTACTCGGAAACATCTCGCTTTTGGTATTTTTATATCGCAGCACGAAATCCTTCAAATCGTCCCTAAAGGTGAGTTTCCCTGGATCAAGCCTGACAGCCCTTAGGTATACCCTGAACTTGCGCTTCGGTTCCCTCACATAATACTTAACCCCGATGGGGATAGATGGGTCTGCGGTGGTATAAGCGACGTTACCCATCAGCGCAGGACTAATATCCTCAAGAGTCCGAAGCAGGGCCAGGTCGTTGCTGAATACCGACACGCTATTAATCTCACTTCTAATCAGAGATTGGTTCTTATTGGCGTTCCGCCATGCCAGATATTTCTCTATGGAATCGAGGTCAATGGAGTTTATCTCAGACAGGAAGTGAGTGTCATAGTTTGGATCGTTTACCAATCTCCAGTTCTGTTTTCCACTCTCAGTAACGTCAACCACCAGGCGTTCCAATCGTGTCAGGAACGCCAGAAAGTTTTTACAGTTGTATGTCCGGTTTATTCCAGGAAGAAGGAACTTCGCTCTATATAGGTATTTCTTATACCATAATATACTACGAAGTTCAGTTTTCAAGCTGGATCACTCCATCCACACCGATATGAGCATTTGCCTTCTGAACAACGTTGAAACTAATGGCACCGTCAACCATCACCGTGGTAACTGTGGCGTTCTTTACGCGCTCAAACAGAATCTTTCTGCTCAATGGAACTCGGATCAGTTCATCAATCTTGCGAGACAATGGACGGGCGCCCATCTTCGGATCGTATCCTTGATTTGCCAGAAACTCCACCACCGGCTCAGTCAGTGTAAAGGTGATCTGATGCTTCTCCAGCAGAGACTTTTGTAACTCTGCGGTGAACTTGATCACAATCTTCTTGATGGCCATGGTATCCAGTTTGCCGAACTTACAGATCAGGTCAATACGGTTACGAAACTCTGGCTTGAAGAACTCCTTGAGTGCCTTGTCATCTTCGCCGAACTTCTCTTGAGAACCGAAGCCGATATTATTCTTCTCGGAATCAGACGAACCAAGATTACTGGTCATGATGATGATGGAATTCTTACACGAAACCTCTTTGCCGTTGGATCCGGTGATGCGACCTTCATCAAGCATTTGCAGGAAGATGTTGAAGATATCAGGGTGAGCCTTTTCAACTTCATCAAAGAGCATGATGCTGTGTGGGTTCTTACTCAGATCAGAGATAAGACGACCACCACCAACCTGTGAGTCACCAAATCCGACATAACCAGGGGGCGGTCCGATCAGAGAAGATACCGAGTGCTTCTCTGAGTATTCGCTCATGTCATACTTGAGCAGCGGCATATCAAGGTTCTTAGAAAGCAATCGTGCCAGTTCAGTCTTACCAGTACCTGTTGGCCCAGTGAAGATAAACGATGCTGTTGGCTTTGTGTCATTGCCGATTCCAGCAAAACTGACGTAGATACGTTCCAGCACTTGTTCCACGGTTTCATCTTGACCATACAACTTACCCTTGATGTTTACTTCAAGTGCGGCAATGCGGTCATAGTTGTCACCTGACAACTTTTCAGCAGGGACACCGGTCATACGTTCAACTTGTTCGTGAATCAGTTCTTTGGTGATAACTGCTTGCTTGTTGCCAAGCACACGTTGTTTAGCACAGGCACCATCAAGCACATCAATGCTCTTATCAGGGTTCTTGCGGTCATGAATGTATCGTGCCGCTGAATCTACCGCCGTGGTAACTGCTTCGTCAGTGATCACAACATCGTGGAAGTCACTCAGTCGTTGGCTCAGACCGGACAGAATACGAATAGTGGAATCGTGACTTGGTTCATCAATGGAAACGCGATAGAACCGGCGCATCAGCGCACGATCCTTCTCAAACGATTCATAATACTCTTCCCAAGTGGTAGAAGCGATAACTTTGAGGGTGCCCTTGGTAATCGCCGGCTTGATCATGTTGGCGAAGTCAACAGCCCCTGAGGTGCTGCCTCCGGCTCCTTGCATGGTATGTGCCTCGTCAATGAACAGAATGGCTTTCTTCTTGGTGTTCAATGCTTCCAGAACCGCCTTGACCTTTTCTTCAAAGTCACCGCGATATTTGCTTCCGGCAAGCAGTGAGCCGATTTCAAGCGAGAACATTTCGTGATTGTGAAGGAACTCAGGAGCAGAACCGTCTACGATCATCTGCGCCAAACCTTCTGCGATTGCTGTCTTACCTACACCAGGGTCACCGACCATCAACACATTAGATTTGAATCGCTTTGCCAACACGTTAGCAATATCATCCATTTCCTGGATACGACCAATCATCGGCTCCAGTTTGCCTTCCTTAGCCAGTTTAGTCAGATTCGTGGTGTGTTCCTGAAGGATTTCGTCTGCTTGTCCATCAGACAACTTCGTGGTGTATTCAGCACCCTTGTAAGTCTTTTGCCAGTGTTGAACAAACTCATTGCGAATGATGCCGTATTTCAACAGGAAGTAGTGGGCATGACTATTGGCTTCTGTGGCAATGCTCAGATACAGATCAATAGTGGTTACTTGTTTGCGCCCGGTGAATAGAACTTGCGTCACAGAACGGTTCATCACACGTTCCAGAGCATTGGTTCTACGTGGGTTTACTTCAACTGCCGGATCAGTATTTGACACAATGGCAGTGAGGCTGTCCAAATAAGAGTTCAACTCAGTGATGAGTGAATCAGAATCAACACCAAAACTGGTAATACATTTCTTGAACGGCACATGACTTACAAGAGCCAACAAGAGATGTTCAATTGTGACATATTGGTGGCGTCGGCCTTTGGCGAACGAGATGGCTTGTTCAATGATTGCTTCTGTCTCGGGTGAGTTTGTCATATATTTCCTAGTGAAAACTTATTATAGCACACTTCTTATTATTTAGCGATAGTTTTGGATACCTGAATGGCTCCAATCACCGACGCCGGGATATTTCCGGGCACAAATGGTTTCAGCAGAATCAGTTGGTCACCTACTGCGGCAGAGTTTGTGATTGGTAATCCCTGCCCGGATATCTTCATTTGATTATATGGTTGGGTATTTGGTGGTATCGTAACTTCAAGTACCTTGCCCGAAATCGTGGTGAACTCAAATGAGGTGCCAACGATCAGATCCAATACCGAAATGGGTTGATTGCTGACCAAATCTGCGCCATGGCGATCAAACTTCAAATGACGGTGTGTATGAAACTCAACGACAAGCGAGCCACCCTGAATGACATTATCGTATCTTACTTGCCCACCATCTGGTACACCTTTGGGTATTGTCACCGTTATAGTATGTGTGCCAGTATGGGTTTGTAGTTGTAGTATTTGTTCACCACCGGTGTAGACCTGTTCCAAACTTACCAATACGGTTGTTCTGAACAACTGCTGTCTTGACTGAGACTGCCTGAACATCTGACTAATCATATCTTCAAACGGATGACCACCGGCACCAAAGTTGAATCCACCTGGTCCTGCCATCGTCGGACGAGGATTGTCATACTCTGCCCGTTTATTTGGGTCACTTAGAGTTTCGTATGCCACCTGAATCTTTTGGAACTGGGCAGTGTCGCCACCTTTGTCAGGATGATGCTGACTGGCCAGTTTACGATATGCTTTTTTGATTTCATCTTGAGCGGCAGTCTTCTCCACGCCAAGGGTGTTATAATAATCCATCCCGTATTATATACTAAGTTTTATGTGGTGTCAAGGCTATTGTGTGCCGGACAATTTTTCTTTGGTGCGACCGTATGCCGCCACACCCAACACTGCGCCCATGGCCAGATGATATAGACCGGCGCCCTGAAGAGTCAATGGTTGCCACTGAGTGGTTACTGACCCCTTACTAATGGCTTGTAAAATGCTCCATAGAATTGGGAAAATAATAAAGTCAAACGCGCATGTTGCCATGTATAGCCAACCCATTGCAGGGCGCCAATGTTTGTTTACCCAATGTTCATCTGCTTTTACCAGAACGTCAGCGTTACTTGCTGAGTTGCTTTCCGCAGATGCCGTTAGCACAGGAGTTGGTTGAGTTCCGTATTGATTTTGAAACTGAGGTATTGAAGGATCAGCGTATAGTTGTGTCATGGCCACATCATCTGTGGCCATTGGAACTTCACATATAGCCTTCCTTGCTAATATAGTCATAGCCCTGCCATTGCCTTGAAGTTTTTCATCTCCGCGTCAGTGGAATTGTAGAGCCGTTTCACCTGAAGACCTGCTGCTTTACGCATTTCGTTCAGTTCTTCTTCCTTTTCAATATCAGCCTTCGCAATCTCTCCACTATCTTTCTCTCCATCATCGGCTTCTTCCTCTTCCGGATTTTTTTCACGGTAGGTATGCGGAGAAAGAATCATCATCGGCTCAATCTTTTCTTCTTCGGCAGGATATTCTTTATCGTCAATCTTGATTTTCCATTCTTTCAATGGAATATCAGTGAGAGTAGTTAGATCATCAAGCATTTCAATGATTCGTTTAGGAGCAGCCAAGCGCCGCGCCATCTCCACGAATATCAGATACTTGCCCGGGCTCAGTTCACCTTCGCTGACTTGAGCATCCAGAACAAAATCGTATCCTCGCTCAAACCAAGCAACTAAATCTTCTCCGGCTTTTTCATTACGGATGATGAATGCCAGAGTGATAATGTCGCAGTCTTTTCCCATTTTTGCGGCGTATTCATCCACGGAGACAATGGGCTCAAGTTGCCCATCTAAATCGTGATAATCAAGCCCTTCAAGTAGTTTGTTCATATATTTACATCTGTGGTGCAGGCATCATGCCTTGGTCAGCAGGGCCCATTTGCCCAACATCGCCTTCCTCATCTTCAACGTTATCGTCTTTATCCAAGTCCTCATCATACGAATCATCTAATTCCTCCAGATCAATCGTCTGATCAGCCAACTCAATGGATCCTTCTTTCACATCATCCATTAGTTCGCTCGGAACCTGAATGTAGATGAGCCATACCATCTTTTCTGCTGACTTAGGGTAGCGAGTTCCTGGCATGTAATCATCAGGTGTATCAATTTGAACAGGAACCTTGATCTTAGTTTTCTTGAATCTGATCTTGCATCCGACTGACAGAAGGCGCTTTGCTCCTCGTGGATCAGGCATCAGTTTGTACGGCCACATGAATACACATGATACTGAGTACTTCTTGACATCAGGTCCGCTGACAAGTTCACCCAATTCCCAGTTCTTGAAGGCATATAAATCAGCCTCATCAAGGCATCGTTCAAAGTCAATGAGAGTTGCCATGGAACCATCAGAGGTAAAGATACCTTTTATGGTGTCAATGATACTCACGTAGTTAACATCGTTAAAAAAATCGTCGGCTGTTTTCATACAAGTATTTATCTTTTACCATGGAATATAGGAAATCATGCCGCGCAGCGGTGTCGCAGCCTAATATTTATCAATATCTATTACGGTTAAACACTACTATTATCCGTGGTCTACCAACCTCTAAATACTCTGAACGAGTTATGAACGTTCACGCTCAACCAAAGGAGACTACATGAGCAGAAAACGCACAAGCGCAGTACGTGAACAAGATATCCCATTATTTCAAAACCAAAGGAAAAACAAGCAATCATATTATCTCAACGACTCTAAAACAATAGACTTTTCTCAGACCCAACGGGTACCAAAAGTCAACAAAAAACCAGTTGTTTTAGTTCCTAAGTCTCTCAATCAAGAAAAATACATCATTGCCCTGCTTGACCAGAATACAGACATTGTAGTTGTGTCCGGACCCGCTGGAACTGGTAAGACATATCTTGCTATTCTGGCTGCTGTCAAGGCGCTACGAGCAGGAGAATGTAACCGCATCGTCCTTACTCGCCCTGCGGTGGCAGTTGAGGATGAGGATCACGGCTTTCTCCCCGGTGATCTGAATGAAAAACTTGCCCCATGGGTTCGCCCAATGGTTGATATTCTACATGAATATTACACAGTCAAGGAACTGACAGAGATGATGGCTGAACAGGTCATTGAGTTCTCTCCTCTGGGTTTCATGCGCGGTCGCACATTCAAAGACTCCATCATCATTCTTGATGAAGGTCAGAATGCCAAACCTGGTCAGTTGAAGATGTTGATGACCAGAATTGGTCAGAACTCCAAGATTATTATTACGGGGGATACTGATCAGACGGACCAGAAGAAAGCAGATAATGGTCTACTTGATCTGGTAAATCGTCTGGACAGACGACCAGTAAATGGGATTACCGCGTGTGAGTTTGAAGTGAAGGATGTTCAACGACACCGAATCATCGGCGAAGTACTGAAACTGTACTCATGAAAAGGGGGCTTCGGCCCCTTTTATTTTGCCTTAGCGGTTATGGCTGCTTCTTTTTCAAGTTGTGCCACAAGATTCGGGTAGATTTTGCGGTAGTATTCGTTCATTGATTCCCAGTCTTTATCAAGAACCTTGCCCTCAACTACGCATTTATCAACCTTCTTCGCGGCATAATCCATGATGATGTTCATTGTCTGAATATCAGATTGCTTGACTCGCTTGCTCACGGTAACTTGCTCATCAATCTGTCCACCGGGCTTTCTAATAAATTGTATCAATAGGTATCTCATTTTTTATCTTTCCATGCTGATATAATCTCTCTTTTCCATGATTGCGCGTCTATGGGGGCCAGATTAAAATGTTCACACAACCGCTCATGAGCAGCATTTAACCTCTCTGCCTCATAATCAATTCTGTATCCTATTCGTAACTCTTCCATAGTTGGCTCATTGACGACTATTCCGGTGAGCAAAAACTTGCCCGCGAACATCATGTATCTCCCTGGCTGTTCAGGCATCTGTCTGAAATTAATCATGCCGTCAACTCCGCAAGTGTGGCCGCTAAGGATATCTCGGGAATCCCAACTAATGGTAATTGCGCCAGACCATTTCTGATGATGATAATACTGGCATCACGCTTCTCTTGTGACTTGCCCCATAGGTCAAGGTTGTTATAGCACCAGACGAACACTTCCTCAATCCGTGCAGGATAGAGTCCCAGATACTGCATCAGTTGTTGCCGACCTTCAATGACCTTACCAGCCTTGAACAGAGCCACGGCTTCAATCATCAACTCATTCTCACTGGATCCTTCAGATTGCGGTGGCAACAGAGTACCGGTTCCGCTGTTTACCTGAAGTAGGTTCAGACACTTGCGAAGATCGGGATACGATCCACGAACGTAGTTGTCCAAATCATCCAAATCAAACACGATGTTTTCATTGACCAGCACGGTTGCAGCACGGGCAGTGAACTCATTCATGTCAGGTTTGGCAATATGAAACCTGTGGCAGCGTGATTCACGGAGTGCCGGAATGATCTTGTGTTCGTAGTTACAGGTCAGAATATATCGGACCGTCTGGTGATACGCTTCCATGTCACCACGCATCGCCGCTTGTGCGTTGGCAGTTAGATAGTCTGCCTCGTCAAGCAGTAGCACCTTGAACTTGCCAAACGGCATCGTCTGAACGAAGTTGTTGATTTTCTCCCGAATGGTATCAACACCGTTTTCGCGTGATGCGTTGATTTCCAACACATCATACTCTTCCACACCCAGTTCGTTGATCAGAACTTTTGCCAGTGTTGTCTTGCCTGTTCCAGGATCTCCTGAGAGTAACAAATGAGGGATGGTGCCCTCCTTGATCCAGCTTTCTACTTGTTGGCGCTGACGGTCATCCACGAAAACATAATCAGCCGTTGTTTTCGGACGGTATTTTTCCACCCAGAGAGAGTTCTTCATCGTTTCAACATTTCCAGAGTTATTGCATGGCCGATTGTTTGCCCTAAATCTTGTTCGGCTGGCACAAGATGTAGGCTGTTAGTGTGATGGTCTGTTTTTGGATCGTAATATTGATACTCCAGTACATGCCCACCGTTTGCCTGATACACCGTGAAGGACATACCATTTGACCTCAACGACGGATTGATGGCACTCTTTGGGCCGTTGCCGATAGTTGACACCTTCATATTATATTCAGGCTCAGGTGAAGCCTCGTTGCGGGCATTGTCCCATGCTTGCTTTACTTTCTTACTGATCCACTTGTCTAACCATTGCATTTCATTTTCCTTAAAAGTTAGTTTATTTTATCACCCATTGTGAAATCATTGACGGGTTCGTCACTGACCAACATTATAGCATCATTATCAACTTTGTGTATTGTCAGTTTACCCGATCCATCATCAATCTTCACACCACGGGTCCAACGACCGTGCTCCACGCAGATCCATTGACCCACTTTCACATCAACCTGTTCAGGACCAACGGCATACACACGGCCCCAACGAGGACGAATACCCGAACTTTTCATGTCATCGTTCAGGATGACAATGCCACTTCGGGTGGTGCGTTCATCAAACGCCATATCACATATAAGGATGTTGTCGTGTAATGGCAACAGCGCCTTTAGTTTAGTTGGTGCGTATGCTGCGTTCATTTTGATACTTTCTTTTCTGCTGCCTTGATCTGTTCTACTTCAATGTCATCTTCCATGGATTCTTCAAGTTCCAATTCAATCTCATTGAGTTGACTCGCATCAACCTTAGGTGCCGTCGGCGCTGCGGGTGTAGGGGTACGTGGACGAACTTGTGCAGAACGGTTGCCCACTGTTTTTGAATATGCATCATTGACCTTTTCAGTCACCGGGACAATAACTTTGCCCTTGGCATCAATTGTGTCACCTCTGGCATTGACGCTCATATTACCAACTGCCCGAGTATGCTCGTTTCGTTTAGCCAACGAAGTCATATCAATCGTTTTCCCCATTGCTGTTCTGTAGTTTGCCATAATTTTTCCTTTATTTTAGAAACTCATTTATATCCAGATCGTAGTAAAGCGAGTTGATTTTATGAATCCCGATTAGGTATAACACAAAACTTGCCACACTGCTACCTCTGCCCACGCCCCATACTATGTTATGTCGGCGCATCGTATCAACCAAGTATTTAAGGTATTGGAGAAGGGTGAACATTTTTCGCTCGTCGTATTTGAGCAGTTCATCACCGGCTCTCTGTAGTTCGTCCTCGTTACTACATTGATCCAATACCCATTTGGCAATGTCCAGAGTATGATACTCGTCGGGCATCCACCACTTATTCTGCTTCTCCTCATCAAACTCTGCCAGAGATACCTTGGGATCCTGATAGAGCATCAGTTTCGGCAGATTTTCCAGTTCAAGATCCGGGTCAAATGTAATGGTCTGTCTGATCAAAACATTTGATAGTTGCCGTGTTGGTTCTTGAAGGAACAACGCACACAGATCCGCCTCGTCAAATATTTGTTGTCCGTAAAGATCAGTGTGCATGTGTCATTATAACACATTTACAAGAAAAAGCAATAGTTTTGGACTACTTGCCGTCAATAGTGAAAGTTATTCCGGGCTTATCCACGACAAGTTTCGGACTTTTCTCTTTCCATGAGAGACCGATTTCTGACCAGTCTGAGGCGCGAGTGCTGAACAACTGAACAATCTTGTCCTTCTTATTGGGTTTCGCATCTGAAATAGAAGCATTGCTGTTGGCCCACCAACCCTGGGCAGCAAATGGGCCCGAAGCCTCATCAATGTCACACAGATAGGTTACTCCGTCACTCAGTTTAGAACACACAGAAATATCAGTAACGGTAAACCGTCCTTCGGTAATGGCATTCAGTTTCACCAGTAACATAATGGAAATCATCTGTTCGTATGGATCGTCGGGTAGAGTACATACCTTGAAGCCGCAACTGGTATATTGGTCAATGATCTTCTTTTCGGTATTCTTCACAAAGATGCAATTATCAAGATATTCATCAAAGAAGCAACTGACCCGCTCCATGGCAATGTTTTGTTCCCAAAGAGAGTCGGTGTCCACATCAATACACGCAGTTATTTCGTAGATGTTCATCATGAAGTGGGAATCGTAATATACGCCGGCTTGAAAGGAAAAGTCACGCTGAATTCTGGTCATTCTCTGTCCTTCTGAATTGAGATTTTGGTTTGAATGCCTTGCTTCTTGACCACTTCATCCATTTTACGAGAATAGGCAGTTCGGTATGAGTCAAGGGCCATGTTGAGTTGATTGATCATCGGACCGTTTAGATTTCGGTACGCAAAGTTCAACTTTGAGGAGAGTGATGAGATTGCCTCTTGGATTTCTTCCAATGATTTAGTGGCAATTTCGTCGGTGTTAAGAAAAGGATGTTCCATCCAAGGTATTTATTACCAGCTGGTCAGTGCAATTCTTTTCCAAATGTCACTACCGGTGTAGCATGTTGCAGTCATTGACCCTGAATCAGTAGATAGCACAAATACCGATCCAGCTGTCCCAGCGGTCCGAGTATCACTCAGGGTGACTGCTGAGTTACCACCAACTATTGCCTTGATGTAATAAGTTGTATTGGCCACGATACCACCAAATGTTACCCCGTCAAAAACAATCGGTGCATTTGTCACTAACCCAGTGACATTATTCAGAGTCACCTCATTAACGGTGATTGTTGTCGCCGTTGAAGTCTTGACCCATGTATTTGACCCACCTGAATCAAATGTTGCTGTGCAGACATAAGCATAGTTGGCATCCACTGCCACGGTACCGGCGATATCACCTGGTAACCCAGTCGGAGCCGGAGTGCGGGTTCGTATCTGCGTGGTGCGTCTTGGGCGATTCACTGGTTCAATGGTGATGTTACCGCCGCAATCTATGGTGCTCAGCCGATAATCCAACTGGCATACACTGTTAGCAATAGTTACGGCGTTATTGGCACTGTCATAGTTCTCAAGAGTGCTGGCACCGAAACAGGCTGTGCCAGAAATACCAGGAGAGGTGAAGAATAGAGTGGAATCGGCGTTCGCCACGGTTAGTTGTAATTCAACGTTATTCTGACTTCCAGCTACCCATCCAGTAAACTGGAGGGTGGTATTGCCATTTATAGAACCATATTGAACATCTCCGAGAGTCACATCAACTGACACTATCCCTGAAAGATCATTGCCCAGGTTATACGTTGTTGCTTTAAAACTTCGGGTAAGCGCATTTGACATCAGCGTACCGTTCATGTCATTGTTAATCACCGTGTTAGCCAGTGCGGACTTCACAATGACCTTGTTTTGTAAATCAGAAATTTCACTCCCGGCCAGATCCAGATTAGTTTTTATTGAAGTGAAGTTATCACGGAAACCCTGGCTATTATTGTTGACACCAGGTACAGGGTAGTTAACTGAAATGCCATTTGTGTTGATTGTGCTCATATTGTATTTATTCTAAAATAGTGGGTATAATTGTTTGTCGGGGGAACAGCACATAGAAATCTTCAGAATCAAGTGGATTCGGTGTGGGAACTGCACTTGGCAGAGCCAACCATGCATCCGGAAATTCAGTATCAATAATCGCGTTACTCTCAGTGGTAAGAATTTCGTCATTTTCGGCAACCAATGTCTTTGTGTCAACATAGTTGTATGTCTCGCTCTTATCCACAGTAAATCGGTCAATCTCAAAGTTGATTTCGTTCAGAGTATGTGGCCATAATGTCTGTATATTATTCTTGATTTCTCCGGCAAACCCTGGCTTGGTGTAACATATGACCCATGCTTGAGTGTATCCGAGTGTTCCGCCATTGGATTGTTGACTTGTCATCCACAGTGGCAGCAAGTTACTATTGTACTCTTGACCTACTACATCGGCCACTCTGTTTCGCATGTTCAGTAAACTATTTGGATACACGGTGCGAACAAAGCCCGGGGTCAGACTGGTATAGTAATGCTGACCGAGTACCAACTCGTAACTGGCGAAGATGTCAGTAATACTGGTATACCAAGGACCAAGATTTAGGTTTATCGGGGTGTTCCATATGACATACGGCGGATCATCATCGTTGTCCCCGGTGGTTGTTGCTGATAACTCATGGTTTTCAATGTTGTCAATGACTTCACTGTACACCACTTCGTAAATAATCTCTCCGGACGAGTTTCGTGCTACAGCAGTCTTTATTTCTCCGAGGATAATGTTCCTCCAGTAATGATTGATCATCACCGCCTGTAGATATTTCTGTAGATCCGCTGCATATACACCATACATATGAGCATACACGACACTGGTTGCTTTACCGAAGTAAGTATCATCGGGCCTGTATGCATATGCATCAGGGATAAGTGTGGTATTGGTAAGTAGTGAATTTAGAATTAACCGATCATGTATACTTGGTGCAGCTTTACAATAAATAATGTCAGTTGGTTGATCATATTGCTGTAGAATAGTCAGAGTGAATGTTCTGAACGATGACACCATTGGGTAACTCGGCGAGAATGCCTCAACTACAAACGTAAACGTAGTTGAATCTCCGCTGATTAGTAACTCAGATGTTGGTTGATCAGGGACTCTGCCAAGTATCTCGCCATCAGACACCAGAGAGAGATTTGGTGGCAGGGTACCAGATGCAATCCTGTACTGTAACGGTATATCAGAGGATGCTTCCACTTTCAGATTACTAATGGCGCCATTAAATAATAGACCTAGGTCTACATCAGTTATCCAGGTGACAATACCAGAAATATCATAACTTAGATTGAATGAGAAGTTGAAGTAGTCGCTATATACCGATGGATACGCAGTTTTTGCAACGCTCACCTTGAAAGTAAACTCATTCAGCCCTGGCGATGCAAGAGTCAGCATACCTGTTATCCATCCTGTTAGTGGGTCGCCGGTTAGTCCTGTTGGTAACCCTGAATAAGAATAAGTTAGCCCATTGCCGTCAAAATCATACCCTATCACCTTGTAAGAAAAGTAGTTTCCGGAGTCAATCGTTCCTATTTTGGCATACTGAGTAGGAGGAACTGGTGGCAGAATGTAGTAGCCGTAATACGGACCTGAGATGTCAAAAGATAATGGTCGTGTATTCAGAATAGTTGGTATTCTGGTATTTGCTGCTTTACCTGGACCTCTTGGTGCCGGTGTTCGTTGATTGATAACATCTATTCTATACTCAACAAAGTTACCACCAAGAGGACTTGTCAGCCTAAGAGTAAAAGTATATGTCCGGACTGTTGGTTCGCCCACAGATGTTGGAGGCAGAGTAACATTCATTAGTCCTGTGTCATCAGTCAGAGAAAACGTCGGCCCAAACTGAGTTGTGGTAATGGTGAATGAAGTAGGAGACAGTATGTTTTTGATATAATACGTGGCACCCTCTACAATACTGCTGAATGCCGTGGCAGTGAATACGACTGGCCTACCCTCAAAGAACGCATTTGTGCTGAAACATGTAATGGCATTAGAAGCGGATGTCGCAGTTGCCGTCGTAGTTACCAATGGTAATGAAACACTATCAATAGGGGGAGTCGGGTACCCACTTATCAATCCTGCTTCGCTTATTTCCAGACCAAATGGTAGTAACCCTTCCTTCAATTCAATCACCACAGGGTTAGTCGGATCGGGGTTGGAGTATTCAATCTGTATTTGAGTCCAAATACTGTCTAGTTGCGCCAGTAGTGTACCAGCTGGTGTGGTAATCAATGGTATGGCGCTTCCGAGAATCGTCATAGTAAATGTTTGATCACGGAGGCTACCGAGATTATCCGTGGCTCGCACAGTAAATGATCCAGTTGTTGCAGCAGTAACTAATGTCGGAGTGCCATACAGCAACCCACTAGTTGTCAGTGACACCCCACTCGGGAGTGACCCGCTTATCACCGCATACGTCATGCTTGTTCCAGGTAATACCGGAACGGCAATCAACGCAACCTCAAAGTATGTCAGTGAAGGGAATGATCCTAATGCCGCAGCGGTGCTCCAAATCGGTTGTGCCATGTTATTGTAGCATGTTCAATGCCACCCCGTATAAATGTTGTCTGTCTTCCATGCCGATTGTTCCGCCGTTGATTCGCTTTGTCAACCCGACGAAATCATCACGGTCACAATAACTATTTAGTCTGTTATTATCCCAGAACCACCCAGCACTTGATACCGCCCCAGCTGGTGTTTCAAGGTATGCAACGGTATCGTCAATATTCATCTCAAGGGCTTCGGCAAACTTTGTATAGTTATCTCTTCCGGTGAGTTGAATGAGACCACGACCACGAAACTTGAATCCGTCTCCAGATTCTTCTGGGCCATTCTTCATTCTATTGGCATACACTCTATTAGCGATCTTCTCAGGTTGTCTGGCGTACTGCTTTGCCATGTCATCAGTGAAGTACTTGCCAAAGATTTTCCGCAGGCCATCGGATGAATAGTTCAGGTTCTCTTTTATAAGGTTGAACCCACCTGATTCGTGCGCGACTTGGGCAAGGAACCCCGCGAGTCTCGCAGGATTATCATTCATCTCATAGTAGTCAGCAACGTCATTCAATGGCTCCACATAGCTTTCCAATATGGATTGTTTAGTTTTTGGACAGATTGCCCGTAGAATTTCCAGAGTTATCATGCGTAAGTTGCTCCTATGGTATACCATTGTGTAGCCGATGATGCAACATATTGTAGGGCGCCGCCGTTTGCCTGGGTAAGATTTGCATTGGCAGCAAGTGCGTTAATTGCAGCGCCAGTTGCCGGATAAACCTGCACTGCATTGGCTCCGGTATTCACAATATAAATCAATCTGCCAGCTACTGCTGTTGGTAATACCACCCCTGATCCCGCTGTCACTGTGCTTAAAATGTTTACGGTCTTTGTGAGCGCAGTAGCAGTACCTTGAGTTGATCCTGCTGCGCTGATACCTGTTCCCACTGAGTTGATCAGTATGGTGCTTAACGATCCAGCAGCAGCATCAAAACTTATCGGTGCAGTTGTACTGATGCTAGGTGTCTGATTTGATCCACCGCTAGTAACACCAACTACATAGTATGTTCCGCTTGCCTGTGCTGTGGCGTTGATTGCTGTTGCTGGTCCTGGTATACCGCTTGTACCCGAGTAACCGGATACACCTGAGTAGCCAGAAGTTCCTACGCCACTTGCTCCTGAGTAGCCCGATGTTCCGACACCGGAAGCACCGGAGTAGCCTGATGTTCCAATGCCGCTGGCACCTGAGTAACCTGATGTGCTGGCACCTGATACACCTGAGTAGCCCGATGTTCCGACACCGGAAGCACCGGAGTAGCCTGATGTTCCAATGCCGCTGGCACCTGAGTAACCTGATGTGCTGGCACCTGATACACCTGAGTAGCCCGATGTTCCGACACCGGAAGCACCGGAGTAGCCTGATGTTCCAATGCCGCTGGCACCTGAGTAACCTGATGTGCTGGCACCTGATACACCTGAGTAG
>Ga0194060_10000930_pt1 | contig 21427 bp, 21 predicted proteins | sample SepL225m_MetaG_FD_163427 | JGI IMG/M metagenome (GOLD analysis project Ga0194060, IMG submission 163427) | Anoxic zone freshwater microbial communities from boreal shield lake in IISD Experimental Lakes Area, Ontario, Canada - Sep2016-L222-5m | ecosystem: Environmental > Aquatic > Freshwater >... | reverse complement strand
GGTAAATACATATTTACACGGGGGCTTCGATATGAGACTGGAAGAGATTAGAAACTTTAGCGCCGCTGAAAAGCGCGTGGACCGCTTGAAAGCAAATGCGAAGGCGACAAAAGATAGAGCAAGACAGATGAAGGCACAGGCTGATGCCAGTGCTGAACAGTTGAAGATGCGGCAATCGCGGGAGAAGTTGGCGCAGTTGCATAGGGCAACAGTTGGCACTACGATTAAGGGCTACGCAGAGTGATGGGCAAGGTGCCGAGAGAGGACGACGCGTTGCAAACAGCAGCTTATGCGTCCTGTAAAATCACCAATTAAATGGGTGAGCAAACAACGAAGCACAAAAAATGCTGCGAACGTCCATTTTTCTCACACATTTTACTACACACCAGCTTTTAGCCACGCTGCAACCCGCATAAACATTGGGTTTTTACACAACATCTTTTCTGAAAATCCTTGTGTCGGTGGTTCGATTCCGCCCCAGGCCACCAGTATTGAAGCCCCCTTGTGTCATGCAAGTGGGGCTTTTTTCATGGCCGAATGGTCATGGCAGGGGTGGCTAGTTCGGCGTTCGGTTCGGTCGTTCCTCTGAAGGCAGTGTCAAACTGCTGGCAAATTTACAGTCGACTCCATTGCGATCTCGATCTGCTTACTTGACCTTGCAGGCCCATTTGACAATTTGTTCTGATGGTTGCCCGACTGTTAGATCCAACCAGTATGCGTCCTTGGGAGTCGCGGGGGAATCAGGTTTCGCATCTGGCTCCAGCACTGTGGATTTCCCTTTGCCCATGGGTTGCGAGAAATAAGTGGTCTTAACGCTTCTAAACTTAAGGGAACCGCAATCCACTTCGTTATGGGAAATGATTGAGCGGTCACTTTGCAGGGTTGGCTTCTTCATGTCGTCCAGTAAAAGAAAACTTCGAATTTTCACCTTGCTAGTGAGGGTAGCTTCGTCGACGTAGAAAGTACCTTGGTCGTTAGCTCCAATTTTTTTCCACTCTGCATGTGCGATCGAAAGTGATGCCATGCATGTAATCGCAATGACTGTGCGTTTACGTGGCTATGGCGGGAGTGCCAAGTTCGGCTGATTTTTCGGTAAATTTGTGCCAGTTTCAGGGTCATTCCCAAAAGCTGACGCTGGCGACCTTTCGATCCCAATTGTCATAGCGTCCCGCCGGTCTGATCAAAGACTCAAGAACATTCAGATCTGGGATCACCAGTCGTACAGCTTCTTCGCAGTGAGATCGACCTTTCCGTCAGGATCAAGGCTTATGACATCGCCTTTCTTGAAGCTATGACCTTGATCAAGATGACATCGGACACGCTGGAAATGTGCGAAATGTGTTTCGTGACAATGGTATGGGAACTGCTGAAGTTGCGTAATTGGTATGCAACTGAGCGCAGACTCGATAATCGATTCAAAAAAACGTACCAAACTTGATACACTACGCCATGGAGAAAAAGACAACCCCGACTTTGGGGGTACGATTTTTCAGGACGGATGCGGGTGGCGAGCCAGTTCGTGAGTGGTTGAAGGATCTGCCTGTTCCTGAGCGTAAAGCCATAGGCGAAGACATCAAGACCGTTCAATTCGGATGGCCGTTGGGCATGCCATTGGTGGCACACCTTGAAAGCGGTATTTGGGAAGCACGCACACGACTGAGCACGCGCATCGCGCGAATGTTGTTTGTTTTGGACGGGGACACCATGGTGCTGCTGCATGGTTTCATCAAGAAGGGGCAGAAGACTCCGAAACCAGAACTGGACTTGGCGAAAGAACGGCTCAAACTTTTAAAGAGGCACAAATGAAAAAGCAAAACGTTGGAAGCGATTTCGATGACTTCCTCGCTGAAGAGGGTATGCTCGAAGAGGTTACTGCTGTGGCAGTAAAGCGGGTTATTGCCTGGCAGATCGAGCAGGAAATGTCAGCTCAGAAGATCACAAAGACCGCGATGGCAAAAAAAATGCACACCAGCCGCGCATCGCTCAATCGCTTGCTTGATGAAGACGACACCAGTCTGACATTGGCGACGTTGGCTGGTGCAGCAGCGGCACTTGGTCGTCGCATCAAACTGGAGTTGGCGCCAGCCTGAAAGTCACCTCGTGAGGAAAGAGATATTGGAGCTGAAGGACTTGGCGGCGACCAACTCGTTGGAGTCCACAGGCAAGATGGTGGCCCGTTGAAGATTCATCGATGGTGTGGTGGGGAATGTGCGGGGCGTGGAAAATTGCCTCGCATTAACGCGGTGGTCATCAGCAACCCGCACTCTCGCCCCGTCGTTTCAATGGTTGGTTCGGAAGTGTGTCGAACTACACCACCATCTTGAAATCCGCATGGATACTAGCTTTGCGGGGATTGAACAAAGAAGCGGCCAGCAAAAATTGGCCGCTTTTTTCGTTTTCTGTTGCAAAATCTGTTGCTCCTGAAGACAGTCCATTGCGTAGCGGTGACTTGTGACTGCGCGCCAGTGCGCCTGACGAACCAAATGCGGAGTTCGACCTTGCTGGCGTCAGATTCGCTGCTGTAGCCACCGCCTTGATTGCGTGAGAAGGTGCTCCTGAAACACTTTGGCGACCGGCGAGAGTTTTCTTCCCAAGGGATGGACCACATGCCATTGGGAGTCAATGGGAAAACCATTCACCTTCAAAACTGAGACTGTGGTGTCGAACAGGTTGGCGTAGAGCGCATGGCGCGATACTACCGCAATGCCAAGATCTCCAGCAACAGCTTCTTTGATTGCTTCATTGCTCCCCAGTTCCAGACGCAGTTGCGGTTTAAAGTTTTGACGTTTGAAAAATGCGTCTGTTGCCATGCGCGTGCCGGATCCCAACTCACGCAGTATGAAACGCTGACTGCTCAATTCAGCAAGTTCTATTTGCTGGCGGCCGGCCATCGGATGTGCGCTGGCAGCTATCACCACCAGGGGGTTGGGCATGAAGACCTGATCAGCCAACTCGATATCGGTCGGTGGCATGGACATGATGCACAGGTCGTCCAGGTTTTCGCGCAAACGTTGCAGGACGCCATCCCGGTTGAGCACTTCGAGTGCAATTTCAATTTCGGGATAGGTCGCGCAAAAGGAGCCGAGCAAACGTGGCACAAAGTATTTGGCCGTGCTGACGACGGCCACGCGTAATTTGCCGCGCTTGAGGCCTTTGGTTTCGTCCACTTTTTGTTCGAATGCATTCCACGCATTGGCGATGTCCCGCGCTGTACGTGCCAATTCCTGGCCGGCGTCAGTCAGGTGCACGCGCCTGGCAATGACTTCATAGAGCGGTAAGCCGACGGCGTTGGACACCTCGCGAAGTTGCATGGATGCCGTCGGCTGGCTGACGTGCGTGGCGCGGGCCGCGCCGCTGACGCTGCCGGTGTCGGCCAGCGCGAGAAAAAGACGCAACTGACGGAAAGTGACGTTCATAGTGTTTTATCTATATGAAACTATCTAAAAATCGATTTTACTTTACTACACCATTTCCATAGCATCGATGTCAAAGGAAAACTTCCATGCAAAATCTTCTCGATCCGGCCATTCTTTTCTTCATTTTTGGCGCCTTTGCCGGGGCTTTGAAATCCAACCTCGAGATCCCGCAGCCGATCTCACGCTTTCTGTCGCTGTACCTGCTGATGGCCCTTGGACTAAAAGGTGGATTCGCGCTGGCCCATTCCGGAATCACCAGTCAGGTGGCAACCAGTCTCGGGTGCGCCGTTTTGCTGGCAGTAGGGGTGCCATTGCTTGGATACGGTCTGCTGCGGCGGTTTTTGTCCGGTTTTGATGCGGCCGCAGTGGCTGCAACCTACGGGTCGGTTAGCGCGGTGACTTTTGTGACCGCGGTCCAGACTCTCGAAAATCAGCATGTGGCGTTTGGCGGATACATGTCCGCCGCCATGGCCATGATGGAGTCACCGGCAATTATTCTTGCCGTCTTGTTCGCCAATTCACTGCGGCAGCGCCAGGCTGTTCCTATGGCTGCGGTCACTGGCGGCGGTGCGGCAGTGCTTGCGATGGGCCCGCCATCAGGACGGACCGGCATCCCGCTCGGAAAGATCCTTCACGAATCTTTTACTGACGGCGCACAACTGCTGCTTTTGGGTGCGATGGTGATTGGCCTGCTGAGTGGTGACGCAGGCAAGGCTGCCATGCAACCGTTCTCGGGCGACCTCTTCAAGGGAATGCTTGCCTTCTTTCTGCTTGACATGGGGTTGTTGACAGCGCGTAGTTTGCCCCAGGTGCGGGACAAGTCTCCATGGCTCATTGCCTACGCCGTGGTTGGACCCCTGACACACGCGACTCTGGCGCTAGGCCTGGCCTGGGTGTTTGAGATACCCGCTGGCGATGCCACCCTATTGATGGTGTTGGCTGCCAGTGCCTCCTACATCGCAGTGCCGGCAGTGTTGCGGTATGCGATTCCCGAGGCCAGCCCCTCACTGTATTTTGGGTTGTCACTGGGTATCACATTTCCCTTGAACATCCTCTTCGGAATCCCCCTGTACACCTACGTTGCCCAAAGAGTGCTCGGTTGAATCCAATCCGAAGTTTCAAGTTCGCGCAAGGCCATGCACCGGGGCACCGGTTGTGGCTTCAAATAATGGCTGGGGCGAAGCGTCCCTTCAAATCAATTTTTTGGGCACTTCACGCGGGTGCCCGTTGTCATCAATGGCAACGTAGGTCAGGGACGCTTCCGTCACCTTGGTGTATTCAGCCTGCGAGCCAAAGCGTTCAGCAAAGACTTCAATCTTGACGGTGATCGAGGTGCGGCCAATGCGTGTCAGCTTGGCAAAGAACGACAAAATATCGCCGACCCGGACTGGATGCTTGAAGACAAACTGATTCACCGCCACGGTAGCCATGCGACCACCCGCGTAGCGCGCCGGCACCACGGCGCCGGCCAGATCGACCTGCGCCATCACCCAGCCGCCAAAAATATCGCCATTGGCGTTGCAGTCGCCGGGCATGGGGATGACCTTGAGCACCAGTTCCTGGTCGGTCGGCAGCTGGACGCCGGTTGCACGCTGTCTGGCAACAGTGTTGCTGCTGGCGTTTGAGCTTGGGTTTTCGGACATGGGCACAATCGAGGTAAGTTAATTACGATTGTCACCCATGCGCCGATCTGGCGAACATAGCCATTCTCTTCAAAGCGTTGTTGCACTGCCCGGCGCCGCGCCCAACCCCGCTGCCACCCGATCCGACTGGGCTACCTTGCAGCGTCTGTTTCCCTATTTGTGGGAGTACAAATGGCGCGTCATGGCTGCACTGGCGTTCATGATCGGCGCCAAGGCGGCCAATGTCGGCGTGCCCCTGCTGCTCAAGCAATTGGTGGACACCATGAACCCGAAAGGCGGCGTTGGCGTCAGTGCCTTGCTGGTGGTACCGGCCGCCTTGCTGTTTGGCTATGGCTTGTTGCGTCTCTCGACCACCCTGTTTGCTGAACTGCGCGAGCTCATTTTTGCTAAGGCCACGGAAGGCGCGTCTCGCACTATTTCTCTGCAGGTGTTTCGCCATTTGCACGCCTTGAGTCTGCGCTTTCACCTGGAACGCCAGACCGGCGGCATGACGCGCGACATCGAGCGCGGCACGCGGGCCGTCAATTCGCTGATCTCTTACTCGCTGTACAGCATTTTTCCGACGCTGATCGAGGTCGGCATGGTGCTCACCTACCTGGCCGTCAAGTTTGACATCTGGTTTGCCGGCATCACCATTGTTGCGTTGATCTTCTACGTCACCTTCACGGTGACGGTGACTGAGTGGCGCACCCACTTTCGCAAGGAGATGAACGAGTTGGACTCCAAAGCCCACAGCCGGGCCATTGATTCGCTGCTCAATTACGAGACCGTCAAATACTTCAACAACGAGGAATTCGAGGCGCATCGCTACGACGAGAACCTGGAGCGTTACCGCCGCGCTGCCGTCAAGAGCCAGTCGACATTGAGTTTGCTCAACACCGGCCAGCAATTGATCATCGCCGCCGGCCTGGTGGCCATGCTGTGGCGCGCCACGCAAGGTGTGGTGGACGGCCACATGACGCTGGGCGACCTGGTGATGGTCAACGCCTTCATGATCCAGCTTTATATTCCGCTGGGTTTTCTGGGCGTGCTGTACCGCGAGATCAAGCAAAGCCTGACCGATCTGGACAAGATGTTCACCCTGATGGAGCGCGAGCGCGAAATTGCCGACGTGCAGGGCGCTCTGCCGTTGGCACTTGATGACGTTTGTCATTGCGGACTTGATCCGCAATCCAGCCCCGTCGGCCAGGGCAACGCCAGCGTCACCTTCAGCCACGTCAGCTTTGCGTACGATCTAGCGCGCCCTATTCTGCATGACATCAGCTTCGAGATTCCGGCCGGCAAGACCGTGGCCGTGGTTGGGCCGTCAGGCTCCGGCAAATCGACGCTGGCGCGACTGCTGTTTCGCTTTTACGACGTGCAACAAGGCCAGATTCTGATTGCCGGGCAGGACATCAAACAGGTGACGCAAGCCAGCGTGCGCCAGGCCATCGGTATCGTGCCGCAAGACACGGTGCTATTCAACGACACGGTGGAATACAACATCGCCTACGGCCAGCCCGGCGCCAGTCGCGAGCAAGTGGAAGAGGCAGCCCGCGCCGCGCACATCCACAGCTTCATCAGCGCCACACCCAAAGGCTACGACACCATGGTCGGCGAGCGTGGTCTCAAACTCTCGGGCGGCGAAAAGCAGCGCGTTGCGATTGCCCGCACCCTGCTGAAGAACCCTCCGATATTGATCTTCGATGAAGCCACCTCGGCCCTGGACAGCGCCAACGAGCGCGCGATCCAGGCCGAGCTGCAAAGCGTGGCGCAGAACAAGACCACGCTGGTGATTGCGCACCGCCTGTCCACCGTGGTCGATGCGCACGAGATTCTGGTGATGGAAGCTGGTCGGCTTATTGAGCGCGGCTCACACGCCGAGTTGCTGGTAGCGAATGGGCGCTATGCGCAGATGTGGGCGTTGCAGCAGAGTGCGGAGTAGTTTTTAATAGTCAACAATTGATGTGCCTCTCTACGTAAGCAGCCAGCTTTTGATCGGAATGCCGAATGTGGCTGAGTAGCCAATCCGAGAGAAACGACTTCCAAAAATTTATATCCAGTGTGTCATTCGCAATTTGTTCAGATACTTCAGCGAATTTGGCAGTGAGCGCTTTGTGTCTTTGGATGTGGTCATCAATGTCCGGATAGCCGATGGATCGCATTAGCTTCTCTTCATGTGCAAAATGCACTCGTGTGTACTGGTGCATCTGCACTTCGAAAAGCTTCAGGTCTTCTTTGGTTGTCGCTTCCAAAAAGCGGTTTACCTTCAAGAACCACTCCTGGTGCTGCGCATCAATGGTGGGGTCACCAATTTTGTAACTGCTCTTCCACTCGATCATGTTGGGTGTCCCGATGAACGTAATACGGATCCAGCACAACAAAGACTTGTTGCCGACGAACCAAAAAAGCCCGGCTTCAAAGGGAAACCGGGGCTTTCAGGTGGCAAACTTATTCCATTTCCAAGTCATTCGTATTTAGGCGGAAAGTCGCAGGCATGGCTGTAGCCAGACAAGACAAGGACGATTTAGATATGGAGCGGACAGGCATTTCAACCGCATGAGGCGCAGTATCGCGCATTTGATCAGTCGGCGGGCCACATAGAAACCCTCACGACTCCCGCATCCTTGGCGAAACTTCACCGCAAGCGCCTGCCTGGCGCAGGCCTGCCCCGCGTCATCTATCTGCGCATCACCGTCCTCCCACAGCGCTGGCTTGCCTGCTGAAGCCAGCCTTGATTGAACCCAAGCTGCGATACTGCGGTCACGGCAGGGCAGTCGCATGCTGCCGTTCCATTGTTACTGACTACTTAAAGGAGGTGTTTCATGGCGTCATTCGGTCGATTTCCAGCTGTGCATGATGGTGGTTGGATCAAGAGGATATTGCTCGTCGTGGGCGCCTGCCTACTGATAGTGATGCTGGCGCCAGTGGCGATCGTGCCCGCCGGTAGCCGTGGCGTGATGACAACTTTTGGCTCGGCGCGCGATGCGCTGTATGAACCCGGTTTGCATTTCCGGTGGCCCATCGCCCAGACCATGAACCTGATGAATGTGCAGATTCAAAACGGTGAGGGGGACGGCGATGCGGCGTCCAAAGATCTGCAAACGGTGCATACCAAAGTGGCCATCAACTACCACCTCGACCCGGCCTTTGCCGTGGAAGCGTTCAAAAGTGTTGGACCGTCAACAGACATCCTGGCTGCGCGCATCATCATTCCGGCAACCCATGAGTCGGTCAAGGCCGTCACCGCTCTTTTCACCGCCGAAGAATTGATCACCCAGCGCACGGTGGTGCGAGATCAGATTGCCGCATTGCTCAAACAAAAGATGGTGCGCCACGGCCTGGTGCTGGATGAGTTCAACTTGATCAACTTTGCGTTTTCCAAGAGTTTTTCTGATGCGATTGAAAACAAGGTGAAGGCCGAACAGCAAAAGCAGCAGGCCGAGCGTGACTTGCAGCGCCTGCAGGTGGAAGCGCAGCAAAAGGTGGTGGGTGCCAAGGCCGAGGCGGAGGCTCTGGCGGTACAGCGGATGCAAATCACGCCAGAGTTGTTGTCGCTGCGGCGTATCGAAAATGAACGTGCTGCCATTGCCAAATGGGATGGCAAGCTACCTGGTGTGACCAGCGGTGCCACGCCGTTTATCAACCTGGAGCGTGCCAGCAAGTAAGCAAAAAATTCCGATGCAATACCGCGATCTCGGCAATAGCCAACTGAAAGTCTCCGCCCTGTGCCTGGGCACCATGATGTTTGGCGACCAGACCTCTTCCGACGAGGCGGCTGCCATCGTGGCCGATGCCCACGCCCATGGCGTGAACTTCATCGACACCGCCGACGTCTATTCCAGGGGTGGCTCGGAGACCATGGTCGGCGAACTGCTCAAGGGTCAGCGCCACGATTGGGTGCTGGCCACCAAGCTTGGCAACAAGATGTCTGACCGCGTGAACGAAGGTCAGTACTCGCGCAGCTGGATGCTGCGCGAAGTCGAGGCCAGCCTGACGCGATTGCAGACCGACTGCGTGGACATTTTGTATCTGCACCGCGACTACAACGGCATGAACCTCGAAGAGCCCCTGCGCGCTCTGGATGTGATGTTGCGCGCGGGTCAGATCCGCTACTGGGGTGTCTCCAATTTTCGGGGTTGGCGGATTGCCGAGTTGATGCGCGTGGCAGGCCAGCTTGGCATGCCGGGCCCGGTGGTGTGCCAGCCCTATTACAACCTGCTCAACCGCATGCCTGAGTTTGAAGTGTTGCCGGCCTGCGCGCACTATGGCATCGGCGTGACACCCTATAGTCCGATTGCGCGCGGCGTGCTCAGCGGCAAGTACGGACCAGGGCAGACGCCAGACCCGGGCACGCGTGCCGGCCGAGCTGACAAGCGCATGTTGGAGACCGAGTTTCGAGACGAGTCATTGCTGATAGCACAAAGGCTTAAAGCGCATGTGGCGGGCAAAAGCGTCAGCCTGGCGCAATTCGCCACCGCCTGGGTGCTGGCCAACCGGCTGGTGAGCTCGGTCATTGCCGGGCCGCGCACGCTGCAGCAATGGCAAGACTACCGGCCGGCGCTGAGCTATGTGGTAACCCTGGATGACGAGGCGCTGGTGGACAGCCTGGTCAGGCCAGGTCACCCGTCCACACCTGGTTATACCGATCCATCTTACCCACCGGACGGCCGCGTGCGCGCCGGATTGCTGGCATTTGCGCCAGGGCATTGATGTGTGATGATGCGGCTTTCGGTATATTCCACGTCACTGAAACTGAAAGAGGAACAAATATGATCGCTTCTCGATGGAGTTGGATGGCAGCGTTCGCAGCGCTGAGTTGGCTTGGGGCTGCGGTGGCAGAGACCGTCCTGGAGCGGGTTGCAGCGGGCGGCAAACTGGTGGTCGCCCATCGGGAGTCTTCCATTCCGTTTTCTTATGTTGACCAGAACAAGAAGCCGGTTGGCTACGCGCTTGATCTGTGCCTGAAGATTGCCGAGGCGGTGCGCAAGAAGACCGGCGCCAAGAATATGCAGGTTGAGTTACTGATGGTCACACCGGCGAACCGGATTGCCATGGTGGAACAGGGTAAAGCCGATCTGGAGTGCGGCTCCACCACCAACAACGCAGAGCGTCGGCAAAAGGTTGCATTCACGATTCCTCATTTCATCACCGGCGCCCGCCTGCTGGTACGCGCGGACAGCAAGGTGCAGCGGATGGAAGATCTGGAGGGCAAAAAGCTGGTGTCGACCAAAGGTACGACGCCGCTGAAGGCGGCAGAGCAAACCAATCGCGAGCACTTGATGGGAGTGACCATTTTTGATGTGCCCGATCATGCCAAGGCGGTTGAGATGGTGGAAACGGGCCAGGCCGATGCCTTTGTCATGGATGACGTTTTGTTGTACGGTCTGGCGGCAAATCGCGCCAATCCGGCGGCCTTGAAGGTGGTCGGTAAGTTCCTGACCACCGAACCGCTGGCCATCATGCTGCCCAAGAACGATCCGGACTTCAAGAAGCTGGTTGATAGCGAAATGCGTCGACTCATTACCAGCAAGGAAATCTATTCGATCTATGACAAGTGGTTCCTCAAACCAATCCCCCCGAAAAACACCTCGCTGAACATGCCGGTGAGCTACCTGCTCAAGGACTTCTGGAAGTACCCGACCGACATCGTTCCCTTTTAGTATGGTGCAGACGCTCTCGCTGACGCGCCCCGACGACTGGCATTTGCATGTGCGCGATGGCGACGCCCTGAGCACGGTGGTGTCGCACAGCGCCGCCCAGTTTGGTCGCGCCGTCATCATGCCGAATCTGCGGCCACCGGTGACAACCACATCAGCTGCGCTGGCCTACCGGGACCGCATCCGGGCGGCGGTGCCGCAAGGTGTCCAGTTCGAACCCTTGATGACGCTCTACCTCACCGATAACCTGGACGCTGATGAAATCCGGCGCGCCCACCTTGCTGGCGTGGTAGCCGTCAAGCTCTACCCGGCCGGTGCCACCACCAACAGCGACGCCGGTGTGACCGACCTGCGCAAGACTTATAAAGCGCTGGAAGCGATGCAGTGCACCGGCATGTTGCTGCTGGTGCATGGTGAAGTGACGTCTCCTGAGGTCGACATTTTTGACCGTGAAGCGGTGTTCATCGATACGCAGCTGATTCCCTTGCGCCGGGATTTTCCCGAGCTGAAGATTGTGTTCGAACACATTACAACCCGCGACGCCGCACAGTATGTGCAGGAAGCGAACCGTTTCACTGCGGCCACTGTGACGGCGCACCATTTACTCTTCAATCGCAATGCCATATTTACCGGTGGCATCAGACCACACTACTATTGTCTGCCGGTGCTCAAGCGCGAGACCCATCGGCTCGCTTTGATGCAGGCGGTGACCAGTGGATCGGCCAAGTTCTTTCTTGGCACCGACAGTGCGCCGCACCCATCTCACCTGAAAGAACATGCCAGCGGTTGTGCCGGCTGCTACACCGCGTATGCCGCCATGGAGATGTACGCCGAGGCGTTTGACGCGGCCGGTGCACTGGACAAACTGGAAGCGTTTGCCAGCTTCAACGGTGCCGACTTTTATGGCCTACCGCGCAACACTGGCCAGATCACCCTGAAGCGCGAAACGTGGACCCCGCCTGAGAGTTTTACCTTCGGCCAAGCGCAGCTCAAACCCCTGAGGTCTGGTGAAACATTGCCGTGGCGAATGGTGTAAGTTCTTGTGCCTCGATTGATTGGGCTGTGCCCTGGTTGGCACCCTGGCGCGTGCTGGGTGGCATGGCTTTGCAGCGAGTGGCTGCCGGTGAGTCGCAGGTGCAGGCACTGAATCAGGTGGCACTGACCCAGGAAAGTTGCCAGGTTCAATTTGTACCGCAGACTGACTTACCCGCCGGCGTCGCCTATGAACAGTACATTTTTGACACTGGCCAGGTACCGACACGCGACGGTCTGCACGATTTTTTCAATGGTCTGGCATGGCTGCAGTTTCCATTGACCAAGAGGCGTTTGAATCAATTGCATGTGGCGCAGATTGCACGTACCGGTATCGCTCCGGTGCGGGGCCCGGCGCGTGACGCCTTGACCGTATTTGACGAAAACGCCGCCTTCCTGCAAGCGCCCGATGTGCTGTGGGAGGCTCTGGTGGCCAAAAATTGGCAGGCCTTGTTTGTCGATCTGCGCTCGGTGTGGCAGCAAGCACATCTGGTCTTGTTTGGCCACGCCATGCTGGAGAAACTGGTGTCACCCCGAAAAGCTATCACGGCCCACGTTTACCGGGTGCTGTCCACGCGGAGTTCCGTGGCCGATGTGGATGCCTGGGTGGCCATGGACTTAAGTGCTGAAAAGCTGGTGACCAAACCGTTTGCACATTTGCCGGTGCTGGGCGTGCCGGGCTGGTGGGCGGCCAATGAAGACCCGGCTTTTTACGCCGACAGCAGCGTGTTTCGTCCGCCCAGGCCTTGAAATCGGGTCGCATGCACTTAACATCCACTAGGACTACGATTGGCTGATTCAAGCCGTATTTGAAGGACATCATGAAACGTATTTTTTTATTTGTTTTGACCAACGTGCTGGTGGTGGCGGTGCTGGGCATTGTGGCCAGTTTGCTGGGCGTCAACCGTTACCTGACCTCTAGCGGACTCAACCTGAGCGCCTTGCTGGGCTTTGCCCTGGTCATGGGTTTTGGCGGCGCCATCATCTCGCTGTTGATCAGCAAGCCGATGGCCAAGTGGACGTCCGGGGTGCACGTCATCAACCCGCCGCAAAACGCCGATGAAGCCTGGATTGTGGAAACGGTGCGCAAACTCTCCAGTCAGGCCGGCATCGGCATGCCAGAGGTTGGCATTTTCGACGGCGAGCCGAACGCCTTTGCCACTGGCGCTTTCAAAAACTCGGCGCTGGTAGCCGTCAGCACCGGTTTGCTGACCGGCATGACACGCGAAGAAATTGAGGCCGTCATCGGCCATGAAATCAGCCACGTGGCAAACGGCGATATGGTCACCATGACGCTGATCCAGGGCGTGATGAACACGTTTGTGGTGTTCCTGAGTCGCGTTATCGGTTACGCGGTCGACGGTTTCCTGCGTAAAAACAGTGAGCGCTCAAGCGGCCCCGGTATCGGCTACATGGTTACAACTTTGGTGCTGGACATTGTGCTGGGTTTTGCCGCTTCCATGGTTGTTGCCTGGTTCTCCCGGCAGCGTGAATTTCGGGCCGATGCAGGTTCCGCCCAATTGCTGGGTCGCCAACCCATGATCAACGCGCTGGCGCGTTTGGGTGGAATGCAAACCGGCGAGCTGCCCAAGAGCGTTGCGGCATTTGGTATTGCAGGCGGCATGGGCCAACTGTTTTCGACACATCCGCCACTTGAAGCGCGTATCGCCGCGTTGCAAAGCGCGTAAGCTTGCACCTTTCATAATCAACGGATAGTCACTTTGGAATTCTCTACCTGGCTGGCTTTTTTTGCCGCATCGTGGGCCATCAGCATTTCTCCCGGCGCCGGTGCCGTCGCCGCCATGAGTGCTGGGTTAAACCACGGCTTTCGACGCGGCTACATCACCACTTTTGGACTCATCCTGGGCATCTGGACGCAGGTGATCGTGGTTGGCGCGGGTCTGGGGGCACTGGTGGCGGCGTCGAGTACGGCTTTTGGCGTCGTCAAGTGGCTGGGCGTGGGCTATCTGGTGTGGTTGGGTATTTCACAATGGCGCGCACCCGCAACGCCGATGGCCGCCAGGTCCGACGAGGGCGCGGTTGTCACACGCCGCTCCATGATCGCGCGGGCTTGGATGATCAATGCCGTCAACCCCAAGGGCACGGTGTTCCTGCTGGCGGTAGTGCCCCAGTTCCTGAACCTGTCACATCCGCTGTTGCCACAATACTTGATAATTGCTGTCACCCTGGCGTTCACCGACCTGGTTGTGATGGCTGCCTATACGGCCTTGGCGGCGCGCTTGCTCGGCGCTTTGAAGTCACCCGCCCATGTCCGCGTCATGAACCGCACTTTTGGCGGGCTCTTTGTGCTGGCCGGTTCGCTGCTTGCCATGTTCAAGCGTGCTGGCTGATGCACGGTGGCACTGACTTGAGCTTGCGTGTCTGACCGCTTTCTATTCTGGGTGCCGACCCTCATTTGGGCCACTACCTGGCATGCGATCCTGTACCAGTTGGGCGAGGTGTCAGTGCTCTATTCGGTGGCACTGCGATTTGGTCTGGCCAGCATCATTCTGTTTGCGATTGCGCGCTGGCGCGGCGAGTCAGTGGCGTTCAGTCCAGGCCTGCACGGCTGGCTGCTGTTGACCGGGACGGCACAATACGGCTTCAATTACATCGGCACTTACGAGGCCGAGAAACACCTGGCCTCAGGCTTGATGGCGGTGCTGTTTTCTCTCATGATTTTCACCAACGCCATTGGTGGTGCCTTGTGCTTCGGTCAGGCCATCACCCGGCGCTTTATATTCTGCGCCGCACTGGGTGTGGCGGGCATCGTGTTGATCTTTTGGCCTGACATCGCCACCACCCGCGCCGGGCCGGAGGTGCTGGGCGCTGTCGGCCTGGGTTTGATGGCAGTCACTTTTGCCTCGGTGGGCAATATGATGACCTTGCGCCTGACACGTCGCGGCACGGCACTGGTGCCCTTGCTGGCCTGGAGCATGGGTTATGGCGCGGTGGTACTGGTGCTGATTGCCAATCTGAGCGGGGTGCAGTTTCATCTGGACCTGCGTGCCAGCTATTGGTTGTCACTGGTCTACCTTAGCGCGTTCGGGTCGGTGGTGGCGTTTCTACTGTACTTCAAGCTGGCGCAGCGCCAGGGACCTGGGCGAGCAGCGCTGGTTGGCATGATCATTCCGGTGGCTGCGTTACTGATGTCAGCGCTGTTCGAAGGTTGGCGTCCGACTTTGGTGTCGGCGGCCGGGATTGCGATTTGTCTGGTCGGACTGTGGGGTGCTACCCGGCCAGCGCCAACAACCGTGGTGATAGCGTGAGTCGTCAGGCCAGCAAGGCCATGGCCAGCGCTTCGGCCACTTTGATGCCGTCCACCCCTGCCGACAAAATGCCGCCGGCATAGCTGGCACCTTCGCCTGCCGGATACAGCCCGCGTGTGTTGCTGCTCTGAAAATCCTCGCCGCGCGGCATTTTCAAAGGTGACGAGGTACGTGTTTCCACCCCGGTAAGCACAGCATCGGGCATGTCGAAGCCCTTGAGCTTGCGGGCAAAAGCCGGTAGCGCTTCCCGCATGGCGGCAATGGCGTAAGTCGGCAGCGCAGTGCCCAGATCGACTAGCTGAACACCCGGCTTGTAGGACGGTTCTACCCCGCCGAGTTGCGTCGATGCCTTGCCTGCGATGAAGTCGCCGACCAACTGCCCGGGCGCGTCGTAGTTGGCGCCGCCCAGCACATAGGCATTGGATTCAAGTTGGCGTTGCAGCACAATGCCGGCCAGCGGATGTTGGGCAGTGCCTGGCGCTGCCTGGAATGGTGCATGTTCACCCAACGTGGCATGGAAAGCGTGTCTGTCGGTCGGGTAATCGCTTGGGTCAATGCCCACCACAATGCCGGCGTTGGCGTTGCGCTCGTTGCGCGAATACTGGCTCATGCCGTTGGTGACGACGCGTCCCAGCTCCGACGTAGCGGCCACCACGGTGCCCCCAGGGCACATGCAAAAGCTGTACACCGAGCGCCCATTGCTGGCGTGATGCACCAGCTTGTAGTCGGCCGCACCCAGCTTTGGATGGCCGGCATGGCGACCCCAGCGGGCCCGGTCGATCACACTTTGCGGATGCTCGATGCGAAAGCCGATCGAGAACGGTTTGGCTTGCATCGCAACACCACGCTGGTACAGCATGGTGCAGGTGTCACGTGAGCTGTGACCCAACGCCATCACCACGTGGTCAGCACGGAGTTCGTAAGACTGGCCATGCGCCTGGTCCAACACCGTCAGGCCACGAAGCTGTCGGCTACCGGGTTCCCCTTCAATCAGTACATCGGTTACCCGCTGTTGAAAGCGGATTTCGCCGCCCAATGCAATGATCTGCTCGCGCAGATTTTCGACCACCTTCACCAGCTTGAAGGTGCCGATGTGCGGGTGCGCGTCGACCAGAATTTCAGGTGGCGCGCCGGCTTTGACAAACTCGTTCATCACCTTGCGGCTCAGGTATCGAGGGTCCTTGATCTGGCTGTAGAGTTTGCCGTCAGAAAAGGTGCCGGCGCCGCCTTCGCCAAACTGCACGTTCGATTCGGGGTTGAGATTGCGTTTGCGCCATAGACCCCAGGTGTCCTGGGTCCGTTCGCGCACTTTTTTGCCTCGCTCCAGCACGATCGGTTTGAATCCCATCTGCGCCAGGATGAGCGCTGCAAAAATGCCGCAGGGGCCAAAGCCAACCACTACCGGACGTGGCCCTGAGTTCGCTGGCGCGTGACCGACCGGGTGGTAAACCATGTCAGGCGTAGCAAAGATATGCGGATTGCCGGCGAACTTTGCCAGCAAACTGGTTTCGAGCGTGGGGGCAAGTTTTGACGCCGGGCCGCCCCAAGGCAAAACAGCCCCCTCGGGGGGCAGCAAGGAAACGTCAGTGCCGAGCGTGGGGGTCACTTCCACATCAACGATGTAGACCTGAATCAACTCGGCTTTTCGTGCATCAAAGCTGCGTTTGAAAACGCTGACGTTGACGAGATCGTTTGCTGCCAGGCCGAGCGTCTGTGCCACCAGCAAAAGCAGGGCGTCTGCAGCGTGGTCCAGCGGCAGTTTGAGTTCAGTCAGGCGAAGCATGTCGGGGGCTCGTGTTGATCAAGCAGCCCGGCATGATACGCCCTGCGTGTGAATCTAGGTTGGCAAAAATCCTTCAATCGACAGGTAGCGTTCACCGGTGTCGTAGTTGAAGCCAAGTATGGTGGCACCGGTCGGCAGATCGGGCAGCTTTTGCGCAATGGCGGCCAGCGTGGCACCGCTGGAGATGCCAACCAGAATGCCTTCTTCACGGGCGCAGCGGCGCGCCATCTCGCGCGCCGGTTCGGCGTCGACCTGAATCACGCCGTCGAGCAAGGCCATGTTCAGGTTTTTCGGAATGAAGCCGGCACCAATGCCTTGAATCGGGTGCGGCGACGGCGCACCGCCGGAAATGACGGGCGAGGCCACCGGCTCCACGGCATAGACCTTCAAGTTGGGCCACTTGGCTTTCAAAACCTGGGCGCAACCGGTCAGGTGACCACCGGTGCCGACGCCCGTGATCAGTGCGTCAACACCCGCCGGGAAGTCGGCCAGTATTTCCTGCGCCGTGGTGCGCACATGGGCATCAATATTGGCCGGGTTTTCAAACTGCTGCGGCATCCACGAATTGGGCGTTGCGGCCACCAACTCCATGGCACGTGCAATGGCGCCCTTCATACCTTTTTCGCGCGGCGTCAGATCAAACGTGGCGCCATAGGCCAGCATCAGGCGACGACGCTCCACCGACATGCTGTCGGGCATCACCAGGATCAGTTTGTAGCCTTTGACCGCCGCCACCATGGCCAGGCCGACGCCGGTGTTGCCGGAGGTTGGCTCAATGATGGTGGCACCGGGTTTAAGCTCGCCACTTTTTTCCGCGGCCTCAACCATCGACAGCGCAATGCGGTCCTTGATGGAGCCGCCAGGGTTGCTGCGCTCGGACTTGATGTAGACCTTGTGGCTGCTGCCGAACAGGCGATTGATGCGGATGTGCGGCGTATTGCCAATAGTTTGCAGGACGTTGTCAGCTTTCATGAGCGGCTCCTTGGGTGGGGATGTGGTTTGGTAGAAAACCGTGCGATTTTGGACTACTTGATCGACCGATTTCGATATAAGGTTATGGATAGCCGTGATAATCGAAGGGTGAAGCCCGCCAGACTGCCGCTGGTGCATCTGTGGAAACAGGGCACTGGAGGAACGTCCGGACTGCATAGGGCAGCGTAGCAGCTAACGGCTGTCCACTGAAAGCCGCAAGGTATAAGGTGAGGATCAGAGCAACAGAGACGAGCCGATTAAGTTCGGGTGAAACGGGCAATCTCTACGCGCAGCAATACCAAGTAGGCCAGCGTTGATGGGGCCCCCAGAGCTGGCGGGTAGGTAGCACCGAGCTGTTGGGTGACCAACAGCCCAGAGTAATGGCAGTCACTTCTGCTGGTCCGCAAGGACCAGCAGTTGCACAGAATCCGGCTTATCGGTGGGCTTCACACTTTTTTATTTGGCTAGCAGATTGGTACCTGCAACGCCCACCGCCGAGTAAGCGTTAAGGCCGTGTGTGACGGCCAACAGATCACTGCTGCTGGTGGGTGTGGTCGAAGCAGTCGCCCAGGTCACGCCGTCGGTACTGTAGAAAATGTTGCCACCGGCGCCCACCGTAACAAACTGGGCGCCAAAGGCTACGGCATTCAGGTTGCTTGTGCCAGGCAGCGTCTGGGCCGTCCAGCTAATCCCGTTGTTGCTGGTCAGAACCGCGCCAGATGATCCAACGGCAACGAATATGGGCGTAACGACGCTTGCGCTGGAAATACTTGCGCCGTAGGCTATGCCATGCAGGTCATTCGATGTGACCGAGGGCACCAGCGTCCAGGTGATTGCATCCGGACTTTGAACCAGGGTGCCGCCGGCGCCAACGGCTGTCCAGGTGCCAGCGGTATAAGTTCCAACGTTGAATGTGGTGTAAGTCACAGCATACAAATCGCTGGTAGTAGCAGAGTTGCTGGCGGCGGTCCAGGTCACGCCATCGGCACTGTAGATGATGGTGCCACTGGCGCCCACCGCCACGCTCAAATTTGAATAGTTGCTGGCAATGGCATTCAGTTTCCGACCCGTAGCCGGGTTGCTTGTTGGCGTTGTCCAGGTCGCCAGATCGCTGCTTCTGAGGATGACGCCGTTGTCGCCGACCAGGGTGTAGAAGCCGGCCAGATAGGAGGCGCCATTGAGGGTATTGATGTTGCTGGCGTAACTGATGGCGCTCCAGATCGCACCGTCGTGACTGGAATACATGGCGCCGGTACTGCCGGCAGCGACATAGCTTGCCACGGCGGCGGTTGTTGTGGTAGCTATGGTTGCCCCGTAGGCCACGGCGCGTAAATCATTTGCACCCGAGATGGCAGTGCCCGCGCTCCAGCTTGAGCCGGCAATTCTGGGTGTGGCAGTCACCGGAGTAGAACCAGGTCCGCCCGGACCGCCATTGGTTCTGCCATTGAGCGAGAACGAGTAACTGACGCCGTTGGCCAGGCCGGAAACCACATAAGGCGAGGTGACGTTGAGCACTGTGCCGCCACCATACTGGCTGATCCATTTTTCCATCGCCGTCGTGCTGGTCGGCACTGTGCTGGTTGGCCCGAAAAATAGCCAGTTTTCAACGCCGCCGGCCATATCCCAGGATACCGTGACGGATGATTCGCCAGCCACTACCACCACGTTTGTCGGCGGCGCCGCGGCGTCGCCACCACATGCCACTGACAACAGCACGGTAACCAGCGTGGCAAAGAACAACTTGAAAGAGCGCAAAAACATAGATGGATTCCAATGAACAGTTGTCTCGATTATCGAATATTTCCAGCGACCCGATCTGGCGTTGCCAGGCGTCTGTCTTCAGAAGCGCTCGTGCGCCTGCAGGTAGCGCCACTGCCCGGCTGGCAGTTGCGCCATCGCCACCCGGCCAATGCGAAGGCGCTTCATGCCGACAATCTGCCAGCCGACACGCTCGCACAGATAGGCAATCAAACCGGGATGGGCACCTTTGACGGCAAAGCGCAGTTTGCTGTTGGCGTCACCCGTGCTGTTGAGGCTGACCTTGACGGCAGGCAGCGGGCGGCCGTCATCCAGCAGCCCCTGATTGAGTCGCTGCAGGTTTGCCGGGTTGACCTCACCGTTGACTTCCACAATCACTTCCTGTTCCATGATGTGCGCATCTTCTCCAAGCTTGCGCAACACGCGCCAGTCCTGTGTGAAAACCACCAGGCCGCTGGCCGCATTTTCCAGGGGCACGCAGGCCGTGAGCTTGGCAAAGTGGCGTTTCAGCACGCGGGTGCCGGATGCGTCATCGGTGGCGTGCGTGGCCGCTTGCAGCAATTGCTGCGCCGGCTTGACCTGTCTGTTGGCTGCACCCAGCGCAGCCATAGCGTCAAAGCCCGGCGGCTTGTGCAATAGCAGAGTCACAGCCTGCAGTTCCATCAGGCTTGCGTCAGGGTCAATTACAACCTTCTGGCTGGAAACCCGGAACATCGGCTCTTCCACCACTTTCCCATTGACGCTGACCCAGCCGCCTTCGATGTACTGTTCGGCTTCGCGGCGCGAGCAAGGCACCATTGCGGCAACGCGCTTGGCCAGGCGCTCGTCATCACACGGCGTGTGCGGGGCAGGTTTTGCAGCGGCAATCATTGCGAGCATGTTAACCGCCAGTGGTCCACCAGCTAAGAGGGTCCAGCCGGTAAAAACTCGCCAGCTCACGGTACAGGGCCGGGTGCTCAGCGGCCATGCGCTGGGGCTGCTCAAAGAAGACCTCCGAGATCACCGCAAAAAATTCAGCCGGATCGGTGGCGCCGTAGTCGTTGAACAGGGAAGTTTCACCCTGTGCTGCGCGTGTCTTGAGATCACTGAACTCGGCCCCCAACACCTGTGACCAGCGCGTGTATTGGTCGCGACTCGGCAACACCGGAGCGCCATTGGCCCTGCCGGTTTCCTGGTCGAGTTGATGGGCAAATTCGTGGATGACCACGTTTTGGCCATCGTCGGGAATGGCCGCGCCCTCCAGCGTGTCGTGCCAGGACAGGACGACCTGGCCTTGTTCCCAGGATTCTCCAGACAGCACCTGGCGCGCATGGTGCGCAACGCCAATGCCATCGGTGTGCTCCCGGTCGACGACGAAGCTGCCTGGGTAGACCAGAATCTGGCGCAGCTTGGGGTAGTAGCCTCGGGGGCGATTGAGAATCAGCAGGCAGGCTTGCGCCGCAATCGTCACCCTTATTTCGTCGGTGATGATCAAGCCGTCGCAGCCGATGAACGCCTTCTCGGCAATCAAGACCTGGATGTGTTGCTTCAGTTGGAGTTGCAGATCGGCGGGCAGCGTGCCAACGTAAGGCACGCGTTGTTTGAGGATGTCACGCCAGGCCGCCGGGAATGGCCGGGCCCGAATCCTGGCGCGCTTGCGCTCGGTCAGATAGGGTGCGCCCAGCAGCCACAAAACAAAGGCCAGCGCCAGGCAGGAAACAATGAATGCTGGCAAAGGCCGGTCCTCAAAGTGAGATTTCAACAAACCCTTAGCTGGGCATGAAGCGGGCGTTTTCAATGGGCCGAAATATTGGCACGCTCACCATCCAGCCCCCACAGGCAGTCGGCATTGATCGTGATGGAAAAGGCTGGGGTATGGGGCCGCGCCTCATACTGTCCAATGCCCAGAAAACGAAGTTTCGGAGCAGGCTACTGG
>Ga0194060_10000929_pt1 | contig 21449 bp, 19 predicted proteins | sample SepL225m_MetaG_FD_163427 | JGI IMG/M metagenome (GOLD analysis project Ga0194060, IMG submission 163427) | Anoxic zone freshwater microbial communities from boreal shield lake in IISD Experimental Lakes Area, Ontario, Canada - Sep2016-L222-5m | ecosystem: Environmental > Aquatic > Freshwater >... | reverse complement strand
ATGACATCTTTTGGACCAATCATCCAGCCCACACGCCAACCAGTCATTGCATATGTCTTTGCAACACCGTTAATGATGATGCATGTATCAGCAAGACCTGGAACTACAACTGGAAGAGATGGCGCGGTTGCACCGTCATAGAGCAAGTGCTCATAGATTTCATCGCTGATGATCCAGATGTTGTTCTTAACTGCCCATTCGCCAATTGCTTTAACTTGTGCAACTGAATACACAGAACCAGTTGGGTTAGATGGTGAACAGAAAAGTAGCGCCTTTGTCTTTGGTGTGCGAGCAGCTTCGAGTTGCTCAACTGAAACTAAATAGTTTTGGGTTTCATCAGCAAAAATTTCAACAGCTTTTCCGCCAGCTAATTTGATGCATTCTGGATATGTTGTCCAGAAAGGTGAAGGAAGTAGAACTTCATCACCTGGATCAATAATTGATGCAAAAGCTTGATACACCGCTTGCTTGCCACCGTTAGTTACGAGTACTTGATCAGCAGTGATCTCATAGTTGGAATCACGCTTTGTCTTTGCAACAATTGCATCGCGGAGTTCAGGAAGTCCTGGTGTTGGTGTGTAGCGATGGTTAGCAACAACATGTGTTGCAGCAGCTGCTGCTTCAACAACGTATGCCGGTGTTGGAAAATCTGGCTCACCTGCACCAAAACCAATTACTGGTCGCCCGGCAGCTTTGAGCGCTTTAGCCTTGGCATCAACGGCCAAAGTGGCAGATTCAGCGATGGCAGCGATACGCGATGAGATACGTGGAGTCATAGCCCTAAGTCTGCCGTATCTTCAGGCGCGAGTTAGACCTGGGAGCCCTCTTGCCCCTACACTTCGACGCTCACGAGGGTTTGCTTTTCCCTATGGTTTTGCCATGCTCTCGCGAAGGGCAGTAGCTCAATTGGCTAGAGTTGCCGTCTCCAAAGCGGCCGGTTGGGGGTTCGAGTCCCTCCTGCCCTGCACAGTGTTTTACGAAGAAGTACTAAACGAAAGGAACGACGATGACAGAGTCACACGATCAAGTTGCCGAGAAACTCGGTCTATTTGCGCGCGTCGGTCTTTTCTACCGCCAAGTTGTTAACGAACTCACCAAAGTTGTTTGGCCAACACGTAATCAGTTGACCACTTATACGGCCGTAGTTTTGGTTTTCGTAACGTTCATTATTGCTGTCGTTTCATTGCTCGATCTTGTTCTTACAAAGATCGTCTTCTGGGTATTTGGATAAAGGAAGAACATGAGCGAAGAGATCAAAGCAGACGCCTTCGAGGCAGCGCTGGCAGCATCAGCTAGCGAGATTGCAACGCCAGTCGTTGAGGTAGTTGAAGAAATCGTTGCTGAAGTAGTTTCATCAACTGAGCCTGAATTGGCATTGGCATCTGATGAAGATGGCGATATCGAGTCAGATGAGAATGACCCAAATGCAGAATTCCGTCGCACACTTCGCACAGCGTTGGGCGATTGGTATGTAGTCCACTCTTATGCGGGCTATGAAAAGAAAGTAAAGGGCAACCTTCAAACCCGTATTCAGTCACTGAACATGGAAGATTATATTTTCCAGATTGAAGTTCCTGAAGAAGAAGTGAAGGAACTAAAGAACGGTCAGTTCAAGATGGTTAAGCGCAACATCTACCCTGGCTATGTTTTAGTTCGCATGGATCTCACCGACGAGTCATGGTCAGCAGTTCGTAACACTCCTGGTGTTACAGGATTCGTTGGCAATGCACATCACCCAAGCCCATTGAGCATGGATGAGGTTGAGAAGATTCTTGCACCACGTCCAGTTAAGAAGTCTGACAAGGTAGATATTCGCCTTATCGACTTTGAAGTTGGCGAATCAGTCACAGTTATGGACGGTCCTTTTGCAACCCTTCCTGCATCGATCTCAGAGATCATGCCAGAGCAGGCAAAGCTCAAGGTTCTTGTCTCTATCTTCGGACGTGAAACCCCTGTTGAGCTTTCATTTGCCCAAGTACAAAAGATTTAATTTCAAGAACTACTAGAAAACAAAAAGAGGAAAAGAAATGGCACCAAAGAAGAAGGTAACCGGATTCATTAAGTTGCAGATCCAGGCTGGCGCAGCAACACCTGCTCCACCAGTAGGTCCTGCACTCGGTCAGCATGGTGTCAACATCATGGAGTTCGTCAAGGCATACAACGCTGCGACTGAAGCTCAAAAGGGCCAGATCATTCCTGTAGAGATCACTGTCTACGAGGATCGCTCATTCACTTTCATCACTAAGACACCTCCAGCATCACGTTTGATCTTGAAGGCTGCTGGCGTTGAAAAGGGATCTGCAGTTCCACACAAGACCAAGGTTGCAAACATCACTATGGCTCAAGTTGCTGAAATCGCAAAGCTTAAGATGTCAGATCTGAATGCAAACGACATCGATGCAGCTTCAAAGATTATTGCTGGAACAGCGAGATCAATGGGAATCACAACTAACGGATAAAAAAAGAATTCTTCTTCTCAGAGTGAGAAGAAGATGTGGGAGAACCGCGCTGGTTCGCTAACCACAACCTAAGAAAGAATGAGGATGAAATGAAGCGCTCAAAGAAATATAACGAGGCTGCAGCAAAGGTAATCAAGGATCACCTTTACACACCACTCGAGGCAGTAACACTTGCCAAAGAAACATCAACAGTTAAGTACAACGCTTCTGTAGAAGTTGCTTTAGTACTTGGCGTTGACCCAAAGAAGGCCGATCAAGCGATCCGCTCAACTGTTAACTTGCCACACGGAACAGGTAAGACTGCTCGCGTTTTGGTTTTTGCTAACGGAGAAAAAGCAGATGCAGCTCGCGCAGCTGGCGCAGATATCGTCGGTGGCGATGAATTGATCGAAGAAGTTTCAAAGGGCCGTCTTGATTATGACGCAGTTGTTTCAACACCAGATTTGATGGGTAAGGTGGGTCGCCTTGGAAAGGTTCTTGGACCTCGCGGCTTAATGCCAAACCCAAAGACAGGCACAGTGACAACTGATGTTGCTAAAGCTGTTGAAGATATCAAGGGCGGAAAGATTGAGTTCCGCGTTGATAAGAACTCAAACCTTCACTTCCTTATCGGCAAGGTTTCATTTACTGCCGATCAGCTAGCTGAGAACTACGCAGCGGCGATGGAAGAAGTTATGCGTGCTAAGCCAAACTCTTCAAAGGGTCGCTATGTGCAAAAGGCAGTTGTTTCAACAACTATGGGACCTGGAATCGCAGTAGATCCAAACCTAGTTCGTGAGCCAGTAGCCAACTAAGAATTTGACGAGGGTAGGCCAGCCGGCCTACCCTCTACCCATAACCAAAGACCGCAGGTCTAGATCAACCGCAAGGAAGATCTAAATAAATGAGGAAATCTCAGCCCGCGTAGGTGTTCATGTTAATCCGTGGCGCTTACGCGTTACGGATTTTTTTATTTCCTGTGATCACTAAGTACCAGGAAAGGTGAACCGAATGGCTCGCCCAGATAAAACATCAGCAGTTGCAGAACTGACGGAAGACTTCCGCACAGCTACAGCAACCGTCCTGACTGAATATCGCGGACTATCCGTGACTTCAATGAAGGAACTTCGCCGTGCACTTGGTGAAAAGACCAAGTACTCAGTAGTGAAGAACACTCTTACAAAGATTGCAGCAAAGGATGCTGGAGTTGATCTTTCACCAGATCTTCTCGTTGGTCCTTCAGCTGTTGCCTTCATTAAGGGAGACCCAATCGATGCGGCTAAGAGCCTGCGCGATTTCGCAAAAGAAAATCCATTCCTTGTAATCAAGGGTGGAATCTACGAAGGCAAAGCGGTAACCAAAGAAGAGATCATGCAGCTCGCTAACCTCGAGTCTCGTGAAGTTCTATTGGCAAAGCTTGCTGGTGCGATGAAGGGATCGCTTGCTAAGGCAGCTCGTATTTTCGATGCATTGCGTATCAAGCTTGAAGCAGAACAAGGTGCACCTGCACCGGTAGCAGCAGCTGCACCAGCAGCTGAGGCAGTAGTAGAAGCACCAGCTGCAGAGGCTGTTGCACCAGAAGTTGTGGCTGAAGTTGCTGAAGTTCCAGCAGCAGAAGCAACTGAAGCATCCACAGAAACAGAAGAGAAGGAATAACGAATATGGCAAAGCTCAATACACAAGACCTATTGGCACAATTCAAGGAAATGACATTGGTCGAGCTCTCTGAGTTCGTTAAGTCATTTGAAACTGAATTCGATGTAACAGCAGCAGCTCCAGTAGCAGCAGCAGGCGGCGGTGCAGCAGCAGGCGGCGGCGATGCAGCAGCAGCACAAGATGACTTCACAGTTATCTTGGAAAATGCTGGTTCAGCAAAGATTGCAGTGATCAAGGAAGTTCGCGGATTGAATTCAAGCCTTGGCTTGAAGGAAGCGAAGGATCTTGTAGATGCAACTCCAGCGACTCTCCTAGAGAAGGTCAACAAGGAGACAGCAGACAAGGCAAAGGCAGCACTAGAGGCAGCTGGCGCAACTGTCACAATCAAGTAATTCGTCAGAGATCGCCCCGCTTGGCATCACGCCAGGCGGGGCTTTTTCTATTCCCAGCTCCCTTATTCACATTTTTTGGCAATTGACTGACAAATTGCGCTCGTGGGGGTATAAGAGCCCGGTTGGACAGGGTGCGGGCCCGCGCGATACCCTGCACCTTCGCACAAAATTCAAATGGTCAGGGCATATAGCGGCTGAGACCTAATAGTTGTGCGTCCCCGCTTTATTGTCTGGAAGGACATCTCTTGGCCGCGATTAAAAAGTCTTCAGTAGCTCCACGCCGAATTTCTTTCGCAAAGATCCGCGAACCTCTCGAAGTTCCTAACTTATTAGCACTGCAAGTTGAAAGTGTTGACTGGTTATTGGGCAACGATGCATGGCGCTCACGTATCGCTGCAGCCGATTCAATGAATCGTGGAGAAATCCCAACAACTTCTGGTTTGGAAGAAATCTTTGAAGAGATTTCACCAATCGAAGATTTCCAGGGATCAATGTCTCTCTCATTCCGCGATCACCGATTCGAGCCACCTAAGTACTCAATCGATGAGTGCAAAGAACGCGACATGACATATTCACAACCATTGTTCGTAACAGCAGAATTTACAAACAACATCACTGGTGAAATTAAGTCACAGACAGTTTTCATGGGCGACTTCCCAGTTATGACTCCACGCGGTACTTTCGTTATTAACGGAACAGAGCGCGTTGTTGTTTCTCAGCTAGTTCGTTCACCTGGTGTTTACTTCGAGCGCACAATTGAAAAAGCATCTGACAAGGATGTTTTCACAGCTAAGGTAATTCCAAGCCGTGGTGCATGGCTTGAATTTGAAGTTGATAAGAAAGATTTGGTTGGTGTTCGCATCGACCGCAAGCGTAAGCAGTCTGTAACAGTCTTCTTGAAGGCACTTGGTTGGACTGAAGAACAGATTCTTGAAGAGTTCGGTGATTTCGAATCAATGCGTGCAACTCTTGAAAAAGATACTGTTAAAACTCAGGATGAGGCGCTTCTAGATATCTATCGCAAGCTACGTCCAGGTGAACCACCAACTAAGGAAGCTGCACAGAACTTAATTGAAAACCTTTACTTCAACCCAAAGCGCTACGACTTGGCCAAGGTCGGCCGCTTTAAGGTTAATAAGAAGCTAGGTCTTGATCTAGAACTGAAGGCATCACTGCTTACTATTTCTGACATCGTTGCAACGCTGCGCTACTTAGTAGCCCTGCACCGCGGAGATGTATTGATGGAGTACGGCCGCGAAGTTCGCGTTGAAAAGGACGATATCGATCACTTCGGTAACCGTCGCCTACGTACTGTTGGTGAACTTATTCAAAACCAGGTTCGCATCGGTCTATCACGTATGGAACGTGTTGTTCGTGAACGTATGACCACACAAGATGTTGAAGCGATCACGCCACAGACATTGATCAACATTCGTCCAGTAGTTGCATCAATTAAGGAGTTCTTCGGAACTTCACAGTTGTCACAGTTCATGGACCAAACAAATCCATTGTCAGGACTTACACACAAGCGCCGTCTTTCAGCACTTGGACCTGGTGGTCTTTCACGAGATCGCGCAGGCTTTGAAGTTCGTGACGTTCACCCATCTCACTACGGACGTATGTGCCCAATTGAAACTCCTGAAGGACCAAACATCGGTCTTATCGGTTCACTTGCAACATATGGTCGCGTAACTGCATTTGGATTTATCGAAACTCCTTATCGCAAAGTTTCAAAGGGTCGCGTAACCGATCAAGTTGATTACTTAACTGCTGATGAAGAAGACGAGCACATCATTGCTCAGGCAAATGCACCATTAACTGATGACAACCACTTTGCTGAAGCACGCGTACTTGTACGTCGTCGTGGTGGCGAAGTTGAATACATCCCAGCTGATGAAGTTGATTACATGGATGTTTCTCCACGTCAGATGGTGTCTGTTGCAACAGCGATGATTCCATTCCTTGAGCACGATGATGCTAACCGTGCGTTGATGGGTTCTAACATGATGCGCCAGTCAGTTCCGCTGATGCGCGCTGAAGCACCACTTATCGGTACAGGCATGGAGTTCCGTGCAGCCGTTGATGCTGGTGATGTTGTAACTGCAACTAAGGCTGGCGTTGTTACTGAAGTATCTGCTGAAGAAGTAAAGGTCATGGCAGATGACTCCACATACCAAACATATTCACTTCACAAGTTCACACGTTCTAACCAAGGAACTTCATATAACCAGAAGGTTATTGTTTCTGAAGGTCAGCGCGTTGAAATTGGCTCAGTAATTGCTGATGGTCCATGTACCGAACTTGGTGAAATGGCTCTTGGTAAGAACTTGCTCGTGGCATTTATGTCATGGGAAGGCCACAACTATGAAGATGCGATTATCTTGTCGCAGCGCCTAGTTCAAGACGATGTTTTGACATCAATTCACATTGAGGAATACGAAGTAGATGCACGCGACACCAAGCTAGGTGCCGAAGAAATCACTCGCGATATTCCTAACGTTTCAGAGGAAGTTCTAGCTGATCTAGATGAGCGCGGAATCATCCGTGTTGGCGCCGATGTAGTACCTGGCGACATCTTGGTTGGAAAGGTAACTCCTAAGGGAGAAACAGAACTAACTCCTGAAGAGCGTTTGCTTCGTGCAATCTTTGGTGAGAAGGCTCGTGAAGTTCGCGATACATCTCTTAAGGTTCCACACGGTGAATCAGGAAAAGTTATTGGCGTAAAGATCTTCGAATCTGAAGAAGGCTTTGAGTTAGCAGCTGGCGTTAACCAATTGGTTCGCGTATACGTTGCACAAAAGCGCAAGATTCAAGATGGTGACAAGCTTGCTGGTCGCCACGGTAACAAGGGTGTTATTTCTAAGATTCTTCCAGTTGAAGATATGCCATTCCTTGAAGATGGAACTCCAGTAGATGTTGTTCTTAACCCACTCGGTGTACCTGGTCGTATGAACGTTGGTCAGGTTCTTGAAATGCACTTAGGTTGGGTTGCAAAAACTGGTTGGGATCTATCTGGTGTCGATGAAGCGTGGCAGAAGCACATGCGCGCAATCGGTGCTGAAAAGGGAGAGCCAGGAACTAAGTTTGCAACACCGGTATTCGATGGTGCGCTAGAAGATGAAATCTCTGGTCTTCTTTCAGCAACATTGCCTAACCGCGATGGCAATCAATTAATTGGTCGTTCAGGAAAGGCCCGTTTATTTGATGGCCGTTCTGGCGAGCCATACCCAACACCAATTTCAGTTGGATACATGTACATCTTGAAGCTGCACCACTTGGTGGACGACAAGATTCACGCACGTTCAACTGGTCCATACTCAATGATCACGCAACAGCCACTGGGTGGAAAAGCTCAGTTCGGTGGTCAGCGATTTGGTGAGATGGAAGTGTGGGCACTTGAAGCTTATGGTGCTGCTTACACACTTCAAGAACTTCTCACGATTAAATCTGACGACGTTCTAGGACGCGTAAAGGTTTACGAAGCAATTGTTAAGGGCGAAAACATTCCTGAACCAGGCATCCCTGAATCATTCAAGGTGCTTATTAAGGAAATGCAGTCCCTATGTCTAAATGTTGAAGTGCTTTCTTCAGAAGGTGTCGCAATTGAAATGCGCGATACAGATGAAGAAGTATTCCGTGCCGCCGAAGAGCTAGGTATCAACTTGTCACGAGTTGAGCCAAGCAGCGTAGAAGAAGTGTGAGAGGGATAAAACCATGTTAGACGTTAACTTCTTTGATGAACTACGTATCGGCCTTGCATCGGCTGACAATATTCGCGAATGGTCTTTTGGCGAAGTAAAAAAGCCAGAGACAATTAACTACCGCACACTTAAGCCTGAAAAGGACGGCCTATTCGACGAGAAGATCTTCGGACCAACTCGTGACTGGGAATGTTATTGCGGTAAGTACAAGCGCGTTCGATTTAAGGGAATCATCTGCGAGCGATGCGGTGTTGAAGTAACACGTGCAAAGGTTCGTCGCGAACGTATGGGTCACATCGAGCTAGCAGCTCCTGTTACTCACATCTGGTACTTCAAGGGTGTTCCATCACGCCTTGGCTACCTACTTGATCTTGCTCCAAAGGATCTAGAAAAGGTTATTTACTTCGCTGCTTACATGATCACAGAAGTTGATGCTGAAGCGCGTGAAGAAGATATGCCACAACTTGAAAAGAAGTTGGCTAATGATCGCAAGAAGATCGAAACACGTCGCGATAACGATCTCGATGTTCGCACCAAGAAGCTTGAATCAGATCTAGCAGAGCTTGAAGCTGAAGATGCTAAATCAGATGTGAAGCGTAAGGTCCGCGAATCTGCAGAGCGTGAACTTAAGTCAATCCGTGATCGTTCAGAGCGCGAGCTTGATCGCCTTGAAAGTGTGTGGACTCGCTTTAAGAACTTGAAGGTTCAAGATCTTGAGGGTGATGAAAACCTTTACCGCGAAATGCGCGATCGTTATGGAATGTATTTCAAGGGAGATATGGGTGCTGCTGCAATTAAGCATCGCCTAGAGACTTTCGATCTTGAGACTGAGCACAAGATGCTTACTGACCTTTCTGAAAATGGCAAGGGCGCAAAGAAGACTCGTGCAATCAAGCGCTTGAAGGTTGTTAACGCATTCCTTACAACAAGCAACAAGCCAGCATCAATGGTTCTTGATTGCGTTCCAGTTATTCCACCTGATCTACGCCCAATGGTTCAACTCGATGGTGGTCGCTTTGCGACTTCAGATCTCAACGATCTATACCGTCGCGTTATTAACCGTAACAACCGTTTGAAGCGTCTAGCTGATCTCGGTGCACCAGAGATTATCGTTAACAACGAAAAGCGTATGTTGCAGGAAGCTGTAGATGCCTTGTTTGATAACGGTCGTCGTGGTCGTCCAGTTACAGGTCCAGGTAACCGCGCACTCAAGTCACTTTCAGACATGCTCAAGGGTAAGCAGGGACGTTTCCGTCAGAACTTGCTCGGAAAGCGCGTTGACTACTCAGGTCGTTCAGTAATTGTTGTTGGTCCACAGTTGAAGCTGCACCAGTGCGGTCTTCCAAAGCAGATGGCACTTGAACTCTTCAAGCCATTTGTAATGAAGCGACTTGTTGACCTTAACCACGCGCAGAACATTAAATCTGCTAAGCGCATGGTTGAACGTGCTCGTCCAGTTGTGTGGGATGTTCTTGAAGAAGTTATTGCAGAGCATCCAGTACTACTGAACCGCGCACCTACCCTTCACCGTTTGGGTATCCAAGCTTTCGAACCACAGTTGGTAGAAGGTAAGGCAATTCAGATTCACCCACTCGTTTGTACAGCTTTCAACGCTGACTTCGACGGTGACCAGATGGCAGTTCACTTGCCGCTATCTGCTGAAGCACAGGCTGAAGCTCGTATCTTGATGTTGTCTTCAAACAACATCCTCTCACCAGCTAACGGTCGCCCAATTACTTCACCAACACAGGACATGGTTCTTGGTCTTTATTACTTGACCATGGTTCGCGATGGTGAACTAGGAGAAGGTCGTGCATTTAGCTCGATTGCAGAAGCAATTATGGCTCATGATCAACATTCAGTTTCATTGCAGGCAAAGATCAAGATTCGTCTTGATAACTCAATTGAAACTATTGAAACAACAATTGGTCGCGCATTGTTTAACGAAGCGCTTCCAGCTGATTTCCCATATGTAGACATCGATGTAACTAAGAAGCAACTTGGTGGCATTGTTGATCGTCTTGCTGAGTTCTATCCAAAGGTTGTTGTTGCACAAACGCTTGATGCGTTGAAGGCACTTGGCTTCCACTGGGCAACTCGCGCAGGAGCAACTATTGGTATTGAAGATGTTGTTACACCTCCACGCAAGAAGGAAATCCTTGAGAGCTATGAAACACAGGCTGACAAGGTTCAATCTCAATATGAAAAGGGACTCATCACTGATGACGAGCGTCGTCAGGAATTGATCGAGATCTGGACAAAGGCAACAGCTGAAGTGGGTAAAGAGATGGAAGAAAACTTCCCTCGCGTTAACCCAGTTTGGATGATGGTCTTCTCTGGTGCTCGTGGAAATATGATGCAGATCCGTCAGATTGCAGGTATGCGCGGACTCGTAGCAAATCCAAAGGGTGAAATTATTCCTCGCCCAATTAAATCTAACTTCCGTGAAGGTCTTTCTGTACTTGAGTACTTCATTTCTACTCACGGTGCACGTAAGGGTCTTGCAGATACAGCGCTTCGTACCGCTGACTCTGGTTACCTAACTCGTCGTCTCTGCGACGTTGCTCAGGATGTCATCATCCGTGAAGAAGATTGCGGTACTGATCGCGGTCTTGTTCTACAGATTGGTGTTCGTCAAGAATCTGGCGGCCTAGTTAAGTTTGATCACGTTGAAACTTCAGTATTTGGTCGCACATTGGCCGATGATGTTGAAGTTGATGGCAAGGTCATCCTGCCTGCTGGCACAGATCTTGGAGATCGCAACATTGATGAACTCGTTGCAGCTGGAGTAGATGAAGTAAAGATTCGCTCAGTTCTTACTTGCGATAGCAAGGTCGGACAGTGCGCAGCTTGCTACGGTCGCTCACTTGCAGCAGGACAACGTGTTGCAGTTGGTGAAGCAGTTGGAATCATTGCAGCACAGTCAATCGGTGAGCCTGGTACACAGCTAACAATGCGTACCTTCCACACTGGTGGCGTTGCAGGTGATGACATCACTCACGGTCTTCCACGTATCGTCGAGCTCTTCGAAGCACGTACACCTAAGGGTGTTGCTCCAATCGCTGAAACAGCAGGTGTTGTTTCATTCCGTGAGGATGTAAAGGGCAAGAAGATCGTCGTAACTCCAGATGATGGTGGCGAAGAAGTTGCTTACCCAATTACTCGTCGTCAGAAGCTACTTGTAGAAGAAGGTTCACGCGTTGAAGTTGGCCAGAAGATGGTCGTTGGCGCAATTGATCCAAAGCAGGTACTTCGTATTCTTGGACCACGTGCAACTCAAGTTCACTTGGTAAATGAAATTCAATCTGTTTATCGCTCACAGGGCGTAGGCATTCACGATAAGCACATCGAAGTAATCGTTCGCCAAATGCTAAAGCGCATCACAGTGCTTGAAGCAGGAGATGCCGATCTACTTCCAGGTGAGCTCGTTGAGCGCGGTCGCTTTGAGACTGAAAACCGTCGCGTAGTTACTACTGGTGGAAAGGCAGCCTCAGGTCGCCCAGAACTTATGGGTATCACTAAGGCATCACTTGCAACTGAATCATGGTTATCAGCTGCTTCATTCCAGGAAACAACTCGTGTTCTAACCGATGCTGCCCTTTCAGAGAAGAGTGATCCATTGCTCGGTCTGAAGGAGAACGTCATCATCGGTAAGTTAATTCCTGCCGGTACTGGTCTTGCTCGTTACCGCAACATTCGTGTTGAGCCAACTGAGGAAGCCAAGGCCGCTGTTTATGCAGCTTATGATGAATATGACTTCACACCATTTGACCAACAGGGTTCAGGTGAAGCAGTACGTCTTGATGAGGTAGAAATTCCTCGTTAAAGAATAATTAAATGAAAAGGGCTCCCTTCGGGGAGCCTTTTTTATTACACTCACACAATGAGCAACGATGAGAAATTCCATGTGCAAAGACATTCTGATCGAGAAGTTCACGATCGCTTAAATATCAACGCACTCCTTGATTCCCAATACGTTGCACACGTTGGCTTCATCGATCCAGATATCAACGCACCTTTTGTTGTGCCGATGGGTTTTGCTAGAGATGAGAACCGAATTCTGATTCATGGTTCCACGGGCTCTCGCATCATGATGGCAATTGCTAAGGAAATAGATCTCTGTGTCACTGTTACTCAACTCAATGCAATCGTTGTTGCGCGCTCTGCATTTAACTCATCTATGAACTATGAATCAGTAATGATCTTTGGAAAAGCACGAGTATTAAAAGAGGATGAAAAAGATGTTGCACTTGAGCGCATAACGACAAAGCTAGTTCCAGGGTTATGGGAATACGGTCGCGGGCTAACTAAGAAAGAATCTGCAGCAACAATGATTGTGGAACTGAGCTTGGAAAAGATTTCAGCTAAGGCGCGCAGTGGTGATCCATCAGATGATGAAGAGGATTTAGATCTTGGCCTGTGGGCAGGGATCATTCCGCTAAAAACTGTTCAAGAGAGCGCAATTACTGCAAAAAATGCGGCTGGGATTGCCGTTCCACCACATATTAAGTAGTTATTTGTGCAGGTTAGCCAATCGATCAAGGATTGGTGGGTGCGAATAATGCACTGCAACATAAACCGGGTGTGGGTTTAAGTTAGAAAGTGATTCATGGGAAAGCTTTTTGAGCGCGTTATACATATGCTCTCGAGCACCTGGATATGTGTCGATTGAATATTGATCTGCCTGATATTCATTGCGACGTGAGAATGAGTTATTAATCAAGCCCAGCAGCGTTGAAACAGGGCTAAAGAGCAAGAAAAAGGCCAGCATTGATAAGTGAAAACTTGGCACATCTGAGCCAAGGGCCTTAGAAAGATTTGGATTACCGAGCAGCCAACCCATAAGAGAGAAGATGATGAGAGTTTGCAGATTACTAAAAGCAAACATGGTGTAAACATGCTTGCGCTTATAGTGGCCAACTTCGTGAGCAAGCACAGCAACTGTTTCCTCGGTGGAAAGTTTTTCAATCAAGGTGTCATAGAGACCAATGATTTTAACTTTGCCCATCCCAGAAAAGAAAGCATTGAGCTTAGTAGAGCGCTTTGATGCATCCATCTCATAAAGCTTAGAAAGAGGAAAGCCCTGCTTCTGGCAATAATCTTCAACTGCAGTGCGCAGCTCACCTTCAGGCAGCGGCTTTAACTTATTAAACATTGGAAGGAAGATGCGCGTGCCGAAGATAAACATGAAAAGAGAGAAGGCAGCAAAAAGTGCCCATGCGATAATCCAGAACTGGTTTTGTAGTTCTTGATAGATCCAGGCAACTGCATAGAGAAGTACTAATCCAAGTGCTAGAGAAATAACTAGTTGCTTAATTGCATCTTGGAAAAACAGCTTCTTAGTTGATTTATTGAAACCAAATTTTTCTTCAATAACAAAAGTGGAGTAATAGCCGGCAGGAAGGTTCGCAATTGTTGAAATAAGGATCAAAATCCCTATAAAAACCACGGTAATGAGCAGGTTATTGTTCAATCGATCGCGCAGCTGGGCATCGAGCCAAGAAAAGCCGCCCAAAATGATGGCGGCCAGGATGCTCACGGTGCTGATCAAGGTGGTGAGCATTTCAAAGCGGTATTTGGCCGTGCCATAGGCCATGGATTTGGCGTATTCCTCGGGATTAAAGATCTCAGCGCCTTGGGCGCTCATTGGCTGGTTCTTTGAGCGCTCATTGAGGTAGTTGATGACCATCCCGGCGCTGAAATCAATTAGGACAAATAGGACAATTCCCAGGAGGAGTAGATCTGATGTGCTCATAGGCGTGATTATGGGGGATTTTTGTACGACACGCCCGGCTGTGAAAAAGTAGGCCTTTGCCCAAAATCTAGGGGATTAAAGGAGTAAAAGGGCGATTTGCCTCGCATGAGCCCGCTGGGTTACCCTTCGCGTCTGCTCTTTTTTAGAGCTTTATTGCTTGTGCTGTGAATAAGTTGAAAAACTTTTTACATCATCTATGCGAAGCGGGTGCAACACACCCGACCGCGTGGGTCGGCAATTGAGCGTGAATAAAGATCAGTAACGAAGTTACGAATGGAGATGAAGTGCCAACAATTCAACAGCTAGTTCGTCGTGGTCGTGCAGAAAAGATCACGAAGACAAGCACACCTGCACTTAAGGGTTCACCACAACGACGCGGTGTTTGTACACGCGTTTATACAACAACCCCTAAGAAACCAAACTCTGCACTTCGCAAAGTTGCACGTGTTCGCCTTACTAGTGGCATGGAAGTCACTGCATACATTCCTGGTGAAGGTCATAACTTACAAGAGCACTCCATTGTTCTTGTTCGTGGTGGTCGTGTAAAAGATCTACCAGGTGTTCGTTACAAGATCATTCGCGGATCATTAGATACACAAGGTGTTAAGAACCGTAAGCAATCACGTTCTCGTTACGGTACTAAGAGAGAGAAGAAGGCTAGCTAATGCCACGTAAAGGTCCGGTAGTTAAGTCTCCAGTTGTTTCAGATCCTGTTTACAACTCACCAATTGTTACTGCGCTAATTAACCGTGTATTACTTCACGGCAAGCGTTCAACAGCTGAATCAATTGTTTACGATGCACTTGAAGGTTGCCGCAAGAAGACTGAAGTAGATCCACTAATTACTTTGAAGCGCGCACTAGATAACATCAAGCCAGCCGTTGAAGTACGTTCACGCCGCGTTGGTGGAGCTACATACCAGGTGCCAGTTGAAGTTAAAGCAGGCCGTTCAACAACTTTGGCACTTCGCTGGTTAATCGACTACTCACGTTCACGTCGTGAAAAGTCAATGGCAGAGCGCCTAACTAATGAATTAATCGATGCAAGCAATGGCCTTGGTGCTGCTGTAAAGCGTCGCGAAGACACTCACAAAATGGCAGAAGCTAATAAGGCTTTTGCTCATTACCGCTGGTAATCACGAACTAACCCGAAGAATTTAGAAACGACGAGAAGAGGAATATAAGTGTCAGCAGTAGAGAACATCGATCTAGCTACGGTTCGCAATATCGGAATCATGGCTCACATCGACGCGGGCAAAACCACTACTACTGAGCGCATCCTTTTCTACACAGGAATTAACTACAAGATCGGTGAAGTGCACGAAGGTGCTGCAACGATGGACTGGATGGAGCAGGAGCAAGAGCGCGGTATCACTATTACTTCTGCTGCAACTACTTGTATGTGGGATAAGCATCTGATCAACATTATTGATACACCAGGTCACGTGGACTTCACAGTTGAAGTAGAACGTTCACTCCGTGTTCTAGATGGTGCAGTTGCAGTATTCGATGGCGTTGCAGGTGTTGAGCCACAATCAGAAACAGTATGGCGTCAAGCAGATCGTTATTCAGTTCCTCGTATTTGTTTTATTAACAAGCTAGACCGCACAGGTGCTTCATTTGATAAGTGCGTAGGCATGATCAAGGATCGCTTGAATGCAGTTGCATTAGTTCTACAACTTCCAATCGGTAACGAATCAGATTTCCTTGGAGTAGTTGACCTCATTGCAATGAAGGCGCTGACATGGCGCGGAGAAACACAAAAGGGCGAAGATTACGCAATCGAAGAGATTCCAGCTGACATGGCTGACAAGTGCAAGCAAGCTCGTCACGACATGATCGAAACACTTGCTGAAAATGATGACATTGTTATGGAGAAGTACCTAGAAGGTGCTGAACTCTCAGATGTTGAAATCATTGCTGGTATCCGCCGTGCAACTCTTGCAGCAAAGCTCACACCAGTACTAACTGGTTCAGCTTTCAAGAACAAGGGTGTTCAGCCAATGCTTGATGCAGTAGTTCGCTACCTGCCAAGCCCACTTGATGTTGAATCAATCGTCGGTACAGATATGAACAACTCTGAGGTTGAGGTTATCCGTCACCCTGAGAACAAGGAGCCATTTGCTGCCCTTGCTTTCAAGATCATGACTGACCCACACCTAGGAAAGCTCACATTCATCCGCGTTTATTCAGGAGTTCTACAAACTGGCTCAACAATCCTTAACTCAAATAAGGATCGCAAAGAGCGCATCGGAAAGATCTACCAGATGCACGCCAACAAGCGCGAAGAGCGTGACAACGTTGGTGCAGGAATGATCGTTGCAGTTATGGGTCTTAAGGACACAACAACAGGTGAAACTCTCTGTGATCCAGCTAAGCCAGTAATCCTTGAATCAATGGATTTCCCAGCTCCAGTTATCTCTGTTGCTATTGAGCCAAAGACAAAGGGTGACCAAGAAAAACTTGGCGTTGCTATTCAGCGTCTTTCTGAAGAAGATCCAACTTTCCACGTTAATACTGACGAAGAAACAGGCCAGACAATCATCGCGGGTATGGGTGAACTTCACCTTGAAATCCTTGTTGACCGTATGCGCCGTGAGTTCAAGGTTGAAGCAAACGTTGGTAAGCCACAAGTTGCATACCGCGAAACATTGCGCAAAGCCGTTGCTCGTCACGATTACACACACAAGAAGCAGACTGGTGGTTCTGGACAGTTTGCAAAGATTCAAATTGCTGTTGAGCCACTTCCAACTGGTGAAGTTGAAGGCGGATATGAATTTGTAAATAAAGTCACTGGAGGCCGCGTTCCACGCGAGTACATCCCTTCAGTTGATGCAGGTTGTAAGGAAGGTATGGCTGCTGGTCCACTAGCTGGCTACCCAATTACAGATGTACGAGTAACTCTTCTTGATGGCGCGTATCACGATGTTGACTCATCGGAGCTCGCTTTCAAGATTGCTGGTCTAGCAGCGTTTAAGGAAGCAGCAAAACTTGCTGATCCTGCGATTCTAGAACCAGTGATGAGAGTCGAAGTTGTTACCCCTGAAGACTTCATGGGTGATGTCATCGGCGATCTCAACAGTCGTCGTGGCCAAATCCAGGCCATGGATGAGCGGTCAGGTGCCCGCGTTGTTAGGGCGCTAGTTCCATTGTCAGAGATGTTCGGCTATGTCGGAGATCTTCGCTCTAGAACTCAAGGTCGCGCGAGCTATTCAATGGAATTCGATTCGTATGCCGAAGTACCTGGCAACGTAGCGAAGGAAATTATTGCAAAAGTTCGTGGCGAATAACCCTAATAAAAAGCACAACCCCTAATAACTAAGCACTAGAAAACGAAAGAGGAAACGAAATGGCAAAAGCCAAGTTTGAGCGCACAAAGCCGCACGTAAACATCGGCACCATCGGTCACATTGACCACGGTAAGACAACTCTTACTGCGGCAATTTCCAAGGTGTTGCATGACAAGTACCCAACTCTTAACGCAGCAACAGCTTTCTCTGATATCGATAAGGCACCAGAAGAGCGTCAACGCGGAATTACAATCTCTATCGCTCACATTGAGTACCAGACAGAGAAGCGTCACTACGCACACGTTGACTGCCCAGGCCACGCTGACTACATCAAGAACATGATCACTGGAGCTGCACAGATGGACGGAGCAATCCTCGTCGTAGCTGCTACAGATGGTCCAATGCCACAGACAAAGGAGCACGTTCTCCTTGCTCGTCAGGTAGGCGTTCCATCAATCGTTGTTGCACTTAATAAGTCAGACATGGTTGATGACGAAGAAATTCTTGAACTCGTTGAAATGGAAGTTCGTGAACTTCTATCTAAGTACGAGTTCCCAGGAGATGACACTCCAATCGTTCGCATCTCAGCACTTAAGGCTCTCGAAGGAGATGCTGCTTGGGCAGAGAAGATCGTTGAGCTAATGGATGCAGTAGATGCATTTATTCCTCAGCCAGCTCGCGAAATCGACAAGCCATTCCTTATGCCAGTTGAAGACGTTTTCACAATCACAGGTCGTGGAACAGTTATCACTGGTCGTATTGAGCGCGGCATCGTTAAGGTCAACGAAGAAGTTGAAATCGTTGGTATCCGCGAGCTCGCACAGAAGACAACAGTTACAGGCGTTGAAATGTTCCGTAAGTTGCTCGACGAAGGTCAAGCAGGCGAGAACGTTGGACTACTTCTTCGTGGTCTAAAGCGTGAAGACGTTGAGCGTGGACAGGTTGTTTGCAAGCCAGGATCAATCACACCTCACACAGAGTTTGATGCTTCTGCATACATCCTTTCAAAGGATGAAGGCGGACGTCACACACCATTCTTCAACAACTACCGTCCACAGTTCTACTTCCGTACAACTGACGTGACTGGTGTTGTAACTCTTCCAGCAGGAACCGAAATGGTTATGCCTGGCGATAACACTGAAATGTCAGTAACACTGATTCAGCCAATCGCTATGGAAGAAGGACTTCGCTTCGCAATCCGTGAAGGTGGCCGCACAGTAGGTGCTGGTCGCGTTACAAAGATTAAGAAGTAAATAGCACCAAAGAATTAAATGTTTGAGCCCGGCGGTGTAAAAGCCGCCGGGTGAAAAACAAAAGCTTGATAACTACATTTAAACGAAGTATTAATACGAAGGAGAACGACATGGCGGGACAAAAGATCCGCATTCGACTCAAGGCCTACGACCATGAGGTGATTGACTCTTCAGCGAAGAAAATCGTTGAAACAGTTGAGCGCACTGGTGCAACGGTCGCGGGTCCAGTGCCGCTACCAACAGAGAAGAACACTTACTGTGTTATTCGCTCTCCTCACAAATATAAGGACAGCCGCGAACACTTCGAGATGCGCACACACAAGCGCTTAATCGACATCATCGACCCAACACCTAAGACTGTTGATTCATTGATGCGTCTTGATTTGCCTGCAGGCGTCGACATCGAGATTAAGCTCTAAGGAAAGGACGACAGTAAATGACATATACAACTCAAGGCGCTGGCTCGTCCATCAAGGGCGTCCTCGGTAAGAAACTTGGAATGACACAGGTTTTTGATGCTAACAACAAGATGGTTCCTGTAACCGTTGTTGAAGCTGGTCCATGCGTAGTTACACAGATTCGTACACCTGAGAAAGATGGTTACTCAGCTGTTCAAATCGCTTTCGGCGCAATCGACCCAAAGAAGATTACAAAGCCACTTGCTGGCCACTTCGCTAAAGCTGGCGTGACACCACGTCGCTCTGTTGCAGAACTTCGCACACTTGATACAACTTCTTATTCAGTTGGACAAGAACTAGGTGCCACAGTATTTGCAGCTGGTGAATTAGTTGATGCAACTGGAACAAGCACAGGTAAGGGAACTGCTGGTGTTATGAAGCGCCACGGTTTCGGTGGTCTTGGTTCATCTCACGGTGTTGATCGTAAGCACCGTATGCCAGGTTCAATCGGTGCATGTTCAACACCGGGTCGCGTTTTCAAGGGAATGCGTATGGCAGGAGTTATGGGTGGCGTTCGCGTTACAACTCAAAACCTTGTTGTGCACTCTGTTGATGCAGACCGCAACCTACTTCTTATTAAGGGATCAGTTCCTGGTCCTGACGGACAACTAGTTTTCATTCGCTCTGCTGCAAAGCATGCGATCTTTGAAACTGCAAAGGCTGGTGCATAATCATGGCGCTTACTCTTGAAGTAAAAAACACCGAAGGCAAGAAGGTTGGATCTGTAGATCTACCAGCTGAGATCTTCGATGCACAGACAAACGTTCCTCTGATTCACCAAGTCGTAACAGCGCAATTAGCTGCTGCACGTCAAGGTACTCAAAAGGCTAAGAACCGTGGTGAAACATCTGGTTCAGGTAAGAAGCCTTTCAAGCAGAAGGGAACCGGACGCGCGCGTCAGGGTTCAATTCGTGCACCGTTGCAACGCGGTGGTGGTGCAGCACATGCTGTTCGCCCACGTACATATTTCCAACGCACACCAAAGAAAATGATTGCTGCAGCTTTGCGCGGAGTTCTCTCTGATCGCCAACGCAATGATCGTATTCACGTGCTGGATTCAATCTCTTCAGCTCCTTCAACAAAGGCAGCTATTGCAGCAGTTCGTCAGTTCTCAGAGCGCAAGAATCTTCTTGTAGTTGTCTCTCGTACTGAAGATCTTGCATGGCGTTCACTTCGTAACGCAGATGACCTACATCTTCTTGTTCCAGATCAGTTGAACGCCTATGACATCCTAAAAAGCGATGACATCGTCTTCTCTGAAAGTGCGATCAAGGATTTCCTAGCTGGCCCACGTAAGGTGGCAAAGGCTGTTGCACGTGAGAGCGAGGTCAACGCATGAAAGATTACCGCGATGTACTAGTAGCACCTGTTGTCTCTGAAAAGAGCTACGGCCTGCTTGATGAAAACAAGTACACATTTATTGTTTCACCAGATGCTAATAAGACAGAGATCAAGATCGCTGTTGAAAAAGTCTTTGGTGTAAAGGTGCTAAGCGTTAACACCATGAACCGTCAGGGTAAGAACAAGAAGACCCGTTTCGGTGATGGAAAGCGTAAAGACACAAAGCGCGCAATTGTGCAGGTAGCAGCTGGCGACCGTATCGACATCTTCGGGGGACCGGTTTCCTAAGGGAAAGCGGACTTCTAAGAGAAAAGGATCATCATGGCACTTCGTAAATTAAAGCCAACGACCCCGGGTCAACGCGGCGCAAGCGTTCCAGATTTCGCTGAAATCACACGCTCTACTCCAGAAAAATCTTTGGTACGTCCAATCCACTCAAAGGGTGGTCGTAACAATGCAGGTCGCATCACTGTTCGTCACCAAGGTGGCGGTCACAAGCGTGCGTATCGTTTGATTGACTTTGTCCGTAACGATAAAGATGGTGTGCCAGCAAAGGTCGCTCACATTGAGTACGACCCAAACCGCACAGCACGTATCGCTCTACTGCACTATGCAGATGGAGAAAAGCGTTACATCATCGCTCCTAATAAATTAGAGCAGGGTGCAACAGTTGAAAACGGTCCAAAGGCAGATATCAAGCCAGGAAATAACCTGCCACTTCGCAATATTCCAGTAGGTACAACAGTTCACGCAATTGAACTTCGTCCAGGTGGAGGAGCAAAGATTGCTCGTTCAGCTGGTGCATCAGTTCAGCTTGTTGCTAAAGAAGGTGCAACTGCGCAACTACGTATGCCATCTGGTGAAATTCGTAACGTTGATGTTCGTTGCCGCGCAACTGTTGGTGAAGTTGGAAACGCAGAACAAGGAAACATTAACTACGGAAAAGCAGGCCGTATGCGCTGGAAGGGCAAGCGCCCATCAGTTCGCGGTGTTGTTATGAACCCAGTAGATCACCCACACGGTGGTGGTGAAGGTAAGACTTCTGGTGGACGTCACCCAGTGACTCCATGGGGTAAGCCTGAAGGCCGCACTCGTAAGAAGAAAGCATCAGATTCAATGATCGTCCGTCGTCGCAAGTCGAATAAGAAGCGGTAGGTAGGAGCCCT
>Ga0194060_10000927_pt1 | contig 21454 bp, 15 predicted proteins | sample SepL225m_MetaG_FD_163427 | JGI IMG/M metagenome (GOLD analysis project Ga0194060, IMG submission 163427) | Anoxic zone freshwater microbial communities from boreal shield lake in IISD Experimental Lakes Area, Ontario, Canada - Sep2016-L222-5m | ecosystem: Environmental > Aquatic > Freshwater >... | reverse complement strand
CCGTAGGTGAGATAAAAACCCATATCACGGGGGCCGCGACACTGGGCAAAGGATGGGGCGGTGTAGTTGCTGCAGCCAAAAGACTTCATCAGATGCTTCCAGAAAGCACCGCCGGTGCCGTGAGAGAAGAGCGCCATCGACTCCGCACCGTATTTCTTCTTGATACCCTGCATCTTTTCAGCGATCAGGGTAAATACTTCATCCCAACTGACCCGCTTCCAGACAGGATCCCCACGCTTTCCGGTATTTATCATCGGAAATTTAAGCCGATCCGGGTCATAGAGTGCCCAAAGAGCTGCGTTGCCACGACCGCAGAGGCGGCCGCGACCCCTCAAGCTCAAGGGGTTGCCGTCAATTTTTACAACTTTGTTGTTCTCCACTTTGGCGATCAGTCCGCAGTTCCAGAAGCACAGCTCGCAGAATGTCGGGATCTGCTTCATATCTTTCTGCCCGGCTTCTTCTGCCCAGGAGAGAAACTTTTTCGGCATGGTAGTGGCTGCAGCAACACCTGCGGTCACCGCCCCGGTCGCTTTTAGAAATGTTCTGCGTGAGAATTTTGTGGTCACAATTTACCTCCTGACATTTCGGATACAGGTTGAATCAAGAGAAAACTATCAGTTAGGTTTTCGCATTTAGCTCCCCTCCTGTTTTTAAGGAGGGGTTGGGGGTGGTCGCCTTTGACTTTAATCAATTCAGGGATGAACAACAAAAGTCAAAAGCTAACCACCCCCCGACCCCCTCCTTAAAAACAGGAGGGGGAGCATAAAACCGCCGTTCTGATGTTTGATAGCAAACTATTTTGGAGCAAGAAAAAACCTAACTGATTGACAACGGTGGAAAAACTCGAATATCAATTTTTCGAAATTTTGTACGCTCCACTCTTCTCAAATTCTATTTTGGCATTCACAAACTTGACATTTGTGTAGCCAAGCTCCTTCATGGTGTTATACGCCACCTCGGCTATCACTCCGGTATTGCAGTAGAATACAACGAGTTTGTCTTTAGGGATTTCTGCCAGGCGATCCTTGATCTCTTCCACAGAGATCAGTTTTGCACCCTTCAGCATACCGGCTTTCCCTTCTGCTGCACTGCGGGCATCGATAATCATCACATCAGCCGGGAGAGTGGTTACATACTTTTTAAATTCATCCAGATTGATCTCACCAGCTCGCAGTTTTGGCGTGTAGGCTGCCTTCGCCAGCAATTTTCCGCTTGCGACATCATAGCCCGCTGACTGCCATGCTTCAAAACCACCGGTCAGAAGAATAACTTTGCTGTAACCGGCTTTTATTACATCTCTGGCAACACCTTCAGCCAGCTTGCCATCCTTGCCACCATAGATAACTACAGGAGGTTTCATATCCTGGGTGGGTAACTCTTTGATAAGTTTGGCGGACTTTGAAGCAGGGAATGCGACCGCGCCTTTGATGAAACCTTTCGCGGTATCTTTAGTTTCCCTTACGTCAAGCAGCACGAACGGAATATCCTTGTCAATCCAAGCTTCCTTCAGGAACTGCGCTGTGAGTACGCCATAGTTCTTCTGCGTCCAGGCCGGCATGCCATCTTTGTAAACCTTGATGTTTGTGTACCCCAGTTTTTTCGCCTTGTCTGCCGAACCGGGGCTCATGTTGCAGGTTACGCCGGAGCAGTAGAATATGAGCATGGCGCTTTTATCTTTCGGGAGCAGTTTGTCAGCCATCTTGTCAAAAGCCGGGAAGGGGAGATTTAACGCTGAAGGTATGGCTCCCTCCTGAAAACGTGGGAGCGGACGAGAGTCAAAGAGGAAGTACTTCCCTTTTTCCGGTCCCAGCGCGACAAGTTTTTCGATGTCGGCTGTCAGCATCAGCATTTCGGGTGAAACTGTGACCGGCGGCTTTGCTGTCAGTTTAACCGCCGTCTTGACGCCATCTTTTTCTGTAAACTCAACCTTTATTTCGTGCCCTTTTTTTACCAGGCCGTCTTTCAAAAACTCACCGTCGCCGACCTTCCCCGCGCCGCTTACAACCTTGATCTCATCTTCATCAAACTTGAAAAGCTCAACCGCATCATCGATCTTCACCTGAATGGTTTTAGCCTTGAACGTCACAATATCGAAATAGCCTCTGACTGCGCCAGATTCCCCCTTGTGACAGTTGGTGCAGATCTTCGCGATATTCGACCTGGCAGGCGTGGCGACAGCAGTCGGCTCAGCCGCGAATAGTGTGCCTGCGGAGAGACAGGTAGCCAGCGTAATAAAAAGCATTTTCCTCGTCATGATTTTTCACCTCCTCAATGATTTTAAAGCCCTAGCAGCCGGCCGTTTTCTTGAACATTTTACTGCTGTTTGTGTCTCCAGATTTTTCATACTTTGTGCGGATTTCGTCACCTTCCACGATCCGCTTGTCTTTAAGTTTATCCAGTGTCAGTTCGTCCGTGATCGTAATTGTGACCAGAGCATCTGTTTTGCTGTCTTTCAATACCGCTATAGCCGATTTGCCATCAGCCGCAAGCTCTATTTTTGAGATCGTGCCTGTCATTTTCATCTCTTCCGCAGAGGCGTTCCGGGTGAACGCCAGCAGGGAAATCACCATGAGTGTTAAAATCATTACGATTAAGGCAATTTTTTTCATAAATCTCTCCTTTATTCTGTTTTGAACGACCCGGAAAGGCGTTGCCTCTCCGGGTCTGGTTCATGCTAGAAATGCACTTCAAACGTTCCGTAAATATCGTGTGCTTCTTTCATCGGAGTCATAAGCATAAAGTCGGTCGGCTTGATCTCGGAGATTTTCTTTGGAGCGCCGACCCAGTTGTTGCTACCGGTGTACTCGAAATCATAATACTGGTAGCCGATCTTGAAAAAGGCTTTGCTCAGATGGGATGAAATCGGCTTTAAGTCGAGTTCCTGAATGATATAGGGCTCATACACATTGCCACGGGTGCCGATCTTGCTGGTCCACATATCGTCGGCTGCGAAAGCCATCGTAATCCAATCTTTTGAACCGTGGTTGAACTCAAAACCGATTTTGGTTCTGGAAGGCAGGTCATAACGAATACCGGCCGAAACAGCCCATCCGGTTTTGTCCTTGGGCGCTTCAGGATTGAAAAACTCTCCGGTCAAGAGACCCTGAAATCCGGCCTGTCCCGATACATTGTTGTTGGGATGTGTCATGCTGAGAGCAAAATCGGTGAACAGATTAAGAGAGCCTGGACCTGCTTTTTTGAGTGTGCTCAGGACGCCGGCACCTATCCAGTCGATTGAACCAAGATTAGTTGTGGGTGCGGTGTTGCCAAAAGCGGTATTGTTCATGACCGGGAAATCAAGCAGGTCAAAAGCGTGGTTCCACTGCATCCAGACCCGCAGTGGATCTGTATCGATAGGGTTAAGTATGATGCCCATCATGTCCATATCCTTGATGCTGTTGGTTGAGTTTTTTATGCCGCTGTCAAAACCGCGACCGTAGCATACTTTCGCATATGCACCGGGCAGAGCATCGATATCAGGGGCATAGCCGACAGTCATTCCGTCATATGCATAATTGACCATCAGTGAAGGAACGCCACCATTGCCGGGACGCTCCTTATTGAGCTTCAAGTTGCTGGGAGCGCCATCTGTCGAAGGACGACGGCCAACGGAAAACCATAACGGCTGATCAAAAATATTGCTCCAGGTGGCGTAGGCTTTATCGACATTTAAGTAACTGTCAGATGGAATATGCCCAAGAGTCCCGTCGAACACGCCTATACGGTCTGAAAAGTAATTGCCGGTAACCTGGGAGTCATCCTGAGAACCAAAACTCTTATACATCCCCAGCTTCGCATGCACCGTGATGTTCTGGGTAGCTTTGGCTGTCAGGTCGAGACCGAATCTGTTGGTGTATAGGGTTTCATTTTTTGGTTGGAAGGCTGGAACCGCCCCATATGGAGCAAGTGTGCCCATTGCACCTACCAGCGGGTTTGTGGCAGGGTTAAGAAATGCTTTTGCCCCCGAATACGTATTTGTGCTCCTCATACTGTTACCAAAATTCATGAAACCGGCCAACGCTGGTCCCGCCGGCATACCCAGTGAACCATTGGATGTACCCAGTGTAAACGCCTCTGATTGCAGGAGAGCGCCAACATTTGAAAACATCCGGTTTGGATCTGTGTACGCCGCTGTTTTCCCATGCAGGCTGTCTACCCTGAATCGGTAATCCCCACCAATGGTGAGCCATTTGCTGAATGATTTTTCCTCTGCCTTGGCAACCTTGCTTTTTAATTCGTCGATCTCTTTTGAATCAGTTTTTTGTGCCTGACTTTTCTGTGATTCAGATGCTTTGTTAGCTTTTTCCTCGTTTGCTTTGACCTGATTTTTCAGTTGTTCAAGCTCTCTGGACAACTGTTCAATCTTGTTCATCAGGTCAGCATCAGCCGCAAATGAGACAACGGGAAGAGACATTACTGCGATAAGTGCGGCCAACATGAATTTCAGAACTGTTCTTTTCATCTGTTCCTCCTCAATTCTTGATAATGTTTTTGAATCCTGGTTGCTACACAATATGACGGTCGAACAAATCCTGCCAGACAGACGCTATTCACCTCCTTATGAAATTCCGGCAAGCTCCTGATAAATGAATATATCCACTACTATTCTCTACTATTTTAGTAATGTTATATTCAATTATACAACTTATTGAATGCATGGCTTGTGCCGCTACATCAGCCAGTTAGCTTTGCCGAAATAATAAAACAGAGTATTTCCCATAAAACAAAGGCAATTTCAGAGGTGGCTGAAATGATTATTTAAATATAAAACGGGGTGTTACTTAGTGCTAAGCCAAATGGCGTACTTACTGATCAATATGTCGCTATTTAGCTGGATATTTTACAAATAGAGTTACAAGTAGCTGATATTAAAGAGATGAATCACCCTTGAAAAAGCGGTTCACCACGAAGACAGTACCGGAGACACGGAGAGACCGAGAAAAACGGGGAGTCAAACCGGTAAGTATACTTATTCCAAGTATTTACACGATGTATGCCAGGCTCATCATGGGAAATAAATCAACAAATACAGCATATTGCGGGACAGGGCTTCGTGAAGAGAAGTAAAATATTTACAGTGTAAAAGGTGCAATAGAGGGGAACAGCGGATGTTATTCGATAAATAACGGGGGGATACATGCGGATAAAAATTTTACCGGATAGTAAATTATTTTCAGTGCCGGTAGTTCTAATGCCGTCAAGGATTACTTCAGGCAGAGGCGGCAGCGTTCGTCGGGGCACCACTGGCAGAAACCGCAATCAGAACAGTTATGCTTTTTAAGGGGGGATTCAGTTCAAAATCTCAATAGGCAACATTACGTTTTACAGCATTACCTTCAAGTAACTGCACAAAAGCCTTGCCTCCGTCCGCATTCACAAGGAGATATCTGGGCAGCTTCATTACCTTATCTGTCGAGGCAGCGTGACGCCTCTCAATAGTAAATGTTGCCACATAGCCGGCTTCGGTGGCTTTCGCGATAAGATAGTCATCATAAATACCAAAGGGCCAGGCCAGCATATCCACCTTTGTGCCGAGTTCACTCTCCAGTTTGGCCTTTGACTTGCGCAACTGGGTCATTACAAGCGTCTCAAGCGCCTGTGGACGAAGTTTTTTACGCTCTTTCTTAAAATTGGGGTGCCAGTAGGTGTGAGACTGAAATTCAAATAGCCCCGTCTTTTTAAGTTCGCGCAGTTGATCCCAGGTCATGGCGTATTTCGCATTTGATATTGCCGAAGGATATGTGAATACGGTCACAGGATAACCATATCTGCGAACTATAGGCAGCATATCGCTGTAAACAGATTTATGGGCATCATCCTCAACTATCACCACCGACTTTGGAGCAGGTGCAGGAGCCTTACCCTTGTAGTGGTCAATCAGTTGGCGAAGCGGAATAACCTTATAGTCGTTATCTTTCAGATATTTCATCTGGGATTCAAAAACCGGAGTAGTCATTGTCATCCCATCGGCGACGGTAGGGCCAAAGCGATGATAAAGGAGAATTGGAACCCTGAAAGAGTCAGCGGCAAAAACCGGCAGCGGTGCCATCAGAAATATCACAGCAATCAATATACGAAACGAAATACCAAAAAACATCAACTTTACCTCTCTTATCAACCTCTTACGATATAGACGGAACAGGGGGCACTGGTTGCAACCGTGTGGGAGATGCTCCCCTTTATTCGCCGCTTTATAAAACCTTTTCCGGAACTGCCGATAACGATCACGTCTATCTCCTCAGTTTTGGCAAAAGCGATCATCTTCTCTGCCGGGTCGCCATACTCAACCACCATTTCCAAAGGGATATTGTGTTCGGCTGTACATTTTTCGACGACGTAGAATATCCGCTGCCTCAACTCTTTCCACTTATCTGTTTCTGTCATCGGGGCGGATGGCACAAAATCGGTGTAGGTTGATGTTGGCGCATTCGGCAACACAAGCAGGGCATATACGACGCTTCTGATCTGGCTCTGGTTGCCGGCTGCCAGCCGGACAGCCTCCTCGGCAGCCTTGTCGGACTGTGGTGAACCATCTATTGCTACTAATATTTTTTTACGAAGATTTAGCATGACTGCTCACTTTATCTTTTTTAGTCAGAATCAGGTTAAACAACAGCAAACTTATTTTTGACGAAGTATATAATTCAATTTTTGCCGCTTGACAATTATAAAACAATATTCTAGTATTGCCCGGCCTGATGTAATACGGCGTCAAATTCACCAGTTTCTGAATTAATCACTAAATTTTGACAAGTTACGCGCTCGAAATTTTATCACCTTATATCACAGGACAGAACATCATGGCAAAAAAAGAGAAATCTGAATATCTCATCCAGGCGGTATCCCATGCCCTTGACCTTCTGGAGCAGTTTCATGGCGAAGTTGACGAGCTTGGTGTTACCGAACTCAGTAAGCGCCTCAAACTGCATAAGAATAACGTTTTCAGACTGTTGGCCACCCTTGATTCACGGGGCTACATTGAACAGAACAGGGTGACTGAAAACTACCGACTCGGACTTAAAACTCTTGAACTGGGGCAGACCTTCATAAAGCAGATGGGACTCCTTCGGCAGTCTAAACCGGTGCTTGAGGCTCTGGTCGGCGAATGTAACGAAACAACATATGTGGCTATTCTCAAGGATTTCAACATTATATACCTGGATGCGGTAGAAACCGACCTGACCGTTAGGGTCGTACCGCGCGTCGGCTCACGCCTCCCCGCCTACTGTACGGCTGCAGGAAAAATACAGATCGCCTACATGAGTGACGAAGAGCTTGACAATTACCTCCCCGGTAAGGAGCTGAAGCGCTATACGCCCAACACGATTACAGACTGTAATCTCCTTAGAGAGCAACTTAAAAAAATCGCCGAAAACGGCTATGCAGTTGACAATGAGGAGCTTGATATCGGTGTGAAATGTGTCAGTGCTCCGATCCGCGACTACACACGCCGCATCATCGGCGCAGTCAGTATTTCAGGGCCATCGATGCGGTTTTCGGATGAGCGGATTACCAGCGAGTTAATCCCTCTGGTTGTAAAGGCTGGCAATGAGATTTCCGCCAAACTCGGATTTCAGAAATAATACAAACGGCTGCATTTACTGTATTCACTTCACGAAACTCTCCCCAGCAGCCTTAGAAGCCCATCCAGAATAGTCAACGGATGAGGCGGGCACCCCGGAATGTAGAGATCAACCGGCAGAAATTTATCAACTCCGTTGTGTACGTCATGATGACCATGATACGGACCGCCGTCAACAGCGCATGCCCCGGCGGCAATGACCAGCTTCGGCTCCGGTATCGCATCCCACGTTTTCAGCATGGCAACCCGCATATTTTCAGTCACCGGCCCGGTAACATACATGGCGTCAGCATGTCGTGGCGAAGCCACAAACTGAACACCGAACCGCCCCAGGTCGAAACCGACTGTTGAAAGGACGTTGGTATCGGCCTCACAGGCGTTACAGCCACCGGCGCTTACCGAGCGGAGCTTGAAAGAGCGTCCGTACAGAGCGAGAAGTTCTTTGCTCATCGCCTGCGCCGATATTCGATCTTCTCCGGCGCGGACAACCAGACTCTCACGCTCTGATGCAGCCAGTTTTTCGTCCCTGTCAAAAGAAATTGCACCCGATGGACAAACCTGCCGACATTCAGGACAGAACAGACATTTTCCCATGTCGAGAGCTAATCCATTGGCGTTGGAAACAGCTCCGGTCGGACAGATGTCGGTACAGGCATGACAAGTTTCAATACATTTGGCCTGGTCAAGCCGTGGGAAACCACGAAACAGCTCCGGTAGATTGGCTGCATCAACCGGGTATTTTGTTGTTCGATGTTTTTGGCAAAAGCGTTCGCGCAGGGCTTTTAACATCTGGCTTCCCTTTCGTTGTTTTTATCGCTTTGGCTGCCGTTTTTTCAGGCGCAGGCATTTTTTGAGACCCTGCGGAGAGTTTCAGAAACAGCCCGCTCCGGTAGCCAGCGTGGGCAGCGAGGACGATCGAATCGCAAATCCCCCTCTCGGCTTCTGCCGCTGCGACCGAAAGAGTGGCTGCGGCAGGTGAGATGTCGTCGTACTCAAGAAGTCCGGTAATAAAAAGCCACTCAGCCAACTCCTCGAAGCACTCCTTGTTGAACCACTCAATACCTTCACTTTCATGTATCTGCATAAAGTTCCGGCAGAGGTGGGGTGAAAAAGCTGATGCCGCTGTCAGAGATTTTTGAGGCAGGGAGAGGAGGGCTGCAAGAAAGCCCGCACTTCGCAGGGGGGTAGCGCCAAGCAGGCGGCGGACTCTGCAGTCAAGGCCATACTGCTCCAGGTCAGCAGGTTTCAAATCCCGCAACAGAGCCCATGTTATAAAGAGTACCCTGTTGTCACTCTGACAGAAAAGTGCGTTTATGCGGGATTGAAAGGCTTTGGCATACTTGGAAACCGCTTTCATTTTAAGAAGTGCCGCAAACCGCTTGAGGCGGGATTCAAACAGAGATGCATCGTTATCAGCCTGTTTTTGGCTCCCGACGCTGTTTGAAAGGCGGCGCATCTCAATGAAGAAGTCCCGTGCTGCTGCGGTAAAAGATTTGTCATTATCAACGGCAGGGAAAAGTGATTCTGTGACAGAACCCGGCTCATGGAACGCCCCTTTGCAGATCACGCTGTTAAAAGCCTCATTTAAGGGGGCAAAGCGCATCTGCTTAAGCTCGTCTTCCAGGTTTTCAACGCCTCTCCCACCAAGAACATTACAGAGTTGACCCCAGTTCCCCTCAGCATCATCACGGATTTCACGAAAATCTACAAAAACATGAAACTCGTACTCTTTCAGTTCGACGTAGAGCCCCTCTTCATGAATCTTCCGGCTGCTCCGCAGATACTCCAGCCCCTTGACATGGTCGCGGAATGCGCAAAACATTCCATCTTCAGCGCAGCAGTTGAGTGAGCGTCCCAGCGTTGTCCGGCATATCTCCGGTTCGACATCTCCACTTTTTACGTTAAAACCGGCCGACTCCATTATTCTGCCGGAAGTCGTTGAATGACTGTTGTGATAAAGTATTAAAGCGCGATGCTCCCCGACCCCGTTTGAATAGGCGAAGACATTTTCATCGACAGTGTTTCCGGCATAAAAGTCGTAGAGAACAAAGTTTTCGGAGCCGGAGAAGAGCCAGCGCCGACGAAGCAGAGGAAATATCCACAACTCGTGACCCCGGACAAGACCTTCGTCAACCTGCTCATCCCAGTAGGCTTTTTTGTACTCCATGCCATACTTCTCGTGAAAACCTTCGATCTGGCCGTGACCTATCATCGGCAGTCCCGGCATGGTAGCCAGAAGAACGCAGGCACCGAAGTATTTATCCTGCGAGCCGAACTGGGCAACGGCGGTCTTCTCGTCCGGGTTGTTCATGAAGTTGACAAATCGCTTTAAAATTTCGTGGTTGAATTCAAGGACATTTTTGATAGTTGTCCGGTATTTGGCGTTCTCCTCGGTTTTCAGCATATTCATGAACGCGCTGTTGTAGACCCTGTGCATACCGAGCGTCCGGACAAAATACCCCTCCATCATCCAGAATGCCTCCGCCAGCAGCAGCGTGCCTGGTGCCTCAACAGCAACGCGATCAACAACCTCGCGCCAGAATTCAGCCGGGAAGACGGCGTCAAACTCCTCTTTGCTCATGCCATGCTCGGCGCGGGAGGGGATGCCGCCGCCGAGGCCGCGCAGTGGGAACCAGAGACGCTGGTAATGTTTTTTTGCCAGAGTCATTGCGGCGTCGAAGCGGATTATCTGGAAATTTCTGGCGACGTGAAGGATGGTCTGGATAACCGCCTCACGTACCTCCGGGATCAGGTAGTTGAGCTGGGCGGTGTCGTTCCAGGGGATGCTGGTGCCGTCATTGCCGTGATAAATGTAGCGGGTACGCCCATCGCGCCGGTCGTAATGCCTGAAAACCACGGCAGCGTCATGTTTAGTCCAGTAGCCGTCCTCGACCTGAAGGCAGACATTGCCGTCGTGCGAGAGATCCTCACCGTTGAACTGATAAGTCGGAAATGGGGGGTAGTCGGTCTGGACGAACCAGTCCGGGTGCTGAATCACCCACCTGGAGTATATGCCGGTGTGGTTAGGGACCATGTCGCTGGCCAGACGTATGCCGCGCCTTCCCGCCCGTTCGCGCAGATTTGAGAGTGCATCCCATCCCCCCAGGTCAGCGGCGACTTCATAGTCATAGAGGGAATACGCCGAGGCGATCGCCTCCGGATTGCCGCAGATCTGCTTGATTCGCTGGCTGGCCGGCGAGCGTTCCCAGAGGCCGATCAGCCAGAGTCCGGTGAAACCCCACCCCGCCAGTCGGTCAAGTTCGGCATCCGGAACCTGATCCAGACGGGTAATCGGATAACCATGACTTCTGCTCAACTGGTCGAGCCAGATATAGACCATCTTGGCCATAAGAACGACATTGGACATCCAGTCGGCATCCTGAGAGAATCGCTCGTACGCAGGATAGTCAAATCCGGCAAAGATGGAATCACCGCAACCAGACCCCACCCCTTCGCCATCCTGACCAGCTCTTTTGAACTCAAGCACCGGAGGGGGCCCAGGCTCTCCTCCACCCCATCCACGTTCACGCTCCTCTTCGAGCAGAAAATCAAATGCCATCTCCATCTCTTCCAGCAGCTCAGGCGGCAGAAGAGGGCTCCACCTGTCATACAGGAATCGAATCTGGGCGGCCAGTGATTCGGGAGCATCATTGATCGGTGCCAGAAGCACCTCCCCCAGAGAACAGCCGAGGAGTGGCAGAAACGGAGCCTCTGTCAGAGCCCTGCTTGTCCCTTTGACGATGGCTTTATAGGAGGATGTCCGGGAGAGGTTCTTATCATTCAAAATGTCACGAAAACAGTCAACGGCAGGATTTAAAGAGGCGTGATGCAAAAGAATCATCTCTCTTAAGACAATATGTTTACGCCTCTCTTTGTCATCTGGCGTGTTCAGCCATTTATCGGCAGAAAGCTCCCCTGAGAGTATTTCCGCCGGTGGGAAGCTCTCCACAAAACGGAGCATAGCCTTTTGGTTCTCTTCGCCATCGGGGTTATAACCGGCGCGCATCAACGCCTCTTTCAAAACTCCCGGTGCCTCGCTCTCGGCAAGGGTGTCGATCAAAAACCGAAAGAGCGTCTGCAGGAGAGCAAACAGATTTAAGTGCGCGGCGTAAACGGTCGGAGCCCCCGGAGGATGAACCTTGTTGAGGGCAAAAGCGAGCTGGCGATAGAATATTATGGGGGGGAGGCGGCGTTCTGCCACGGTACGCGAAAGCGCTCCCAGACCGAGGGAGTGCCACTGCTTGAGCGAAATAGGAATAAGGTGCTGAAAGTAATCTGAACTGCTCTTCTGTCCGGTCATTTTAAAATCCAATCCTGGCATAATTGATATACCAACCGTCTGCTACTGCTTCTTGGGTGTGGATTTATCTGTTGCTGCTGTTTTTGCAGACCGGGATTTGGCCGGTTTAGTTTTTTTGCTGGTTTTTGCTGGTTTAGACACTTTCTTGCTCTTCTTGTTTTTGCTCTTCTCTTTTGCGCTGATCTTGCGTGGTTCCGGATTGAACTCATCTCTGATATTGTTGAGCAGAACTGTTGTCTCTTCCATGCCAGGATCCGCCTTCTTAGCTGCCTCAAGCACTTCTTTCGCCTCACTCAGGCGACCGGTCTTCATATAAAGACGTCCCAGGGCATTTAGCGAACGCGCATGATCCCCCTTGATCTCAATAGCCTTTTTGTAGTTTGCCGCAGCATTGTCGTAATCTTTTTTGAAATCGTAGATAAGGCCGAGCTTGTAGTGGTTATTAGGATCATCCGGGGTGAGTACGGTCGCTTCCTTAAGGAGTGTGGTGATCTCATCGTACTGTTTATTCTTGACATAAATTGAGACAAGGGCTGTGCGTGATTCGGCATCGTCCGGATGCAGAGACAGAGCCTTCCTATAGTGTTCAATCGACTTTTCATTCTGCCCGTTTGTTTTGTAGAGAGCGGCGATTTCGCGATTGGCATCGGCATCGTCAGGACTGTATTTGAGAACATGCTTGTATGACTCGATTGCTAGATTGGTCTCTTTGCTTTTTGCAAGTATACGGGCAAGCTTGAGATGAATATCCGGGCTTTCAGGGCGGAGTTTCAAAAATTCGGAATACTGCTCAACCGCTTCCTGGAAAAAACCGTGGGAGAGGCGAATGTCACCCAGTCTCAGACGAGCATCAAAGTTGTCACTCCTGGCCTTGATAGCCTGTTTGTAGGCAACGACAGCCTCGTCAATCTGACCGCGCTTTTCATAAAGAATGCCCAGATTAAGGTATACGTCACTGTTGCTGCTGTTTCGGTGGGCTGCCTCTCGATAGGCCTCTATCGCCTCACTATCTTTACCGGCGGCACGGTAGATATGCCCCAGTCTTTCGTACGGGGCAACATCAGCAGGATGTTCTTTGATAGCGGTTTTTAGAAACTCAATTTCCTTCTCAGGAGATATTGGAACAGCACCTGCGGACAAATGAGAGGTAGCACTCTTCACTCTCCCTCCAAGCAGATAGTGGTAGTCCGCCAGCTTAGCGTCACCCATTTTTTCGTATATGCCTGCCAGCATCAGGTGAATCTCGCGATTTTGCGGATTTGCCACCTCTGCCTTCTTCAACTGCAAAATAGCATTGTCCAGGTCATTGCGCTCAAGGCTTATAGCGGCAATGCCGATGTTTGCTTTTTCAGCGTTAGGATCAGCCGTCAACGCTTTGCGGTACTGTTCCAGTGCCTGATCCTGCTGCCCGGTAGCCCTGTAAACTTCTGCAAGATCAATAAAAATCGTGGCGTCACGCGACAACTCGTGTCCAGCCTCATTGTAATGGTAAATAGCCAGCGGATATACCTTGCGCTCAGTCAGAATCCGAGCCATCGCCAAATGATATCTTGGATTGGGAAGAGAAGAAGAGAGTCCGCGTGCCAGTTCAACTGAAGCCTCATCTTTCATCCCCTTCTGAGCGTAAAGAAGTCCAAGATTGCCGCTGGCTACCGGAAAAGTACTCTCCTTCAAAAGTGCCCTGCGATACTCCCCTATCGCTCCATCTATGTTTCCGGCTCGCTGCAGCCGCAAAGCGGCAACGAAATTGGACGAGGCACCATCCGGGCAGAGTGAGATTATTCTGGCCTCTTCGAGGTTCAGCTCTGCTTCGTTTGTAATGGCTTCAAGCTTGGCTGCGTCGCTCATCGTCTCTTTGCATGGGTTACCGAATGTACCCCATCTGAAGCCGGTCAGCAGAAGCAAGGCACCCATAAGAATTAACAAGTTACGTATCCGGTTTATCGTTGTCAGGTATCCGCACAGTATCTGCATATAAGGCATATCCTCAGAAATTTGAGTTGTCTCTCTTGATTCGCGGGAGGGGATTATACACACCATCTCACAATATTTCAATTATTTAGGCTAAATGCTTGTTTTTTTACTGCGGTATGGCATAATGACCCGTCTTTGATTTCAGCTTATATTCAAATAAGCCATATTACACAAGAGGCTGTTGATGAACAAAGAACTTGAAATTATGATCATGAACGCCGGTGACCTGCCGACTATCCCGATAGTCGCCACCAAGGTCATGCAGCTTATAGAAAGCGATAGAGCATCTTCTGAAGAGATTGCCAGAGTAGTGGCTTCTGATCCGGCTGTTGCTGCCCGCGTACTTAAAATATCCAACTCCGCCTTTTACGGGTGCCAGCGCCAGATACAGACCCTGTCGCACGCCATAATGGTTCTCGGATTCGGTACGCTGAAGAGTCTTGTCGTTGCCGCATCGGTGAAGCAGGTCTACAAACCGTTTGGACTTACTGAGAAAATGCTCTGGGAACATTCATTCGGTGCTGGACTTGCTGCACGCATAATAGCCAGGGAGACCCGCCTGGTTAATGAAGAAGAGGCCTTTTTAGGGGGTCTGTTTCATGATATAGGCAAGAACATTATGAATTTTCTGGATAACCGACAATTTCAGAACGTCATGCAGATATGCTACAACAACGAGGTGACTTTCGCGGAGGCCGAACGCCGTGTCTACCCATACACACACTCAGAGGTCGGTTCGCTGGTTATAAAAAAATGGAACTTCCCGGAAAGCCTTATGAAAGCTGTACTGAGGCATCACACTTTTGATTTTCTCGAGGATGAAGAGCCGTATCAGGTTCGTCTCACCTGTGTTGTCGGTCTTGCCAATCTGTTCTGCCATAAGGTCGGCATCGGCACACGCGAACCTGATGCCGACCTTACTCTGCTGCAAGCTCTACCGGCTCAGCTTCTCGCTCTGAATGGGACAACACTGGATTCTGCGTTTGATAAATTCAAGGTAGCCTTCGAGAGAGACAAGAGTTTCTTCGGTTGACACAGTTCACCTCCAACCCAGCAAAACCTTCAGATACTCCAGTATACTCTTTCGTTTTTTGCCGGAGAGAGTTTCTCTCGCATCTTTGGAGATTTCAACCAGGTCACTTTCCCGTACACCGGTATTTCTTTTTTTTCGCTCTTCCGAGAATGCTCCACCGCTGTATGTGCCACCTGGTGAGGTCTCCTTAGTCCCGCTGACCCTGCTGACAGGTTCCGTCATCCTACCCTCGATAAGATGCAAATTGATTTTATTACCGTGAGATAGTATCATGCTCCCCCCATAATCTCAATCAAGGATATTTATGATACGAACCATCCTCACCTACCCTAACCCTGAGCTCAAGAAAAAATCTACGCCGGTTACCGTTATCGACGACTCGATTCTGGAACTGATCGGTGACATGTCCGAAACGATGTACAATGCCCCCGGGGTCGGTCTGGCCGCTCCGCAGATCGGCGTTCACAAGCGTATAATAGTCATTGACGTATCACCGAAAGATGGCCCTCACGATCTGGTAGTGGCCATAAATCCTGTAATAGTGTACGCAGAAGGGGAGGTATATGAGGAGGAGGGGTGCCTCTCCGTGCCCAAATACGCAGCAAATGTTCGTCGTCACGCACGGGTTATAGTAAAGGGGCTTGACTCTGAAGGAGTTGAGCAGACCTGGAAAGCGGAAGAGCTTCTGGCGATAGCATTTCAGCATGAAATCGACCACTTAGAGGGTATACTCTTCGTAGATCACCTCTCCCTGTTAAAGCGTGAACTTTTCCAGCGCAAAGCTCGGAAAGCCGCAGAGGAGAGCAGATGACCGACTGGCGCATGGTATTCATGGGAACGCCCGATTTTGCCTGCCCGACGCTGCAAAAGCTCATTGACCAGGGTGAAAACGTGGTGGCTGTTGTAACCCAGCCGGATCGACCCAAAGGGCGAGGACAGCATCTGACGCCCCCCCCTGTCAAGGAGCTGGCCGCTCGGCACTCCATCCCGGTTATTCAGCCGCTCAAGGTGCGCGACCCACAATTCATTGAAATAATTCGGGAACTGAACCCGGATGTCATCGTAGTGGTGGCATTCGGTCAGATTCTTTCAAAGGCGCTGCTCGATATTCCTCCTCACGGCTGCATCAATGTCCACGCCTCCCTGCTCCCCCGCTACCGTGGCGCTGCCCCGCTCAACTGGTGCATTATCAACGGCGAAACCGAAACCGGCGTCACCACCATGCTGATGGATCCTGGTCTCGATACAGGTTCGATGCTCCTCCACGAGAGTACACCCATTGATGAGAACGAAGATATAACTTCCCTCCACGACCGGATGGCTGAAGCGGGGGGGAACCTGCTGCTTGAAACTCTCGCCCGCTTGAAGGATGGCACAGTTACGCCGCAGGAGCAGGAGAGCGGCAACAGTTGTTACGCCGCCATGCTGAAAAAAGAGGATGGCATAATCGACTGGCAGAAGGAAGCTCGCGCCATCCACAACCAGGTGCGAGGGATGGCGGTATGGCCGGGGGCTTACACCTCCATTAACGGTCAGGTGCTGAAGATATTTCGCACCTGCGTCGGCGAAGGGGTCGGACACCCCGGAACAGTTTTGAAGGCTTCAAAGGGGGAGGTGGAGGTAGCCTGTCTTTCAGGGAGCCTCTTCATTCTGGATCTTCAACTGGCAGGCAAAAAACGTCTCGATCCGGGCAGTTTTCTGGCCGGTTTTCCGATAGCGGTCGGTACATTGCTGGGATAAACCTAAGTCGGACAAGCCGGAAACAGACAAGCAAAGATCAAAACAATGGAACACGGAAAAGGCGGATTGAACGGATAAAGGCAGATTGAAAAGCAAGAGACTAAAAATCTGATAAGCCTGAACCGCAAAGACGCAAAGAGCGCAAAGAAAATCAAAACCGGGAATCTTGTTTAAAATCTGGAGTTATCTTTTAGTAGTTGTCTTTCTTTGCGTCCTTCGCGTCTTTGCGGTTCAATCTTTTTGATCTGTTAAACCTGGTGTCACAGAGAACACAGAGAAAAGATGGAGTTTTAATAACTACTCAACTTCATCTGGTGCTGTAGCTGAAGATAGTCGCTAATCCGTATGTTTTTTTGATAAAAGGGAGTAATCGTAAGTGACAACTACCGAGAATAAGCCCGTCCCGCCGCGCAAACGGCTGTTTGTGACCCTGATGGGGGTTACCTGCCTGATTGTTGTGGCGTTAATCTTTTTGACATGGTGGATTCCCAACCGCGGGCTGGCAAAAATTCACGACAATCTCCCCAATATCGTCTTCATAGCCATGGTGGTGCTTTGCGGAGTGGCGATACTCGGCACCGGCCTGCTCGTGCTGACAACCGCTCTTGGGAAAGACATCTTTTTCACCCGCTTCATGCGTCTTGTTGTGATCAAATTTCTGTTGCCGGTCATCGAGTTTGTCGGCAGGGTGATGGGAATTGATAAGGACAGTATCCGCCAGTCGTTTATCGCCATGAACAACAGCCTCGTCATTTCGCAGCGCCACAAGGTAAAGCCGGACAGGGTGCTGGTGCTTCTGCCGCACTGTATCCAGCTCTTTGACTGCGAGATCAAGGTTACCGGCGACATCAACAAATGTGTGCAGTGTGGACGATGCGACATCAAGGGGCTGGTAGAGATCAGCAGGAAGTACCATATCGATATATCGGTCGCCACCGGCGGCACACTGGCTCGAAAGGTCATTGTGGATAAAAGGCCGAAGCTGGTGCTGGCCGTTGCCTGCGAGCGCGACCTGACCTCCGGCATCAAGGATTGCTATCCGCTCCCGGTGATAGGGATCCTCAACGAACGCCCCTTCGGCCCCTGCTTCAACACGGTCGTGGATGTGTCAAAGATAGACGAAGCGCTCCGTCAGGTTCTTCTGCTGGAGGGGGCGAAACAGCAAACAGGTGGTCAAACACATCCCTGATTTTGCCGGTGGTCTCCTCATAATCGCAGATCATGGCTACGCCCGGATTCTTCAGCCTTGAGTCGTACCCCATCCGTCTCGCCAGTTTATCCATGTACGCTTTTGTCCCTGAAAGATCGTTGACCGAGTAGTCGTGGATGATACGGAGGCGGTTCTCAAGCTTGCGCAGGAACTTGTAGCCATTCAGCAGTGTTTCGGCGTTCCCCTCCGGCAGGAGCCCCAGGATGTTCATCTCTTTCAGCGCGACAACCGTGCTGGTACTTCGCAGTTCCGGTAATCTCTGCCCATCCCGGAGCTGGATGTACTGGACGGCAAACTCCACATCCACCATCCCCCCCCGACCGGTCTTGATGTTGTAACTCCCGTCCTTTTCTTTTGCCAGTTCATTTTCCATCCGCATCCTAAGACGGCGAATCTCGGAGCGCCCCTCGTCATCTATGGTATCGCCGTAGATCGTCTGGCGGATGATACCCTCCAACTGTGACGCCAGCAGCTCATCCCCCAGAACTACACGAGCCTTTGTCAGTGCCTGCCGCTCCCATATCTGAGCCTCCTTGCGGTGATACTCAAGAAACGATTCAAGTGATGTGACGAGTGGCCCCGCATTACCGGAAGGGCGCAGACGGGTGTCGATCTTGTAGACATACCCCTCGCGGGTCTGCATGGTCAGGATGGAGATGATTTTTTGTGCCAGCTTGGCGAAATATTCGTGATTTGATATCTGTTTCTCACCATCTGTATTGCCCTGATGGTCGTAGACAAAAATGATGTCGAGGTCTGAGTGGTAGTTAAGCTCTTCCCCTCCAAGTTTTCCGAGGGCGATGATCGCCAGATTCGCCTCTGTTCCGTCGTTTTTGCCATGACAGAGCGGTTTTCCAAAGCGCTTCAGCTCTCTGACCGCCAGCTTGAACGCTGCTGAGAGACATGCCTCCCCCAGCAGACTGAGCTGTTCGGTGGTCTCACTCTGACCCAGATGACCGTGGATGTCGTTCAAACCGATCCGCAGAAACTCTTCATTGCGGTAACGCCGCAGAATATCGAGGTGATCCTCGAAATAGTCACTCTGCTCCAGCAGGGTATCCAGCTCAGCCAGCATCGATACCTTGCTTTTTATGCTTGAGGCATGGCTCCGCGATACCAGAGAATCGAGCAGTTCCGGGTGAGTGATAAGTATTTTGGAAAGAAATTCCGACATACCGAAGAGTGATACCAGCAGTCTGATTGTCTCACGGTTTTCGGCCAGCAGCGCATAGTAGGATTGACGGGTGGCGATGACCGTGAAGAACCGTTCCAGATTGGAGAGAGCCATATCAGGGTCGGGGGATTCAAAAACATCCTGGAGCATCAGTGGCGTGATCTTTTCCAGGATCCGGCGTGAACGTTCTGTCAGATTCCCTTTAACCGGCCCCATCCGCAGAGACAAGAGATTTTCATAACCCCGCTCAACGTCCGTAAAATGCCGCTCCGCAAGCATATCCTTAACCAGATCAGGGTCTGCTTTGTGATCCAGAAAAAAGAGTACTTCCGGGTTCAGATCCTCCTGTAGTTTTTCATCACGAGAGTGAAAGAGGGTGCCGTAGATGAATGAGACATTGCCGCGATGCTCTTCCAGCGCCTGACGGAAGAGTTCCAGACCATTGCCTCGCAGATAACCGGTTCGTCGCGCCAGTGCCAGCATCTCCTCTTCTTTGCCCGGCAGATTGTGGGTCTGCCGCTCCTGAACAACCTGGATCCGATGCTCTACCGTACGGAGAAAACGATAGGCTTCGTGCAGTTTTAGATGATCTTGCTCTGGAAGCAGGTTGGCTGCAAGGAGTGTATCCAGGGCACGGAGTGAGTTGCGCTCGCGCAGCTTAGGGTTTTTCCCGGCGTAAACCAGTTGCAGGGCCTGGATGAAAAATTCCACCTCGCGGATGCCCCCCCGCCCGAGCTTCAGATTTATCTCCCCATCCCGCGAACGAGCCAGCGAAGCGTCAATCTTCTGCTTCATCTGCTTCATATCCTCGATCAGGTTGTAGTCAAGATATTTCCGGTAGACAAAGGGTTGCAGGGTTTTTAAGAGATGTTCCCCCAGCGCAAGTGATCCGGCTACTGGCCTAGCTTTCAGCATCGCTGTTCGCTCCCACGACTGTCCCCATGATTCGTAGTAGATCTCGGCAGAGCGGAGTGAAATCGCCATGTCCCCCGACTTCCCCTCCGGCCTCAAGCCGACGTCCACCCGGAAAACAAAGCCATCTTCCGTGATCTGCGAAAGCGCTCTACTGACCATCTCCCCGAGTTTATTGAAAAAAGAGTGCAGCGACACGGCTCCTTTTCTGCCGCCGGATCCGCTATCAATGCCGGTGGTTTCACCCTTGTCCGACTCATAGAAATAGATGATATCGATGTCTGAGGAAAAATTCAGCTCTCGCCCCCCCAGTTTACCCATTCCGATCACGACCATTTCCGCCTCTCGCGGCACATTATCGTCCCCATCCAGCAGAGGGGCACCGTGATCACGTATCAGACAACGCCTGCAGACCTTGTAGGCGAGCTCAAGCGATGAAGAGGCGAGATCGGAGAGTTCCGCCATAACCTCTTCAAGCGGCGCCAGCCCGTTCAGATCGCGGGCGGCGATCCGCAGAATTTCACGCCGCTTGAAACGACGCAGTTCTCTCTGCAGCGAAGTAAAATCGGTCGCTTCGTTGACACGGCTCTCCAAGGTACTCTGCATCTCATCAAAGGAACGATGGAGATCAATGCCGTTCTCCAGAAAAAGCCAGCGTATAGTATCCGGATCTTTGTACATCAGGTTGACAAGAAATGGGGATGAACCACAGAGGAAGATAAACTGGGCAAGCCGTTTTTTCCTCCCGGCGAGCTCCAGGAGATCTTCGGGGTGAACAACACCTGTCAATCGCTCAAAGGCGTTCAATGCCAGATCTGGGGAGGCTGTAAGGAGGGCGCTGACAAAGATGCGGTGCAGTTTTTCGACAGTAAAATAGCACTGAAGCAGCAGTATGTTGTCGGCAGAGCGCGCACCGTAATGAAAACCGTGCGACTCAAGGAAAAGAGCCAGCGCCTTCGCTCTGCCGTTTGGCTCATCAGGGGTCATGGCCTGCGCAAATTCCTGTAAGAAACGTTCGACGTGCATCTTCAGTTGCCCGCAACCTTTCGCAGGCCGCTCCGGTAATCCTCTTTTACTATGCCGTTTTCAGTTATGATTGCGGTGATATAGCGGGCCGGAGTAACATCGAAAGCCGGATTGCGAACCCTTACACCCTCCGGCGCAATCGCTATCCCCTTGATATGTGTAACTTCGCTGGAAGGGCGCTCTTCAATCGGAATTTTACTGCCGTCGCTTAAGGTGAGGTCAAGGGTAGAAACCGGCGCCGCCACATAGAAGGGTATGTTGTTCTCTTTCGCCAGCACCGCGACAGAATAGGTGCCGATCTTGTTGGCTGTATCACCATTTGCGGCAATCCGGTCGGCTCCAACGACGCAGCAGGTTATCTCGCCACGGCTCATAAAAAAACCGGCCATGTTGTCGGAGATAAGGGTCGTAGGGATTTTCTCCTTCATAAGTTCCCAGGCGGTCAGGCGAGCCCCTTGCAGCCAGGGACGGGTTTCATCGGCAAAAACCTGAATATTCTTGCC
>Ga0194060_10000926_pt1 | contig 21461 bp, 19 predicted proteins | sample SepL225m_MetaG_FD_163427 | JGI IMG/M metagenome (GOLD analysis project Ga0194060, IMG submission 163427) | Anoxic zone freshwater microbial communities from boreal shield lake in IISD Experimental Lakes Area, Ontario, Canada - Sep2016-L222-5m | ecosystem: Environmental > Aquatic > Freshwater >... | reverse complement strand
CCTCACCGCGTCACCGCGTCACCGCGTCACCGCGTCACCGCGTCACCCCCTCACCGCGTCACCGCGTCACCGCGAAATGGTACACCCGCGTATGCGCCACCCCAAGGGTGCGGTAGGTAGCCGTCGCCGTGATCCGGTACGGCCCCGCCGCCGGACTACCCAGGGGTACCTCCGCCTCGGTAGCCTCACCATCGGTGGTGACGCTGCCCGCCGCCCCGCCGCCCAGATCTAGATCAAAAATAACGCTCTGCGGTCGGGCACCCGCACCGTAGTCCCAACTGAACCTGGCATAGAACGGCGAGACGCGGCTCAGTCCGTTCACCCGTGCGTTGCGCAACCGTGCCGACAGCACCGCCTCGCGCCAGATAACCGCTGCAAGCACTGCCCAGAACGCGATCCAGAAACCTTTGCGCATCCGTGGGTTCCTCCCTAGACAATGCCGGGTAGCATAATGGTACGTCGCTCAGGATCGGCCTGCTGACGGTAGAGGATGGCCACATTGCCGATCAGTCCCACCAGGGCGCTGCCTGTCTCCTCCAGAATCGCCTCCGTGATCTGCTTGCGCTCGTCCTTGAACTCCAGAAAGCGCACCTTAATCAATTCGTGGGCGTCGAGCTCGTGGGCGATCTTCTCGATGATCTGATCGGTGAATCCTTGCTTGCCCAGCATAACCGTGGGCTTGAGCGGGTTGGCGATCTTGCGCAGGTAGTTGCGCTGGTTTTTGGTAATAGTCTGCATAGTTCCCTTTGGTGAGGTGTTAGGGCGCGGCAACTTCGGTGGACTGACACCCCACGCATGAATCGGCTGCGACACCCTTACGCATGTTTCAAATCAGCTTAACAGTGTGGGCACATGCACCGCGTCTTGTTGCGGCAAATCTGCAATCTAAAATCTGCAATCTGAAACATGCCTTACGACTGATAGCGCCCGCGCAAATCATTCAGCCGCACGGTGAGTACATCGCGCAGGTTGCGCAGCGAGTCGCGCACAGGGTTTACCTTCGTCTCCGCGCCATAGTTCCAGAGTACCGGCACCTCGACGATGCGGTAGCCGCTGCGGCGGGCCAGAAAGAGCAGTTCCACATCATAGGCCGTCACGGCGGCACCGTGCAGGATGGGCGCGTTATCGCCGTAGATCCGCACGCGCCGGAAGAGATCCTGGGCAGTTGTGCGGCGTAGCGCCTTAAATCCGCACTGGGTATCCTTAATTCCCCGGATCGCAACCACGCCGATGATCATGTTGAACACGCGGCCCATCACATGGCGGTACCACGGCTCACCCTGGCGGGTGGCCCCCAGCCCTTCGCGTGAGCCGATCACGAGATCGGAACCAGATATGAGGTGGGCGTACATTTTCTCCCATTCCTCGATTGGCACCGCTAGGTCGGCGTCGCAGAGCAGGATATAACTGCCACGGGCGGCGAGGGCTCCGGCCCGCACTGCGAAGCCCTTCCCCCGGTGGTCGCGGCGCAGCACTGTTACGCCAGGGTGCAGCGCCGCCGTCGCCGCCGTCTCATCGCTGCTACCATCATCGACCACCAGCACCTCGCTAACGTAGCGCTGACGTTCCAGGTAGTCCATGATCCTACTCAGGGTCGTCGGCAGACGTCCTTCCTCATTGTAGGCCGGGATCACAATCGAGAGCAGGGGTGTTTCAGGAGACACCATATCTCACTTTAGCGGTTGGCCACCGGTCGGCGACCAGCGCACAATAGCGTCGGCGAGGAGTTCTGCAGCCCGATTGTTGGCCGCTGGCTGGCGCTTGGCAAGGAAACGGGGCAGATGGCGCAGGGCAGACAACTGGCCGCGCAGGCGGGCGCGGGCGGCTGGCTCGCGCAGATGGCGCAGGCTGTGCAGGGTGAACCTTAGCTGCGAGCGTAGCAGGTTCGGCCAGTAACGGCGGGCCATGTGATCGGGCATATTCTTCGCCCACACCAGGGCGAAGTTGCGCCCGCAGTAGTAACTAGCCAGAGTCCCGCCGCCGGTGGCGCTCAGTTTATGGTAGACAACCGCCGTCGGCACGAAGATCGTCCGCAGCCCGGCCCGCCGCGCCCGCAGGTTCAGGTCCACGTCCTCGCAGTACATCACGAGATCCTCGTCGAAGACCTTGCCGTCATCGGCCAGTTCGTCCAGCGCGCTGCGCCGGTAGGCCGCCGCCCCCGCGCACGGGCCAAAGACCTCGCTGACCACATCGTACTGACCGCTGTCGCAATCCCACACCCCACGCGAACCCGGCTCGCCGCTGACCTGGTAGTAGTCACCGGCGGAGTGGATGTGGTCGCGTCGGTCGAAGAGCAGCAGTTTACTGGCGGCGAAGGCATACTGCGACCGGTGTTCCAGCGCACCCACCAGTTGATCGAGCCAGCGTGGGTCAGCCTCGGTATCATTATTCAGCAGCACCACATAGGGCGCGGCGGTGGCGGCGATCCCGGCGTTCACCGCCTTCGCCAGACCCTGGTTCTGCGGTCGGGCCAGCACCCGCACGGCGGGGTAGCGCTCGGCAAGCAGGGCCAGCGATCCATCGCGGCTGCCGTCGTCCACCACGGTCACCGTGAAATCACGTCGGCTTTGGGCGCTCAGGGCGTCGAGACAGGCAGGCAGCAAGTGTGCGCCGTTGTAGGTCGGGATAATAACGTCGATCATGCCAGGGTTGCGAGGTAGGCAGCCAGCGCATCCTGCCAGGGGCGCAGAGTCACGCCCAGATCCGCAGCGGCGAGGTTTGCCAGGGGAGTGTAGGGTGGCGGCGAACTATCGCGCTGGTAGTCAGCGAGGCGGATCGGGGTGACGGGTACATCCGCGTAGCCTGCTTGACGCAAGATCTCGCGGCAGAACGCATAGCGCGAGCAGGATCCGGCATTCACCAGATGGTAGGTGCCATAGCAGCCGGTGGCGATCAGACGGGCCAGACCCTCGGCCACATCGGCGCAGTAGGTCGGGCTGCCCACCTCGTCGTCCACCATGCGCAACCCGCCCGTCGGGGGGGATGCGGCCAGCCGCAGCACCGTGCGGACAAAGTTACGCTCGCCGCCGTAGAGCCACGCCACCCGCACAATGTAGAAGTCACGCAGCAGCTCGCGCACGATCAGCTCACCCGCCCATTTTGATCGTCCGTAGGCATTAATCGGTGCGGCCGCAGCGTACTCCAGATAGGGGCGATCCGCGTCGCCCGCAAAAACCTCATTGGTACTGACATAGACCAGGGGTGCGCCAAGGCGACGACACGCTAGTGCCACATACTTCGTGCCCAGGGCGTTGACCCGGTAGGCGTGCTCAGGGTCACGGGCGCAGCCATCGACGTTTGTGTAGGCCGCCGGGTGGATCACCAGGTCGGCACCGGTTGCGGCGATCTGATCCGCCGCCTGCGGGTTGCTCAGTTCGATCTGGCCGTGCCCGAGCAGCGTGAGATCGTGGCCGTGGGCGAAGGTGGCGGCAAGGGCCATGCCAAGCTGCCCACTCGCGCCGGTGATCACAATCCGCACAGTACGCCTCTCCTCACTTTGCGCTCGCCCTAATCAGGCAAACAGAGTAGCAGATCGTAAGAGTAGCGTCAAACGGAAGGAGGGCATCTCCAGGGCATGAGCAAAGTCACCCTCCGGCCCTCACCCCCTGCCCCTCTCCCGCTCAGGGAGAGGGGGCTGGGGGGTGAGGGCTGCTCGGCAATCACACGACTTTGCACATGCTCTGAGGGCATCTCATCGCTGTGCGAGAGGGATGTACATCTCGACAACAACGCCCGGACCATCGTTGCAGTTTGCGATAGCGCAGCGCCCACCTACCGCATAGATGATCCGCGCCACGAGAGCCAGACCGAGGCCCATGCCCTCGATCTGCCCGGTGAAGCTGCGCTCGCCCTGGTAGTAGGGGTGCCACGCCGATCTGATCTGCTCTGGAGAGAGGCTTAACCCATCGTCGGCCACACGCACGATGATCTGGTTATCGGCGGCGGGGGTAATCGTGACACTGACCTGTGGGCTATGCGTGGGGTGAAACTTCTGCGCGTTCTCCAGCAGTTCGCGCATGGTTACCTCCAGGCTGTGCCGGGTGATAGCAATGCGCCGATTCACATCGAGGTCGTGTCGGATTACCTTGATCGGCGCGATCTGGATATTAGCAGCAATATCGTCCACGATCACGCGTATGTCGTCGAGGGTTATGATGTCGCTCCCGTAGATGTCAGCCGGGGGGCGCATATAGTTCAGAATATCCTCGATCTCATCCTGGAGTCGGCGGGCTCCGGCGACGGCAATTCCCGCGATGCGCGCAATCCCGCTGCGGCTCATCGTGTCGGCGCCATCGTTGATTAGGGTGAGTCCGCCCAGGATGCTCACCAGAGGCGTCCGCATTTTATGGGCGACCATGGCGTGGAAGGTCCACATATCGCGCTGCGAGGTGATCTGCGTCGTGACATCACGCAGGCGCACCACGGGCCGGTCGTCACCGCCAGGGGGCTGCGCAGCCAGATCCACCTGGACCCAGAATTCGGCAGATGTCGTCGTCTCGGGGCGCACAAGCAGGCGCGGCACAACATGGGGGAGCGGCTGTGGCCATGTATTCCACGCCTGCTGCGGGACAAAGCTGTACTGACGGGCGATGCACGTGAGAAGGGATTCCTGCTCGTCCTCACCGATACTCAGGAGGTCACGTGCGCGCTGGTTACTATACTGAATGCACTGGTCGGCACCAATGATCAGGTAGCCATCGTCTGACTGCGCGATAACCCAGGCAAAGCGGGCCTTCTCTACAGCGGCGCGCTCTTGCTCTTCAAGCAGCAGGCGGTAGCGGTTAAGCCGGAGGGTGGTGGCGACGCGGGTGCGTAGCTCGACATAATCAAACGGCTTGCCAATAAAATCATCAGCGCCCGCCTCGAATCCGTGGAGGCGCGAGGCGCGGTCGTCCAGCGCCGTGATCATGATCACCGGAACCCTGGCAAGCTGCGGATCGGCCCTCAGTGCCTGACACACACTGAATCCGTTCATGCCCGGCATCATCACATCAAGGAGCACGAGATCGGGCCGGTGTGCGGCGGCCAGTTCGAGGGCATCGTTGCCGTTCATCGCGCTCAGGAGACGGTAATCAAGGGGGCGCAGGAGATCAGAGAGGATGGCAATAATCTGCGGGTTATCATCTACGAGGAGAATAGTGCTGCGTTCCATGGGCGTTGTCTTTGATATACCAACGGGTTAGGTAGTGCCGCGCTTGTCCCTACTGGCGTTGTTGCAGTATACCGTTAAATTGGCCCAACTCTCCCACGGGCTGACTGAATGACGCGCAGAAGTTCTTCATCGCTCGGCCCACCGCCATGCTCCTCCCACCAGAGTTTGTACCAGCGCAGGTTCTCGCTGAAGGCCCAGATCACCTCGTCATAATCCAATGGCGGCACCCGCTGACGCAGATCGTTCATCACGTGCTGGCGATCACTATCGCTCAACTCTTCAATCGACTCCAAAATGCGCTCGGCGCGCAGGAGGAAGATTTCGCGCTCGATAGTGGGAAACTGGTCGCCAATCTGGCGGATGTTGCCAAGGTAGCAGACGGTACGTTGGCGCGGCGCTCCTTTTTGATCGCGGTAGCTTTCGACAAGGTAGGCGTCGAAAAAGCTCGTGTCCGCAATATTGGCGTTTTTATGCCGCCGTACAATCCAGCGCACGTACATACATCAGCTCCCTCAGCAGCGAAATTTTGTTTATTATAGCATAGCATTGCTCAAAATCGAATAATATGACAATTCATCTCGTCGCCTCGTCGCCTCCCCGCGCCCTCGTGCAAACATTCACTTCGAGACGTGAATTAATTGCTTTTATAGCGAAAATAAAACGTGAAACCTGAAACAATACAGGTATTTTCCGCAATTAATGCCCTATAATCATGTTTCTTAACAAGAAATATTTACATATTATGACATCTTTTTTGGTGTCAAGCACTTGCACGGCTTTTGTAGATATTGAAGCTTTTTTTACCCTATGCTATACTCCTGCCCATCACGCCTTCATGTGAGATCAGCCTGGATAGATCCGTTTTACGGCGTCTGGCGCGCCTTTTAGCCAGCCGCAGCCGTGATCGCACGGGTGTTGTGTGCCCATCGCCGGTGGGTAGCATGGGCGATACCCCTTCACGTCAGGGATGTCGCTTCCACTCACGAGAGAAATGGGGATGTCCGAATGGCCTTTGTGCGATTTGTCGTGAAGATCATCCAGTTGGCGATCACACGTATCGGAGCAGGCTGGATGTTCGCGCTGCTCACCTTTAACTTCAATCGGGTCGCGATTGCCGATCTGAAGGCTACTGCGGTGGTTGTCACGTCGCTGATTGGCCTGCACCACTTCATCTCGTTCCTCTACCCTTACTGGGGCCGCATCTCTGATAGACACCCGATCTTGGGCTACCGGCGCAGCCCGTATATCCTGCTGAGCGGCCTGCTCGCCTCTGTTCCGCTGCTCTTCCTGCCCTCAATCGCTGCTGGCATTGGTGAGAGAAGCTCCCATATCACGGCCTCTACGATTGAGGCGTTTGGGCTCATCGCCTTCTTCGGTATGGCGATGGCGATGAACGGCAGTTCTTCGAATGCTCTGATCGCCGAAGTGGTCCCCGAGAAGAATCGCGGCACGGTTGTGGCCGTAGTCTGGGCGACGGTGATCATTAGCGGCATCGCCTCCGCCGGTGTGTCCCGTCAGATGATGCCAACGTATACGCCTGAGACGATGCAGAACCTCTATAACCTGACCCCGGTGATTGTGCTCGTAACGATGATCATCGGTCTGATCGGTGTTGAGCCGCGCATTACCAAGGAGGCGCATGCAAAAATGCTGGCGAAGCAGCCCGAAGAGAGTGACTCGCCCCTGGGTACGTTGCGGGTCGCCGCCCGGCTCATCGGGGGCAACCCGCAGGCTCGTGGTTTCTTCCTCTATGTGCTGCTGGGGATTATGGGTATCTTTCTCCAGGATGCTATTCTTGAACCCTTTGGCGGGGTGGTCTTTGGTCTATCTCCCGCCGACACCGCGAAATTCCAACAGGTCTGGGGCGCTAGTGCGCTGCTGGGTATGTTCGGCATCGGGATTATCTCCAACATCTTCCCGATCACAAAAAAGACCATCGCCTCCATCGGTGGCATCGGCATCGCCATTGGTATGGCCCTGATTGCACTATCGAGTCTGACCTACCAGGTGGTTCTGATCAACCCCGGCTTGCTGCTGGTGGGCTTGGCGATTGGGTTCTTCAATGTGGGCAGTCTCTCCATGATGATGGAGATGACAATCGAAGGTCAGGCCGGTTTGTATATGGGGATCTGGGGAATGGCCCAGGGTCTCGGCAACGGCTTTGCCAATGTACTCAGCGGTGCCCTGGTTTCGGTGCTGGTCGAGAGTAGGCTGATGCCCGCGACCAGCGGCTATGCCCTGATCTTCGGGTTTGAGGCGCTGCTGATGGTGACGGCGGTAAGTATCCTGCGCGGTATCAGTGTCCATGAGTTTAAGGGTCTCTCGCACAAGGATATTGGCACGGTGCTGGCGATGGATACGGTGGGGTAGGGATTTCGGATTTTGGATTTCGGATTTTGGATTTCGGATTTCGGATTTTGGATTTCGGATTGAGTGCGCTTATCTTCGCAGACAATCCAAAATCCAAAATCTAAAATCGCCCAATCAACAATGACTATGTATACACCTGACCAACTGGCCCGCCGCGAGCGATCAAAGTGGACGCGCGTGCAGATTATTCTCGCGCCCATCCAGTTCATCGCCTTCCTGATCAGCTTCGGGCTGGTCATCCGCTACCTGTACCTTGGCAATGGCGATGGCTACTGGCCGGCGACGATCAGTATCTGGGTCAAGATCTCCTTGATCTGGGCGCTGACGATCACCGGCATGCTCTGGGAGTACGACATGTACGACCACTACTTCATGGCCAAGGAGTTCTTCTGGGAGGATCTGGGCAACCTGATTGCTATCCTGACCCATAACGCCTACTTTGTGGCCAAGTGGATCGGTGCCGGTGAGTCTACCGTGATGTGGGTGATGGTCTTTGCGTATATCACCTACCTCTTCAACGCCGCGCAGTTTGTGGTTCGGGGAATCCGCTCAGGCCGCCAGCGTCGCGCCCTGCAACAGAGCGCCAACGCACAATCCGCCGTTCGTAGCTAAAGGCAGCCGACGGCCACGATGGCCGCCGGGGGCAAACTAAAAGGCAACGCCACTATGCCGATCAAATCTCGCGCTGTTGTTATCCCTCGTCGCAATGTGGTGGAACTGCGGACTGTGCAGGTCAATGAGCCACGTGTCGGCGATGTGCTGATCCGTACGGCCTACACCTCGATTAGTGCTGGTACCGAGCGGATGCTGCTCGATGGTCGTTTGCCGCAACCCCAGTTGCTCTTCCCGGTCATTCCTGGCTATGAGACGGTTGGCCAGGTGGTGCAGGTTGGCGCAAAGGCGCCCAAGGATTTGCTCGGTCAGTGGGTGTACATCGGTGGCGCCCGCTGCTTCCGTGGGATAAATCCGGCCTGGGGAGGCCAGAGCGAGTTCATTAGTGCGGAGGCCGAGCGGGTGGTGCCTTTGGGTGGGATCGATCCGGCCACCGGGGTGATCCTGGCCCTCGCTGCGACGGCTCTGCACGGCATGAATATCGCGAACATTCGTAAAGATGACCGGGTGCTTGTCCTTGGTCAGGGTATCGTCGGCCAGTTGGCCGCTCGTCTGGCAAAGCACGCGGGCGCATCCTACGTGGCGGTAGCTGACCGGGTCGGTGTACGGTTGGAAGTATCGAAGGCTGATCAGGTCATCGATATTAATCGCGAGTCGTTGGATGAGGCGATCAGCGAGGCAAACATTAACCTGCTGGTCGATGCCACCGGCTCGATGACGGCCCTGTCTGGTGCCTTGCCCCTGCTGGCAAACCACGGGCGCGTCCTGCTGCTTGGCTACTATGATACGCTGAACCTGCCCTACGCCCCGCTGTTTATGCGCGAGGCCCAGGTGCTGATCGCCCGCGAGTGGCAGTTCGGTGCCGATGGCGACCTGCCCCGTGCGCGGGATCTGATCGCCTCGGGCGATCTCGATGTGCGTGGCCTGCTGACTCACCGGGTGCCGCTTGATCGTATTCAGGCCGCCTACCGACTGGCCTTTGAAGATCCGGCGTGTCTCAAAGTGGTGGTGGAGTGGCCGCAGAATGGCGCGGGTGTGTAGGGGCGCATCGCGATGCGTCCCTACGCGCTCCAACGAAGGGGTTGGTGCATGTCACGTCCAATGCCGCCCGGAACACGCGCCGCCCGTATGCTTGCGGTCTATGGCAAGGGCGGGATGGGTAAGTCGTTCTTCACCACCAATCTGGTGAGTAAGCTGGCGCTGCTGGGCAACCGGGTGATGCAACTCGGCTGCGATCCTAAGCACGATAGCTGCAATGCGCTGTTTGGTGGTGTGAGCCTGCCCACCTTGGGGGATGTGTGGCGCGAGTATAAGGAAACCGGTCGTGAGGATGCGCTCCAAACCCAGCATGTCATCTTTAAGACCTCGATTATGGGCGGGGCGGCCACGGTCTATGGCTGTGAGATTGGCGGCCCTGAGGTTGGACGTGGCTGTGGCGGGCGCGGGATCACCTTTGGCTTTGATCTGCTTGAGAAGTTCGGCATGAGCCAGTGGGCACTGGATTATGTGGTGATGGACTTCTTGGGCGATGTGGTCTGCGGCGGTTTTGCCACGCCGCTCTCGCGCTCGCTGGCTGAGGAGGTGATCATTCTCTGCGGCAATGATCGCCAGAGCCTCTACGCGGCCAATAATATCGCCAGTGCGGCCAAGTACTTTGCCGGTATGGGCGGGAAGACCCGCCTGATCGGCCTGATTGTCAACCGCGATGATGGCAGCGGCGTGGCCGAGCGCTTCGCCGAGCGGATCAACCTGCCGGTGCTGGCCCGCATCCCGCTGGATCGCAAGATCCGCGAACTGGCCGACGCCTGTAAGCTGGCGCTGGTCGACGAGGGTTTTAATACTATCTTCGATCATCTGGCCCGCCAGATCATGACGCGCACCACGCCTCACGTTGATATGACCACGGTACATCCCCTGGAGTACAAGGAGTTTCTTGGTGTCTTCGGAGCCGTGGAGCCTGACATCGTGCCTGACGGGGCCTCAGCCGATGACCTCTTTGGCGGCAAACCGGTCAAGCCGGTTCTGACCTTCGTGCTTGATCTGGTGCAGCCATCTGTCGGCGATATGTCACATATGGATATTGCCACAAAGCTGGTCGTGACCCGCTTGCTCAAGGAGTTGGGCATGTATGTCACCGAAGCGAACCAGGATCCGAAGAAGGGTATGACCTTGACGGTCGATGGCAACACGACGATCTGTTTTGGTGATGAGGGCGAACTCGATAGCAAGATGGCAATCCTGGCGGCGCTCCAGAAGTCCGGCGAATCGTATTGCTATGTCGATTTGCGCCGACCGGCCAGCCCTATGTATCGGTGACATTGCACAATAGAACACATCCGACACCCCCTCTCCCGCTCAGGGAGAGGGGGCTAGGGGGTGAGGGCCGAGCGGCGAGAGATTCGTCGTTTGACAAGGTATTGGCCCTAGGGAGCAGTTTGCGTCCTGCAGGCACACTTCCGATATGTGGTAGAATTGGGCAAGAGCGTTCGTGTAGATCCACAAAACGTGCGTGAAGTGATAACGCCCTCCCCGATGCAAAGGCGAGAGAGGGTCGCCAGGAGGAAATCATGCCAAACGGTCTCAGCGGAGCCACCCAAATGCTCGGCCCGTTCGCCCCGACATTTCTCTGTTGGTCTTGTCTGATCCTGACGGTTTTGTCCCTCGCGCTCATGTTCCTGTGGACAAATGTCACGGCATTCGCCCGGCGCGTTCGCGGCAGTGGTAGCGATGAGCGCAAGCCCGCTGTCGGTTCGGTTCTGCCGGAGAAGTCGAACTGGTAACGCCCCCCCGCCTGTGCCTTGTAGGCCGCGTGGGATCTGTCTCACGCCCCGATGCAGGGATCCTGGAGGGGTGTCCTCCTCCGGGATCTTTTTTTGTGATGCGGCCGTGTCGCCGCCATACTGTTGAGTGATTCCCTATGCCGAAAGAGATCCTTGAGACGCCGCCCCCGGCGGAGTCGCAGAATGGCACCGCTCCCAATCCGAACGCCGCCGTCCCCCCGTACCCGTTTGCCGCCCTTGTTGGCCAGGTTGAACTGAAGCTGGCCCTGATGCTCTGTGTGGTGAGCCCGACCATCGGCGGAGTGATGGTGATGGGCCATCGCGGTACTGCCAAGAGTACCGCCGTACGTGCCCTCGCCGCGATGCTCCCGCCGATTAAGGCCATCGCTGGCTGCGCCTACTCGTGCGCCCCCGAGCGAACCGCTGGCCTGTGTGAGCGTTGCACGAACCACCCTGATGGCAAAAAGGCCGCTCTTAAACCCACCGCTGTCACCATCCCGGTGCCGGTGGTTGACCTGCCCCTCGGTGCCACCGAAGACCGTGTCTGCGGCACCCTCGATATTGAGCGCGCCCTGACCCAGGGTGTCCAGGCATTTGCCCCTGGCCTGCTGGCCCGCGCTAACCGTGGATTCCTCTACATTGATGAGGTGAACCTGCTTGAGGATCACCTGGTAGACGTGCTCCTCGATGTCGCGGCCAGCGGCACAAACGTCGTTGAGCGCGAGGGTATCAGTATCCGTCACCCGGCTCGCTTTGTGCTGGTGGGGAGCGGCAACCCTGAAGAGGGCGATTTGCGCCCGCAGTTGCTCGACCGCTTCGGCCTCCACGCCCGCATCGTCACGATCACCGATGTCGAGGAACGGGTGGAGATCGTGCGCCGTCGCCGGGCCTACGATGCTGATCCCTTCGCCTTCGCCGCTTCTTGGGAGAAGGAGACGCTCAAGCTCCAGCGCAAGATCAGGGGCGCTCAGAAGCGCCTGCCCGATGTGGTGCTGCCTGACCCGATCCTCTATAAGATCGCCGAGCTCTGTGTGAAGCTTGAGATTGACGGTCATCGCGGTGAACTCACCCTGAGCCGTACTGCAACTTCGTTGGCCGCCCTTGAGGGCCATAACGAGGTGAAGCTTGAGGACGTGCGTCGGATCACACTCCTCGCCCTCCGCCACCGTCTGCGCAAGGATCCCCTGGAGACCCAGGACGATGCGGTGCGGATCGAGCGGGTGGTGGACGAGGTATTGGTGTAAATGCGAGATGCGAAATGCGAAATGCAAAATGCAGTAAGGTTGCATTTTGCATTTTGCATTTTGCATTTTGCATTGATGTGAGACAACGTTGTGAATGCTTCCTATACGACTCTCCCTTTCTCCGCTCTGGTGGGCCTCGATACCGCCCGTCAGGCACTGCTCTTTTTGGCGGTTGACCCGGCCCTCGGCGGTGTGGTGATTGCTGCCGGTGTTGGTACCGGTAAGAGTACGCTGGCCCGCAGCTTCGCCCGGTTGGCTGGGGCATCGGCGGCGACGAGTACCCCTCCGCCTTTTGTTGAACTTCCCGTCGGTGTCACGGAGGATCGGCTCCTTGGCGGGCTGGATCTGGAGGCGACTCTGGCTCGCGGTGAGCGCATCCACCGCAGTGGCCTGCTCGCTAAGGCAAACGGCGGTATCCTCTACGCTGATGGCGTGAACCTTCTGGACGATAGCACGATCAACCATCTGTTGTCGGCCCTTGACAGCGGGGTTGTACGGGTTGAGCGTGAGGGCCTGAGCGTGGTCGAGGTGTCCCGCTTTGCCCTGATTGCCACCTACGATCCGGCTGAGGGGCCGCCGCGCCGCCACCTGCTTGATCGGGTGGGCTTGATCGTGGCCCCGATTGGCAAGTCTCCGGCCCGCGCACGTGCGGAGGTGGTGCGCCGCAACCTGAACGCTGATGCGGCCCAGCGCGTTAAGCGCCGCGTCCGCGCTAAAGCGCCCGTTGTGACGGATGAGTACGATGATGACGAGGCGCTGCTGGCGGCGACGGTGCTGGCTGCCCGCGAGGCGCTGCCCACGGTGACGATCAGCGACGCCCAGATGGTTCAGCTCAGTCAGTCGGCCCTGGCCCTGGGGGTTGAAGGCCACCGCGCCGACATCTTCGCTGTGCGGACGGCCCTGGCCTCAGCGGCCCTGGCGGGCCGCGATGCGGTCAGCGATGAGGATCTTGAGCGGGCGGTGCGCTTCGTGATGGTGCCGCGTGCGACCCGCACGCCGGAGTTTGAGGACGAGGCCCAGCCCGAGCAGCCCCCGCAAGAGCAGCCGCAGCCCGAGCAGCCTCCGCCCCCGCAGGATGAGGAGCAGCCGGAGGACGATGAACAGGAGGAGCAGCCCCCGCCCCCGCCCGAAGAGGAGGATCTGAGCGTTGAGGATCTGGTGCTGTCGGCTATGGACGCCGATGTGCCACCTGATGTCCTCTCGACTCCTTTTAGCATACGGCGCGGTGGACGCAGTGGCTCGCGTGGCAATACGTCGGGCCAACGCGGGCGGCATATCCGCTCGATCCCCGGCCTGCCGGGCCAGGGTCGCTTGGATGTGGTAGCCACGCTGCGGGCGGCCGCGCCGTGGCAGCGATCCCGTAAGGCGGATGATGATGCCCGCCCCCCGGTGGTTGGCCACCGGCCTTCGCCGCCGGTGCGGGCGAGCATCCGTCTGCGCGCTGACGACTTGCACATCAAGAAGTTTCGCAGTAAGGCGGGTACGCTCTTCTGTTTTGTGGTCGACGCCAGCGGATCGATGGCCCTCCACCGCATGCGCCAGGCGAAGGGCGCGGTGAACGCTCTGCTCCAGCAGGCGTATGTTCACCGCGACCACGTGGCCCTCCTGGCCTTCCGAGGTGATCGCGCCGACGTGTTGCTGCCACCCTCGCAGAGCGTCGAACTGGCCAAGCGCGCCCTCGATGTGCTGCCCACCGGCGGCGGTACGCCCCTCGCCGCCGCGCTCCTGGCCGCCTACCAGGTCGCCGACCAGGCCCGCGCTCGTGGTATCCACCGCACAACGCTTGTGCTGATTACCGACGGACGACCGAATGTGCCGCTTCAGCCTACGCCCGGTCAGGGCAAGGAGGAGCGGATGGCCCAGGCTCGCACGGAGGTGCAAACCCTCTGCGGGCGCCTGAAGGCTGCCGGGATCGGCGCGGTGGTGATCGACACTCAGCGTAGCTACGTCTCACGTGGCGAGGCCCAGCAACTCGCCGCATGGCTCGGCGGGCGCTATGTGTACCTGCCCCAGGGCCGTGGCGACCAGATCGCTCAGGCGGTGATTAGCGCCAGCGACGACCAGTGATCTGAGGGGGAGGGCGAAGTCGCTCCCAGCGAATATAGGGCTATTGCAACCCTCACCCCCTCAGGGAGAAGGGATGAGGGGGTGAGGGCTGTCCGGCGATCAGTTGACGTTATATTTGCAGCGTGCGGCGAAGTCGGCTAAACTATCGCCGTATGATCGTTTATATCGCCTACCCTACGAGTTTGGCTCTGAAGTCGGCCAATGCGATTCAGACCTATACGACCCTGCGCGAGTTGCGGGCGCGGCGGCCTGATACGCTGGCGCTCATTCCGCGTTGGGGCCGTGAGCCGAGCCGTTTCGCGGAGGTTGGTGCCCAACATCTGCCGCGCCCCGCGATTGGCAAGCTCTCCCGGCTGTATAAGAGTACGCTGCTCTACTACCTTGAGCATAGCGCCTTTGCGCTGATGACGGCGGCCTTGCTGGCCCCACGCGCACACGAGATTGAGGCGGTGTATGTGCGCCAGGTGATCTGCGCTGCGTGGTGGGCCGGGGTCTATGGCCCGCTTCTGGGCGTGCCGGTGATCTACGAGGCCCACGATCTGGAGTCGCGCAACCCTTCGCGGGCCAAGGAGCCTTGGGCCGAAGGTCTGCTGCATCTGATCGACCGCGTTGCTCTCACCCGCTCAGCGGCGGTGGTCTCGCTGACGGAGGATTTTCGCCGTCTGCTCGACATCATCGGCTGGCGACGGCCTGAGGATGTCTTTGTGGTGCCCGATGCCTATGACGAACGGCTCTTCGCCCCGCAGGATCGCGGCACCTGCCGGGTCGCCCTTGGTCTGCCCGCCGGTGCGCCGGTGATTGCCTACGCCGGGATGACGTTTGCGCATCGCTGGCTGGACGGGCTGGTTGCTGCGGTGGCGCGTCTGGCGGGAAGCTTCCCTGGGCTGACCCTGCTGCTGGTGGGCGGGCGCGATGCCGAGCGGGAAGCTCTGCGTCGTCAGGCTGAGGGTCTGGGCTTTCTGGTGTGGCAGGGCGAGGGGGTGGCCCCGGAGTCCGGCCCGCGTCCGACCCTCGGGCTGTTCGGCCCGCGCCCGCAGTCCGAGGTGCTGACGTTCCTAGGCGCGGCCAACGTGCTGGCCATCCCCGACACGGTCACGGATGTGACGGCCTCCCCGCTGAAGCTGTTCGAGTACCTGGCCCTCGGCCAACCGATGGTGCTGCCGGACATCCCCGCCCTGCGCGAGATTGTGCCACCGCAGCTTGGCCACACCTTTGTGCGGCGGAACCTAGCTAGTTTGCAAGCCGCCTTGACGGCGGCCCTGACCGCAGGCGATGACGTGCGGGGTGGTGTGGCCCGGCGCGACGTGGCACGAGATCATACCTATGGCCGACGGGCCGAGCGGATCCTTGAGGTGGTGGAGCGGGTGTCGACACGCGGCTGAATCCGCGACTACGAACATGTGTACCGCGTCCTGTTGCGGCAAATCTGCAATCTAAAATCCGCAATCTGAAACATACCTAAGCGGCGATGTGTCGGGGAGAAAGATATGCCTGAGCAACAGCAGAAGGAACAGGTGGCGCTGCTGCTCGCGCTCAACGAGCAAGCCGTGCAGCCGACCGAGTTCTCGCTACGCGGCGCGGTAAGCACGATTGGTCGTGAGACGGGCTGTGATGTGGTGGTTCAGCGGCGCGAGGTCTCGCGGCTCCACGCACGGATCGAGCGCCAGGGGCTGCGCTACGTCCTGATCGACGCGGGCAGCGCCAACGGTACCTACGTGAACGGGCGGCGACTGACTGAGGCGCACCCGCTTCAGACCGAGGATCTGATCGGCCTGGGCAGCGGGCCGTCCCTGCTAAAGTTTGTGGATCCGCTCGACACCTACGTGCCCTCGCGTGGCCTGCGCTACGACGACCAAATGATGGTCTTCTTGCTCGACGGGCGCGCCCTTGATCTAACCCCTGGTCAGTCCCGGCTGTTGCTGTTGCTCTATCGTAACGCCGGACGCCTCTGTACCCGCGATGAGTGCGCCTTGCATATCTGGGGGCAGCCCTACGAAACCGCTCAGCACGCCGCCGCCCTCGATATGCTGGTGGCCGGGCTGCGTGCGCGCATCCGTCAGGCTGATACTGACAGCGATCTGATCAAAACGCGGCGCGGCCTCGGCTATATGCTGGAGCAATAGCCACCACCTGCCGTAGGCTTTCGAAATACAAACACCTAGCGTCGTTAAAAAAGTGCCAGCTTCACTGGCACTTTTTTAACGACGCTAGGTGCAGGGTATAGGGCCGAGACCCTACGCGAAGAGCGCGTCCACAAACGCCTGGGCGTCAAACATCGCCAGATCGCCCATCTTCTCGCCAGTGCCGATGTAGCGGATAGGCCGCTCGATGTCCTGGGCGATGGCGAAGGCGATCCCGCCCTTGGCCGTGCCGTCGAGCTTGGTCACGGCCACGTCGCTGACCCCGGCCGATTTGAGGAATGCCTTCGCCTGAAGCACGCCGTTCTGGCCGGTGGTCGCGTCGATCACCAGCAGCACCTCGTGGGGGGCGTCGGGCATCTTGCGCCGAATAATGTTGCGGATCTTCTCCAACTCAAGCATCAGGTTGAACTTAGCCTGGAGTCGCCCGGCGGTGTCGATGATCAGTATATCCACGTCCTGCTCGACGGCAGCGTCGAGCGCCTTGAAGACCACGGCGGCAGAGTCGGCACCCTGGCCCATGCTTACGCAGGGCACGCCCGCCCGCTCGGCCCAGGTTTCGAGTTGCTCGGTGGCGGCAGCGCGGAAGGTGTCGCCGGCCGCCAGCATCACCTTCTTGCCAAAGCGATGCTTGTAGCGGTGAGCCAGCTTGGCAATGATGGTCGTCTTGCCTGCGCCGTTCACGCCCACCACCAGCACGACATAAGGCCGTGCGTTGATCTGCTGCTGACCGGCGAACTCCTGGAAGGTACGCACCATCTCGGACTTAAGCATGTCGCGCACATCGCGAGCCTTCTTGGTGCCGTGGCGATTCACGCGGTCCTTGGTCCGGTTCACCAGGTACAGCGTAGTCTCCAGGCCAACGTCGCCCTGGATGAGCGACTCCTCAAGCTCATCCCAGAGCTCATCCGTGATCGGGTCGTCGGTGGCGAACATCTTCGAGATACGCCCGAAGATGCCTTGGCGCGACTTCTCAAGGCTCTGTGAGACCTGGGCCTCCTCAGCCTGGGACTCCTCCTCGGTGCGTGGCGTGTCTTGGGTGCGGCCAAATAGGCGTTTAAACATAGATCTATATCCTTAAATTATCCCCAGCCGAGGTCGGTGGCCTTTTTAGATGGTTTGGGCGGGCTGCCGTCTTCTGGTGTCTCATCGCCCGCCTCGCCCGACATCTCCTCTTCGAGCATCTGGTCTACCATCTGCTCCCAGTCCTCACCAGCGTCCTCGCCGAGTTCCTTGCCCATGCGCTTAGCCCAGCGGGCGACCGAGCGCGGGTCGTTCTCATCGAGGCCCGCGAAGCTGGCCGGGTCGGCCATCGCCTCCATCCGCGCATCCTCAGACTTAAGAGTAGCAAATCGTGAGACGGCGCGACGCACCTGATGGTTGCCACAGCGCGGGCAGACCAGATCGGGCGGGTCGCTGAAGCCCCGGACGAGCTTCTGGAATGTGCCGCTGCACGCGGGGCACTGGTATTCGTAGATCGGCATAAAATTACTCCTAAGGCATGTTTCAAAATGGGTACATTCAGCTTGACAGTTCAGCGATGAGGCGATGAGGCGATGAGGCGATACGGAACGCCTCACCGCGTCATCGTTTCATCGCTGAACTGTCACGCTAGATTGAAACATGCCTAAGACAAGGTTCGCACGAGCTTGATCGTTTGCCGCCGGTCAGCCCTCACCCCCCCAGCCCCCTCTCCCCGTGAGGGAGAGGGGCAGGGGGTGAGGGGGCACGGTCAGCAACGGATTCCTTATGTGAAAAGTATTGGCTTCAGCCCCCCGGCGGACTCTCCTATGACACAGTGACGATTTCTTCAATAAGGGCGGGCGCTGTCACCGGCTCATCGGCGATGATGTAGGCGGACAGAAGACGCGGCGCAACACCCTGGGCATCCTCAAGGTTAGCGGCGTGGATGGCCAGGAGCGGCGCACCTTCCGCAACCCAGTCGCCCACCTTGGCGGCGAGTACGAGTCCAACACGATGGTCAATGCTGTCCGTTTTCCGCGCCCGCCCGCCGCCTAGGGTGTTGCAGACCAGGCCGAGGGTCTGACCGTCGATGGTGGCGACGTAGCCGGAGCGAGGTGCCGGAAGGACGATCTGCGTCGGGGCGGTGGGCAGGCGGTCGGGGTTTTCGACAAAGGCCAGGTCGCCACCCTGGGCGGCGATCATCTGGGTGAACGTGGCCCATGCCGCGCCGCTATCGAGAGCCTCGCGGAGCAGCGCCCGTGCAGACTCAGCGCACGGGCGAAGCTTAGCCATCTGCACAAGCTGGGAGCCAAGGGTCATGCACAGCTCGACAAGATCTGCCGGACCGCCGCCGCGCAGCGCGCCGATGGCCTCACGCACTTCTAAGGCGTTACCGATGGCGAATCCGAGGGGCTGCTGCATCGAACTGAGTATAGCAGATACCCGGCGACCGGCGTGGCTCCCGATTGCCACCATCGTGCGGGCCAGCGTGCGCGCATCGGTGAGCGTATGCATGAACGCGCCGCTACCGTACTTCACATCCAGAACAATGCAATCGGCCCCGGCGGCGAGCTTCTTACTCATCACGCTGGCGGCGATCAGCGGGATCGACTCGACCGTGGCGGTGACATCGCGCAGCGCGTAGAGTTTCTTGTCGGCGGGGGCGAGATCGCCGCTCTGGGCGGCCACCACCAACCCCACCTCACGGACGAGGCGGCGGAACTCCTCGGCACTCAGGTTGGTGCGCAGGCCAGGGATGCTCTCCAGTTTATCGACGGTGCCACCGCTAAACCCCAGGCCGCGCCCGCTCATCTTGGCCACCGGCAGACCAACGGCGGCGACCATAGGCGCAAGCAGCAGGGTGGTCTTATCGCCGACGCCGCCGGTCGAGTGCTTATCAACCGTAAGCGGCACCAGATCGTGCAGATCGAGCATATCGCCGCTGCGGGCCATCGCCATCGTCAGGTCAGCGGTCTCGCGGTCGTCCATCCCGCGCAGCACCACAGCCATCGCCCAGGCGCTCATTTGGTAATCGGGAATATCGCCGGTGACGTAGCCCGTGATCAGCCATGCGATCTCCGCGCTGGTGAGCGTGCCGCCATCTCGCTTCTTTGCGATCAGATCTACAGCCCGCATGTACTCACTCCCCCTGCCAGATCGTCACCCGGTTGCGTCCGGCATGTTTAGATTGATATAGCAATCCTAAATTGGTTATGAAAAGGAGTCGAGCCTTTAGGCGGCCTTATCCGGCTAAAGCCTTGACTCCACACAACAACCCCAAGAGGATTGCTATATAGAGTCTGATCCGCCTTGATAATCAACTCCTCTTCCTTCACATATCGGCGTAAATCTTCGTTCGCCGCTTCCAACAACTGCTCGTTCCGTTTTCATTCCGTAATATCCATCCAGCTTAACAGTTTGGGCTCATGCACCGCGCTCCGTTGCGGCAAATCTGCAATCTAAAATCTAAAATCTAAAATCTGAAACACGCCTTACCCGCGCAGAGCGCGGATCGCCCGTGGCAGATGGGGCAGCACGTCCGATGCCAGCGTACCGGCCTCGCCAAGATCGTCACGGACGCGGGCGCCAGCCGCGCCGTGGAGATAGACCGCGAGGGCGGCGGCGTCGAAGGCAGTCAGTCCCTGGGCCAGCAAGCCGACGATAGCACCGGCCAGCACATCGCCGGTGCCCGCCGTGGCGAGGGCCGGGTTCGCGCCGTTGTAGACAAGGCTGCGGCCATCTGGGTTCGCAATAACCGTAGTTGCGCCCTTGAGGACGACGACCTGGCCCCACGCCTGCGCAGCGTCGGTGGCGCAGGCCACGAGGTCGGCGGGAAGTTCGTCAACTTTGAGCAAGCGGCGCATCTCGCCGGGGTGCGGGGTGAAGACAAAGAACCCGTGGGGCAGGTGTTCGGGCCAGTCCTCAATGGCGGCCAGGAGGTTGAGTCCGTCGGCGTCAAGCACGGTGGTTGGCAGATTGAGCGCCTTGCCCCCATCCGACGGGGCCGCTGCCGACGGGCCGGATAGGAACCCGACGCGGGCGCGGGCCTTGGGCTGCTCCAGCCCAAAGATGCGCCGAATAAACTCCTTGGTCGGGTCGGCTGTGCCCAAACCGGGGCCGATCAGCAGGGATGTATAACCCTCCAGCGCCTTGCCAAGCTCCTCGGCGGCGTTTGGCCCGATGGCCCCCCACTCGCCCTCGGAGAGCGGCAGCAACGTCACCTCGGGGCCACGACCGCCGGTGCCGAGCACCGTGCGGCTGGCGGCAAGCGTGACCAACCCGGCCCCGACGCGCCCGGCCCCGGCGCAGGCCAGGGCGGCGGCTCCAGGGTAGTGCAACGAGCCGGCCACGATCAGCGCCTTCCCAAAATCACCCTTATGGGCATCGGCGGGCCGCGCAGGCAGCAGTCTGCGGGCATACTCAGCCGTCACTATCTCGCTCATACAAGCCTCCAAATTCTGTGGTGGAATCCCAATATCGGCGAGGGAGATCGCTCCGACGGCGGCTCGTCCAGGGTAGAACAGCATGCCGCGCTTGATCACCCCGGTGGCGACAGTCAGATCTGCGCGGATGGCGACACCTGCCACTGCCCCGCTGTCTGACTCGACCCCCGTGGGCAGGTCAATCGCCAGCAGCGTGCAGGACGCGCCCCGCGTGGCCCGTATTTCGTTCACGGTGGTGACAATATCGGCGAGGTCGCCCGTTACCGGACGCGAGATACCCGCGCCAAGCAGGGCATCAACGACCAGATCGGCGTTTGCCAGCGCCACGCGCAGAGTCGTGCGGTCACGGTCGTCCTCTGCGCACAGTTCGGCGATGCCGCGTTGGCGGCAGCGCTGGCGGTTGGTATCCGCCGGATCGTCAGGGCGGTGCCAGAAGTAGATCTGCGTGGCACAACCGGCGTCGTAGAGGTGTCGAGCGACCACCAGTCCATCGCCGCCGTTGTTGCCTGGGCCGACGAGAACCAGCGCCCGCCCGCCGTACCTCAGGTGCGCAAAGGCAACCTGCGCGACGCCCCAGCCGGCACACTCCATCAACCCGGCCCAGGTCGCTCCGGCATCTACGGTGGCGCGCTCAAGGGCGCGCATGTCCTGCGTGGTCACCAGCTTCATGGTGGCCCATTGTACCGTATCTT
>Ga0194060_10000925_pt1 | contig 21479 bp, 20 predicted proteins | sample SepL225m_MetaG_FD_163427 | JGI IMG/M metagenome (GOLD analysis project Ga0194060, IMG submission 163427) | Anoxic zone freshwater microbial communities from boreal shield lake in IISD Experimental Lakes Area, Ontario, Canada - Sep2016-L222-5m | ecosystem: Environmental > Aquatic > Freshwater >... | reverse complement strand
GTATTACCCAGGCCGCCCAGGATCACCATCGAAAGAATGCTGATCGAGGTGAGCAGGTCGAAGGTAGGCGGGTTGATGAAGAGTTGCTTAGCGGCGAAGACCACGCCCATCGTACCGGCAAAGGACGCGCCCACACCGAAGGCCATCAGCTTCATTCGCACCAGCGGAATGCCCTGGGCGATTGCTGCCGTCTCATCCTCACGGATGGCCGTCCATGCCCGGCCAATGCGCGAGTTCTTTAGCCGACCCACAATCATGACGGTGATCAGCACAATCACTAACACCATGAAGTAGAAAAAGAACTGGTAGAGCTGATTATCATCAAGCTGCCTCAGGCCAATTGCTCTGAGCGCACCGCTGAAAAAAATCGGTGGGCGGGCAATATCCTTGATACCCTGCGCACCATTGGTGATATTGATGGGCTTATCGAGGTTCTCCGCCAGCACGCGGATCACCTCACCGAAGCCAAGCGTCACAATCGCCAGATAATCGCCGCGCAGGCGCAGCACCGGCAGACCGAGCAGCACGCCGAAGGCACCACCAATCATCAGGCCCACCAGGATGAAGCCATAAAACCAAACATTGGGAACAGGCACGGCCCCGCTGATCATCGCGCCGATCTGTGGGGTACTGAAGATCGACCAGATGTAGGCACCCACGGCATAGAAGGCCACATAGCCCAGGTCGAGCAGACCGGCAAAGCCGACCACCACATTCAGGCCGAGGGCCAGGGCCACATAGATCCCGGCCTGGGTGGCCACGTCAATGTAGTAGGGGTTGAGCGTGCCAAAGTAGGGCAAGACCACGCCGAGGGCAATCACACCGAGGGCCACCTTAAAGCCGATATGCACGCGGGTGCGGTAGACGATCAGTAGCAGCAGCAGAAACAGGATGAAGATAACGTCGGTGAGCAGGCTGGTGCGCGGGTTGAGCAGCAGCGTGAGCGAAGTGATCAGCAGGTACAGCGACAGGAAGGCGTAGCCGCCGGGGCCGCGACCGAGCAGCCCGCTCAGCCGATCCCAGGCGCCCGTGCCGCCCGTCTGCGGAGAACTCGTCGCCATATAAGCTACACCTTCTGCGTGGTCGCCTCGCCGAGCAGGCCCTCGGGGCGAAAGATCAGGATCAGGATCAGGATGCTGAACGCGGCGATGTCGGCGTAGCTGGCGCCCGAGAAGGCTCCGCCGGTGAAGAGCGAGAGGTACGAGGCGACGAATGCCTCCAGGAAGCCCAGCACAATCCCGCCCACCATCGCGCCGGTAATGTTGCCGATTCCACCCAGCACAGCGGCGGTGAACGCCTTGATACCAGGGATGAAACCCATATACGGGTTCACCGTGCCGATGTTCATGCCGAACAACACACCAGCCGCCCCGCCGAGCGCCCCACCGATCAGGAAGGTCAGCGAGATGATCTGATTGACATTGATCCCCATCAGGCTGGCCGTGGCGCGATCCTGGGCCACCGCACGGATGGCCTTGCCGAGACGGGTGGCATTCACCAGATAGTTGAGGGCCAGCAGCATCAGCAGCGCAGCGACGATAAAGATCACCGCCTTGGGGCCGATCAGCACCGGGATGCTGCGCGCACCCAGCGGGATACTGGCGAGTTGGAATGCCTTGCCGAAATCAGGTGTCTCAAAGCGTGCGTTGAAGCCCAGAGGCGTATTGGTGGCAATCATACGCACAGCGTCTTGCAACACCAGCGACATACCAATCGCCGAGATCAGCGGCACCAAGCGTGGCGCGCTGCGCAGAGGCCGGTAGGCAATCCGCTCGGTACCCATGGCCAGCAGGCCGCTCACCGTCATGCCCAGGAGTACCGCGATGATCACAAAGAGCAGCGCGGGCATCGTGGACATCACGCCCCACTGATTGAGCAGATAGGCCACCCCCGCGCCCACAAAGCCGCCGACCATAAAGATCTCACCGTGGGCGAAGTTAATAAACTCCAGCACGCCGTAGACCATCGTATAGCCAAGGGCGATAGTGGCAAAGAGGAACCCGCGCACGATCCCGTCAATGATCACCTGGGGCAGAATAGCCACGGCAGTCTCAAAGATTTTCGGGTCGCTGCGGCTGAGCAGAAAGGCCAGAACCACGACAATCACGCCGAGAACCGCCGCGCTGCCCACGGTAAAGACAAACAACTGCCCAAGGGGAAGAAAGATAACCCGCAGCAGCTCTGCGAGTGTCCGCTGGCTTGAAACCCTGCGTATGGGAGCCTTCGCCTCAGCAGCCATGAATCCCTCGTCTATCTGCTCGTGTACCACACCATATAAAAACTCTGGTTCACGGCCACAGAAAGACGCAGAAGCCCACAGAAATATATATTTTCCTGTGTTTTTTCGTGTTCTTCTGTGGCAAAATCTTGTTGTACTACTACGGTGAAATTGCCAGCAGAGCTGGCAATTTCACCGTAGAGATCATCTGTGGTTCGTAAACGTCGAACGACGCTGGCGCATAGGCACCAGCGTCGTCCGGGAGAACCGCCTACTTCGGCGGGGCGATCTCGATACGTGAGGCAAGCTTGTTGTTGTCCCACTGGGCCGGATCCGTGTTTGCAGCAAGAATGTAGTAGGTACCGGGATCGGGATCGCCCTTGGCGTTAAACTTGTAGCTCGCCGTGATGCCAGCAAGAGCCGGGAGACCCTTCAGCGCTGTAACCACCTGCTCGCGGGTCGGCTTGCCCTTGGCGTTCACTGCCGCCTGGAGGATCGCGGCCCCACAGAAGCTGGCCGAGTCAAACGCCTGGGGCGAGAAGGGCGGGGCCGTACCGTTGTACTTCGCCTTGTAGTCGCTGGCGTACTGCGCAGCGTCGGGGAACTGGCTGACCGGGGCCGCCACGGAGGTGTAGTAGGTTCCCGCCAGCGCGTCACCGGCCAGCTTGGCCAACTCCGGGCTGTCGAGGCCGTCCGGCCCGAGGAACTTCGCCGTGATCCCACGGTCGCGGGCCTGCCGCAGCAGCGGGCCGGCCTGAGGATAGAGACCGCCGAAGTAGATCAGGTCGGGGTTGGCAGCCTGGATGGGGGTCAGGATCGAGCTGAAGTCGCTCTTCTCCTGGGTTCCCTCAAAGCCCAGCACCTTAATCCCAAGCTTCTCCGCTTCCTTCCGGAAGAACTCGGCCACGCCCTGGCCGTAGTCAGTCTTGTCGTGGAGGATGTAGACGCTCGTCGCCTTCAGCGTCTCGCTGGCGAAGCGCGCCCCGATCGGACCCTGCACATCATCACGGCCCACCACGCGGAAGGCGTTGGTATAGCCGCTCTCGGTGATCTTGGGGCTGGTGTTGGCCGGCGAGATCATCACCAGCTTGGCGTTGCTGTAGTCGGGCAGCGCGGCCAGAGCCACGCCCGAGTTCAGGTGGCCAACCACGCAGAGGATGTCCGCGTCGGAGACGATGTTCTTGGCGTTGGCCGAGCCGACCTCAGGCTTGGCCTGATCGTCGAAGGGGGCCAACTCGAACGTGACGCCGGTGCCCTTCAGCGCAATGTTCATCTGTGCAATAGCCAGCTCGGTGCCATTGCGGATGCCAATGCCCAGGGCCGACTGGTCGCCGCTCAGCGGGGTCTGGCTGGCGATCTTGATCGTGCCCAGCTTCAGGCCGCTCACCTTGCTGGTGAGCGTGGCCAGGAAGGCCGGGATCTTCACGGCCTTGGCGGCCTCAGGAGCCTCGGTGCCGGTGGTGGCGGCCGTGCCCTCGGGGGCCTCGGTGCCGGTGGTGGCAGCCGTGCCGGTCATAACCGCCGTGCCGGTCATAACCGCCGTGCCCTCGGGGGCCTCGGTGCCGGTGGTGGCGGCCGTGCCGGTCATGACCGCCGTGCCGGTCATAACCGCTGTGCCGGTGATAACCGCCGTGCCCTCCGGGCCTTCGGTCGCACCGGTCTGGGTGACTTCAGCCGCCTCGGTGGCGACCGCCTCGGTGGCGGCCGGCTTCGCGGTGGCGACTGGGACGGTCGGCTTGGGGGAATCGGTGGGCTTGGCGGCGGTGCCGCCACAAGCGGACAGCAGGCTCAGCAGCAGGGCTGCCAGGATGATAAGACTAGACGCTCGCTTCATGTGATCTCCTCGATCAGCAAAAGAATTTGTTAGGAACCGGTAGCTACGATCTCCCCTGGGTTGCTAGCCCGCCATGCACCAGACGCAACGCGCATGGTCAAAAAGCATCAAACACCCCCTTTCCGGGCCGCGCTCGCCGACGGTGGGATAATCTAAATCCCTCCCCTCGAACGCAAAGTTTGGAGGATGCCCGTGAGTTGCGTCGCATCACAGAGCGACATGCGTGGAATTTACGGATTCTGAAGGGTATATGAAGGCGGAGTCTACCCGAATGTAAAATGTTTGTCAAGCCTGTGCAGATGCGTTGACGGAGGTCTGAGCCTCTGCTATGCTGCATTGCGCGTTTCAGGACGACACATTTAAGGGGGGTGCGATGGGAACCGAGAGATCGCAAGGGCTGCCGATCTGGGCATGGGGTACTCTCGTGGCCCTGGCCCTGATCATCCTGAGTAGCCGGGGCCACCTGTTCGAAAACCCGGCCCTCAGGCAGCACTTTGCGCTCCAGCCCACACCCGTGAGCGGCGCACAGCTCCCCGACCTGGGCATCGCTGGTCTGGCCCCTGATGTTCAAGATGCGGCGCGCAAGCTCTGGCACCAGATCGGCCTGGGTGGCAGCGGCGCGCCGATTGAGCCGGTGGTCACCACGCCCCGTGTGCGCGTGGCGGTGCGCGAACTGCGCTCCTCAGACGGTGGCCTAAAGGTGGTCGGCAGCGTCACCAACATCGGCACCACTGATGTGCAGGTGCCGATCAGCGCCTTCGAGCTACGCGATAGCGCCGGCGCATCGTACATCGCTGGTGGCGGGGCCAGCGCCACCCTGCACCCCGGCGACAGTACCCCTCTTGAGCTGACGGTGGCCCTGCCCACGGGCCGTGGCCTCATGCTGATTACCCGCCTACCTCCGGATCCGCCGTTCCCGCAGAAGCTGCTGATCGCCGACTCGTGAATTGCACCCCTCACCCTCCCCAGCCCTCCCTCTCCCTTTAAGGGAGAGGGGCTGGGGGTGAGGGCAAAGAGAGTGTCTATATGGAAGACATCCCCACACGGGTCGCCCAGATCCGCGAGCGAATCGCCGCTGCCGCCCGCCGTGCGGGTCGTCGTCCCGAGGAGATCACCCTCGTCGCGGTGAGCAAGACCCACGGCCCGGACGTGGTCCGCGCAGCTTGTGCCGCCGGGGTTGCCGACCTGGGCGAGAACCGGGTGCAAGAAGCCGCCCCGAAGATCGCCACCCTCGCTAACTCTCACCCCCGTCCACGCTGGCACCTGATCGGCCATCTTCAGCGCAACAAGGCCCGCGCCGCCGCCGAGCTATTCGATATCGTGCAGTCGGTTGACAGCCTGCGTCTCGCCGAGATCCTTGATCGCCACGCCGCCGAGATTGGCCGCCGCCTGCCCATCCTGCTCCAGGTGAACGTGAGCGGCGAGGTCAGCAAAGAGGGCTTTGCTCTGGCTGGCGGGATCGCCAATCGTGCCGCCTGCGATCTGCTCTACGCAGAGGTGGAGCGGATCGTGGCCCTGCCGCAGCTTGAGGTGCGTGGCCTCATGACCATCGCCCCGATCACGGGCGACCCCGATGCTGCCCGGCCAACCTTCCGCCTGCTGCGCGAGCTACGCGACGACCTGGCCCGTCGGCTGCCGCAGACGCGCTGGGATGATCTCTCGATGGGGATGAGCGACGACTTTGAGGCGGCCATCGCCGAGGGGGCGACGATTGTGCGCGTGGGACGGGCGATCTTCGGGTCGCGCACGTAACCCTACGGGTCAGATCACAATCGTCAGGAGGGCGACGGCGAAGAGAACCTGGATCAGCGCCGAGGCAACCTGGAGCAATCGTGCGCCGACGGGGGTGCGGCTATAGAGGCTCATGCCGAACCCGCTATTGATCAGGATGATAGCGACGGCGGCCAGCGGCAAGGAGAGTACCTGATGGCGTGGGTGCAGGGCCATCGCCATGCCCGCCGCGTCGGCGCGCAGATCGATCATCGGCGGCAGTCCGGGGTAGATCGCCGCCAGCCAACCCACCAGTAGTAGGCTTAGCCCCACGGCGGACAGCAGCGCCGTCCGCACGACCCGATCGTCCCAGAAGGCGTAGAAGAACATCCGTCCCGCCTCAACGCCAGTTGAGAGTTGCTGGATGACGCCGATCCGGCGGCGCTGCTCAAGCTCCTGCACAAATGTCTCAGGGTTCTCGGGCGAGATCGCAAACGAGTCGCCAGTTGTGTGCAAAATCAACGCCTGGGCCAAGGGCACCGTGGTAAAGCGTTGGACGACTTTACCCTCAGGGAGTTGGATACTCCCGTGGAAGTAGCCGATGCTGTTGGCTCGGCTGCCCGCGACCTCGGGCAAGCTTGCCCCGCTCTCAACGCTCTCGATCTGTGCCAGCGGGACAACGGTGCGGTTGCCCAGCCAAAGGATGTAGAACCCGTTGCGATCAACCCCATAGCTGAGAGTGAGGGTGGCGGCAACGCGGTAGGCGAAGATTCCTGCGGCCAGGAGCAAGGCCAGGCCCATGAGCAACTGGAGATACAGGCCCAGGTTGATCTCCCACTGAACGGGGGGCATGTCCAGGGCGAGTCCGATCCGGGCGAGCAGGGTAATCGCGCCTGCGGCCGCAAGGACGAACAGAGCGATAGCGAGCCAGAGACGGCTAGAGGCTTGTGATTTCCATCGTCGCATATGGGTGATGCGAGCGAAAAGCGGGCTGTGGCCCGCTTTTCGCTCTGACAGAGAGGTGTGTCGGGTGAGCCGTTACGGTGTCGTGGTCGCCGTTGGGGTAAGCTCAGTCGCTGCGCTCGTTGCTGCCGGAGTGGGCTGGGCCGGTACTTTTGTCGCCACCGGGGCAGGTGCGGGCGTAACAACCACCGCGCCGACGGTCGGTGCCAGGGTTGGCAGCGGCGTAGGCACCTGGGTCGGTGGGCCAGGCTCGTAGATCGGCACAACCGAGGGTGTGGCGGCAACCGTGGGCGAGGGCGTCTGCGCGGGGAAGCGCTCGGTTGCGATGGCGGCGCGTTGCTCAACAAGCCACGTATCGAGCGCCTTGGTGCGCGCATCGCGCAACTGCTCGTCCTTCGTCGGAACCTGGCGCTCCGTCACCTCGATAATGTGCCAGCCAAACTGGCTGCGGATGGGGTCGCTCACCGTGTTGAGAGCCAGACCAAAGGCAGCCTTGACCAGTTCTGGCGGATAGGTCGCGCCATTATCGGCCTTGCCGTTCTTATCGAACAGGCCGATGTCACCGCCGACCTTGGCCGAGCCGGGGTCGGCGGAGATGGCCGTAGCCACACCCACAAAGCTCGCGCCCGCGCGTAGTTCGGCCACCTGCGAGTCAGCCTGACCCTTGGCGTCCTTAAAGAGGGCGTCGATCTGTTCCTGAGTGGCCCCGGTGGGCAGGCTTACCGCGATCAGGATCTGGCGGGCCTTCACCTTCTTCGGCTCGCTGCTCAGCACAAAGCTCTGATCGGACACCAGGCTTTCCTGCACCTTGGTGTTGATCACCTGCTCGCGAAACTGGGAGATCAGCGCGGCGCGGAAGTCGTCCTTGGTGAGGATAGGCTTCAACTGGGCGTTTACCAACTCGATCTCGTAGCGGCGGTAGATCTCATCCACGATCTGACCAAGCTGCGTGACCGCCTCGTCTGCCTGCGGAGTAGGCTTCGTGGTACTCGTTGGCTCAGGAGTGACCGTGGGGCCGCCGGGCGTTGGCGATGCCGCGATGGTGGGCACCTTCGTGGCGGTCGGCGCAGCGGTGGCCGTCGCCGACACAACGGACGTTGCACCGGTTACCGGAGCAACCGTGCCGCTGATGGTCGCCGTGCTGGTGATCGGCGCGACCGGCGGCGGGATAAAGACCTGGCCCATGTCATTCGCCACGGCCTGGTTGATCTCGCCATCGCTGACGCTGATGCCCATCTTCGCAGCGCCCTGCTCCTTGATTTGGAGCGTCTGCCACTGGTTGACCACAGCATCATCAACCGGGCTGGTGCGGATCTTCTGCACCTGGCTGTTGATCTGAGGGCTCTGGTTAGCGAACTGCTGGGTAAACTGCTGGTTCCCGCCAAAGAGCGCGACCAACTGGAAGTTCTGGGCGATCTGGCGGGCGTAGGCCAGGCGCTGCGTCTGCCAGTAGTCGCGTCGGCTCAGCGTGGCCGTACCCACCTGGGCCACAGGTCGGCTTGGGAGCCAGAGTTGGTCGTAGCTGAGGCCGATGATCACCGCCAGGAGGGCCAGACCAATAGCGGTGGCAGTCGTGATCACCACCCGGCGCTGATTGCGTACCTCACGCTCGTGGTGCGCGAGACGCTTGCGCGACGGCGGGCGAGAAACGGCGGGGGCCACAGCCTGCACCTTAGGGCGCTGCTTCTGCGGCTCTGGGCTGCGACCGCCCTGCTGAGGAGTCTTCGGTGTGTCAGCCATGCGTGTATAGAGGCACAACATAATGCGCGGACGCGGGGCGTGTGCCAGAGCGCCGGGGCGCACGGGCGACACGCGGCATCTCACGCATCATCACTAAGGTGGCGGATTAAAAGGGATTATCCGCACGCGGCTGAAGCCGCTACTACGAACACCACAAACTGTCAAGCTGTTCTGAACCATGTCAAGGCGCAAAGACAGAGCAGGGCTGCGGACGGGGGCGGGCGCTTCGCCCTGCCCCCTGTTGCCCCGTGGCTACTCTGCCTTCTCGGCAGTTACCTCGGCACCCTCGACAGCCGCACTCGCACCGCCCTTCACCTCGATGACGGTCATCAGGTGCCGCATGATCGCGTCGGTCAGCTTAAGAGTGCGCTCGACCTCCGTCACCTTCGCGGCCGGAAGGTTGTATGTGATCAGCACATAGTAGCCCTCGGTGAAGTTGCGGCGGCTGGCCTCGCCGCTGGCGTATTCGCGGATCGGGTAGGCCAGCTTGCGGCGGCCCCACGGCGATGCCTGGTTGATCCCGGAGATCTCACCCCCGCCAGCCACGATGGAATGCGTGACCCGCTCGATAGCGGCGGTGATGCCCTCCTCATTGGCGTGCAGCGGGCTAATGACGATCATTAGTTCGTAATTACGACGACGTTCGCGCATGTATTCCTCCTCTGGTGTAATCCCGCTCGTCGAACCGATCTGGCTGCGCGTGCCGGGCGGCGCGGCGGGACAGAAAGACATCGGCTGCACGAATATGCGCAGCGATGTATTCATATGATCGCGGGATTATACCACGAAATCAGCCTACCCACCGATTTGCGACATACTGCGCAGGGTGGGCAGCACGCCCTCGGGCAACCCGTGGCCCCAGGGTTTCAGAGACACAGCGTTGCGAATGAGCTGCTCGATCTCGTCCTGGCCCGCCCCAGAGCGCACCGCCGCCCGCAGATCCAGCTCATCGTCGCGCAGCAGGCATAGGTGCATACGACCCTCGGCGGTCAGGCGCATGCGGTTGCATGTGGCGCAGAAGGGGTCGGTGACGGCGCTGATGAAGCCAAGTTTGCCGGGCGCACCGGGGATACGGTAGCGCCGCGCTGGGTCGGACGGATCCTGCCCGTAGGGTTCCAGCGGGCCAAAGTGGGCTGTAATGCGGGCGACCAACTCGGCACTGCTGATCACGCCCTCTTCGGCCAGACCGGCCACCCCGGTTAGCGGCATCACCTCGATAAAGCGAAACTCCCAGGGGTACTGCGTGGTCAGGGCGGCCAGGCGGACGACCTCGTCGTCGTTCATGCCGCGCACCACCACCGCGTTCAGCTTGATGGGGCGCATCCCGACCTCATCCGCCGCCCGCACCCCCGCCCAGACATCGTCCAGGCTACCGCCGCGAGTTATCTGGCGGAACTTCTGCGGGTCGAGGCTATCGATACTGACGTTCACCCGGTCGAGTCCGGCCTCCTTCAGCGGAACAGCCAGGTGGCGCAGGCGCAGAGCGTTGGTGGTCATAGCGATATGTTCGATACCAGGGATGGCCTTGATCGCACGCACGAGATCGACGATCTCGTGGCGCAGGGTCGGCTCGCCGCCAGTGAGCCGGATTTTGCGGAACCCAGCGGCGGCAGCGGCGCGCAGCACTAGGATCAGTTCGTCGTTGCTGAGCAACTCGGGGCGCGGCAAAAACTGCACACCCACCGTCGGCATGCAGTAGACACAGCGCATATTGCAGCGGTCAGTGAGCGACACGCGCAGATAATCGATCCGCCGCCCGTAGCTGTCGTGGGCCGGTGTCTTGTGCGCGTGCATCGGATGACGGCGGGGTTCGATGAACGTGATGGGAACCGCACCCGTCATTGGGTGTTCAAGCAGCATTGCTCCCCTCCGGCGAGTACATTTTGAATAAGCCGACCTTGCTCCCTCACCCCTGGCCCCTCTCCCTCACGGGGAGAGGGGAGATTCCGCAGCAGGATGGCATCCGACTCCCCCTCTCCCGTTCAGGGAGAGGGGGCTGGGGGGTGAGGGCTGCCCGGCGATCACACGACTTTGCACATGCCCTGGCCTTTAGGCGGCCTTATCCGGCTAAAGCCTTGACTCCACACAACAACCCCAAGAGGATTGCTATAGGATGCCTCCGACTCCCCCTCTCCCGCTCAGGGAGAGGGGGGGCTGGGGGGTGAGGGCTGAGTGGCGACCCTACACGGCGGTGAACTTCATCACCGAGATCCGCCCGGCGATCTGGCGGGCCACGCTTCGGAAGACCTCGGCGTAAGCGTCGGGCACGTCGCTGATCACCGCCGGCTGGCCGTTATCGCCACCGGCGCGCACGGCCATGCCCAGCGGGATCTGGCCGAGCAGGGGAAGACCCTGCTGCGCGGCGATCCGCTCCGCCCCGCCGCTGCCGAAAATGTCGTAGCGTGCGCCGGTGTCGGGGGCAATGAAGTAGGCCATGTTTTCCACGACACCAATCAGCGGCACGTTCACCTTCTTAAACATCTCCATCGCCTTGACCACATCAATCGTGGCTACCTGCTGTGGCGTCGTGACGATCAGCGCGCCGGTGAGCGGCAGACTCTGGGCCAGGGTCAGGGCGACATCGCCGGTACCGGGGGGCATATCGATGATCAGGTAGTCGAGCGGTGCCCATGCCACCTGGTAGAGAAACTGACGTAGTAATTGGCTGACCATCGGGCCGCGCCAGATCACCGGCTGGCTATCGTCGATCAAGAAGCCCACCGACATCAACTTGATGCCGTGGCCCTGGAGCGGGATCATCATTGCCTGGCCGTTTTCGTCGCTTACCGCCTCGGGCTGGCCGCGCACACCGAACATCAGCGGCATGCTCGGCCCAAAGACATCGGCGTCGAGCAAGCCCACGCTGGCACCCTCCTGGGCCAGAGCCACCGCCAGGTTCGCGGCCACCGTGCTCTTGCCCACGCCGCCCTTACCGGCGGCCACCGCGATCACGTTGGCTACGCCGGGAATGGCCGCCTGCTCGGGGATCCCGGCGTGACGGCGCACGTTGGCGCTGAACTCAACCCTGACCTCGCTCACCCCCGGCAGCCCGCGCACCGCCGCCTCCGCCTCGGCACGGATCCGATCCTTCAGCGGACAGGCCGGCGTCGTCAACTCAACCGTAAAGCTCACCACGCCACCCGTAATGGTCACATCCTTGATCATCCGGCGCGAGACAAGGTCGCCGCCAAGCTCCGGCTCTTGCACCGTGCCCAGGGCGGCAAGCACCTGCTGCTCGCTCACCTGTTGGCCTGCGCCGTGTGGGGAGAGGCCCATATCATACTCCCGTAAAATTGCAGATTGCAGATTGTTGATTATATATCCAATAGCTAACGTAGGCGTTTTACGCCTGGTAGCGGGCCAGGTGGCCCAGCGTATCGAACGCCTTAGGCGCATCCGGGACAGGCCGCTCGGCGGGCGGAACCTGGTAGAGCAGGCCAAGGGGCAGGCGGTCGGAGTCCATCGCGTAGCGCATGGCCGCCTCGGCATCGCCTGGGTCGTGATCCTCAGGGATCTGGTAGACCTTCTCCTTATAGATCTTATAGGTGTCATAGAAGGTCACACATGGACTCATCACATGGATGAAGCTAAAGCCCTGGTGCTCGATGCCCTTGCGGATCAGTTCGGCGATCTGCTTGGGCTGGCTGGAGAAACCACGGGCCACAAACGTCGCCCCGCTGGAGATGGCCAGGGCCAGAGGGCGCAGCGGGAAGGCCGGGTTTCCCAACGGTGTGGATTTAGTGACGTGGCCGTGCGGCGAGGTTGGCGAGGTCTGGCCCTTGGTGAGGCCGTAGATCTCATTATCCATCACAATACACGTGATATTGAGGTCGCGGCGGAAGGCGTGGGACAGGTGCCCAGCCCCGATACTGAAGAAGTCGCCGTCGCCGCCGACGGCGATCACCGTCAGGTCGGGGCGGGCCAGCTTGACGCCCTGGGCGGCCGGTAGGCAGCGACCGTGGAGAGTGTGTAGGCCATACGCCTGGACAAAACCGGGCAGGCGCGAGCTACAGCCGATGCCGGAGACAATCGCCAGATCCTTCGGATCGATCTGGAGGGCGACCAGAACCTGCTGTATCGCCGCGAGGACGGCGAAGTCACCGCAGCCGGGGCACCAGATTGGCTTGAGGTCAGTTCGGTAATCAGCCGCCTTGCGCACGACCACATTGGGGATAGGAATAGTGCTCATTATCGCAATCTCCGATACAGCTTTACAGTTTGGCGGGGACGCGATGAGGCGATGAGGCGATAGCATCGCCTCGTCGCATCCTCACCTCATCGCCACACTGTAAAGCTGAAACCTGGCACCTGAAACCTTGTCTTAATGAACCGCCGGCTCATCGATGCCCAGCAACTCGTGAATCTTGCGCAGGATCGCCAGGCGCGAGAAGGGCGTGCCGCCATAGTGGACAAGGCTGTGTACCCGCACGCCCAGTTCGGCCTGGATGAGCTTGGCAAACTGGCCCTGATAGTTCACTTCGGGCACGAGGACGATCTCCACGCTGTCGATGAACTCCTGAATAGCGTCTACCGGCAGGGGCGCAATCATCTGCACCTGGAGCATGGCGACGGGGAGGTCTTCCTGTTTGGCCAAGTGGATGGCTCCGCGACCAGAGCCTGCGGTGGTACCCCAGCAGATAATCCCGATCTTGGCGTGGGGGTCGCCGAACCGCTGTACATACGTGCGGCTCGACCTGAGCGGGTCGAGCTTACGCCAGCGCTTCTCACTCATCCGTATGTGGTCTTCAGGTGTATAGGATGGGTTGCCGTACTCGTTATGCTCAAGGCCGGTAGCGGTATAGTAGGCGTTGGGCGTACCGGGCACCGCCATCGGTGAGATAGAACTCCCGTTGACGTGATAGCGTTGGTACGCTTTGGGCGCAAGCCCGCCCTCAGGCTGCACACGGTTTATCACCGGGTACTGCGCCAGGTCGAAGGGATCGACCGTCTCGGTGCGAAAAGAGAGCGAGTAATCGGTAAGAATGATCGTCGGGATCTGGTACTCTTCGGCCAGGTTGAAGCCCCAGGCCGTCAGGTGGAAACACTCGGCCACCGACCCAGGGGCCAGCACAATCCGTGGCGAGTCGCCGTGGCCGCCGTAGACGGCGACGTTCAGATCCGACTGCTCGGTCTTGGTGGGCAGGCCGGTGGATGGGCCGCCGCGCTGGGCGTCCACGATCACCACCGGGATCTCGGTCATACTGGCGTAGCCGATAGCCTCGCCCATCAGCGACAGACCCGGCCCGGAGGTGGCGGTCATCGCCTTCTTGCCCGCGTAGGAAGCGCCGATGCAGGCCATCATCGAGGCGATCTCGTCCTCGGCCTGCAGGTAGCCGCCGCCGATCCTCGGCAGGACGCTGGCCAAACCTTCCATAATATCTGAGGCCGGGGTGATCGGGTAGCCACCGAAGAAGCCAAGCCCCGCGTGCATGGCCCCCGCCACAATCGCTTGGTTGCCGGTCATCACGTAGCGCTGACACTCACCGACCGACTCGATCCAGAACGTATCGACCTTCCGAAGACTTTTGGCGTAAGCCACACTCGCTTGCACAGCGGCCAAGTTCGATTCGAGGTACTCGACCTTCTTGCCCAGCTTGGCGCGCACAATGTCTTCCAGCCTGCTCAGGCCCAGTCCAAACAGCGCGGCCACCACGCCCATCGCCACCACGTTCTTGCCACGGCGGTTGCCCGCCGCCGCCGCAATCTCGCCGATTGGCACCGGGTAAGCTACGCCGGTGAAGGTCGCGGGGGGCGACCACGTCTCAGGATCAAACAGCAGGACCGCGTTATGGGCCAGAGACTGGTAGTTCAGATCCCACGCCTCCTGGTTGAAGGCGAACAAAACATCAATAAAGTCGCCCATCGAACGGACGGGCGCGTTCGACGCCCGCACCTGGAACATCACCGGGCCACCCTTGATCTCAGCGGGGGTGGTGCGGAAGGTGAAGACGTGCAGCCCCGAGCGTGCAGCAGCCTGGGCCAGCATCTCGCCTGCCGCGTTGCTCCCATCGCCTGACTCACCGGCGACGCGGATGATCAGATCTTCCTTTTGAATCATGGCCGTGCTTTCTTGCGGTACCCTTTCAGTGGTAGTGCAATTCGTCACGTAAACGGTAGTGAGGCCAGACCCCAGCCACGTAGCTCATCGAGCCAGCGGTGGCTGGTGAGATCCATATGCACGGGGGTAACGCTGACATAGCCGGCGGCGATGGCGGCCACATCAGTGCCGTCCTCGTGAAGATCCTCAGGCTCGGCACCGCCGATCCAGTAGTAGGGACGACCACGCGGATCGTGGCGCACAATCAGTTCGTCGCGGTAGGTGCGCTGGCCGAGGCGGGCGATCTGGATACCGCGCACATCCTCGGGCGGCAGGGCCGGCACATTCACATTGAGCAGCACGCCTTCGGGCAGGCCGTTCTTCCGCACCCCGTCCACAATCTGGGCCACAGCCACCTCGGCGGCGCGGAAGTCCTGCGGGCCACGGTGGCCGTTGTTCTGCGAGACGGCGATTGCTGGCAGGCCGAAGATCATACCCTCCATCGCGGCGGCAACCGTACCAGAGTAGAGCAGGTCGCTGCCCAGGTTGGCCCCCAGGTTGATCCCAGAAACTACGAGATCGGGCTTTCGTGGCAGCAGGCCCATCAACGCCAGGGCCACACAGTCGGCGGGAGTGCCGTCGCAGAGCGTGGCCGGGCTGCCATCGATCAGGGTACCCTCCCACGCCCGCATCGGGTCGAAGAGTTTGCGATAGTGACCGGCGGCGCTCCAGTTGCGGTCGGGAGCCACCACCGCCACCTCGCCAAGCGGAGCGAGCGCCCGGCGCAGGGCAACCAGGCCGGGGCTCTGGTAGCCGTCATCGTTGGTGATCAGAATGTACATATGAATGTAAAATGCACAATGCACAATGCACAATGCACAATTGCTGCCAATTTTGCATCTTGCATTGTGCATTTTGCATTGTTACTTACTCCTTTGGCACGTCAATATCGCTCAGGCGCACCGTCTTGCTGCCGCCAAACTTAATCGTCTTGCGGCCCTCGTTGGAGATCTCGCCGCCCTGCTCCAGATTGGCGATCTCCTGCTGCATGGTGTTAGCCAGATCCACCTCACCCTGGTTAAGCAGGCGCGTGACGGCGCTCTTCAGCTTCTGAGTGGCCCCGGTCACATCGCCAGACTGCAAATCTTGGAGGGCGCGGGTCTGTAGCTTGAAGGCGGAAACCTTCTCAACGATGTTCATTACGCCGGGGTTGACCTGACCGAGCTGCGCGGGGTCGGCGGTGAAGGTGAGCATCACATCAATCCGGGCCTTCTGACCAACGAGGCTGAGTGCGGGGATATCGTAGCCCACCTCGACCTGACCGACACGGTAGGTACCAATCGGGCGCGGGTCTACGAGGAACTCCACCAGCAGTGTACGACCCTGGCCGGTTTCGAGATCGCCGAGGGTCACGCTCACATCGCGGTCGGAGATCGGCTTGTAGCCCAGATTATTGATCAGCGGGGTAACCTGCCAGACCGCACGGGGCGAGACGCCCTGGACGAGGCGCAGATAGAGGGAACTATTCTGGATGGCACTATTTTGGGCCTGCTGCACTGTATTTTGAAAGTACGTCGTAATCTCGTCGGGGCGAGCGACATAGTCGGCGGTGCCACCGGAGCGGTTCGCCATATCGATCAACAGATCCTCGTTCCAATCCTTGCCGATGCCGAGGGCAGTGACAGGGATGCCGAGCTTACCGGCATCATCGGCGCGGCGCAGGCACTCGTCCTCGTGCTCGGTCTGCCCATCGGTGAGCAGGACGAGGCGGCGGATGGCACCGCTGCGATCCTTTTCGATCTCACGTAGGCCCTTTTCCAGGGCCGGGGCGATCCGCGTACCGCCCGCGTCGCGGATGCGCGAGACCCGATCCAGGATGCTGCGGCGGTCGGTGACAGGGGCCGCAGGGATGATTACCTCGGTGCGATGATCGAAGATTACCACCGAGGCAATATCCTGAGCATTGAGCATATTGACCGCCATACCGATAGCCTGGCGGACACGTTCGATCTTTTCACCCCTCATTGATCCGCTGCGGTCAAGCACAAAGCTGACGTTCACCGAGGTGCGAACCTGCGCCATCACCGCCGACGGCTGGACCTCGATCAGCGCATAGGCAACCTGAGGCGTCGTCGTGGCTGCGAGATACGGGCGAGCCAGGGTTGCCCGCAGGGTCACTTCATCGGCCATAGGAATGCTCCTTGTACAGTTACAGACGAGACGGCGACCTCGCGCCACATATCACAGATGGGCCAATTTTAGTATAGCATAGGGGACTGTACTCTACGCCGTATGCTCATGCTCACGTGAAACCAGCACCTTATCGACCCGCAGACCGTCCATGTCAACCACCTCGAAGCGCCAGCCATCCCAAGAAACCACCGTGCCGGTCGTAGGGATCTGGCCAAGGATGCTGATCACGAAACCGGCCAGAGTGTCGAAGCGGTAGGTCTCCTCATCGGGTAGTTCGTTCACATCAAGCAGATGCTTCACCTCGTCCACATTGAGGGTACCTTCGACGAGCATCGAGCCGTCCTCGCGGACAAACACGGCAGGCGTCTCAACATCATCAAACTCATCGCCGATTTTGCCGACGATCTCCTCAAGCACATCTTCCAGAGTAACGACGCCCTCGATCCCGCCCAGTTCGCTAACGACCAGAGCCATATGGCGACGGCCCTTGCGGAAGGTGGCGAGGAGCGCGCTGGCCCGGCTGTTCTCGGGCACATACAGCGGTGGCGAGACCGCCTCGCGCACCTTGGCATCTTCGCCTTGGCGGCGATAGAGCAGCAGCAGATCGCGCACGTGGACAGTGCCGATGATCTGGTCGGGCGAGCTCTCGTAGATCGGGAAGCGCGAGTAGCCGCTGGCGAGCAGTTCATCCATCACATTGCCGAGGGTGGCGTCACCATCGAGCATCTCCACATCGTGGCGCGGGGTCATGATATGGCGCACCGCGCGGTCGGTGAGCTTAAAGATACTCTCGATAAACTGCTGCTCCTGAAGTTCGACTGCCCCGCCCTCGGTGCCCTCGCGCACCAGGGCGCGGATATCCTCCTCAGTGACACGCCCCTCCTCGACGTTGGCGCGGCCCAACAGGCGCAGCAGCAGGTCGGTCGATCCCGTCAGCACACTGATCACCGGGGTACTGATCCAAGCCAGGACGCTCATGGGCGGGGCCATGAAGGCGGCCACCGCATCGGCGCTCTGGAGGGCCAGGCGCTTGGGCATTAGCTCGCCGAGCACCAGGGAGAGGTAGGAGACAAGAATGACAACGAGGATCTGGGCGAGGGGCACGGCGTAGATGCCGACGTAGGGCAGCGGCGACAGCGCGGGCGCGAGCCGGTCGGCCAGGGTGGCCCCGGCGAAGACGCCGTTGAGGGTGCCGATCAGGGTGATACCTACCTGGACAGCCGAGAGGAAGCGGTTGGGGTTATCCTGAAGCTTCAGGGCAAGCTCAGCCCCGGCGCTGCCGTCCCCGGCCCGCTGCTCCAGGCGACCGCGACGGGCCGAGACCATCGCAATCTCGGTTGCGGCAAAAATGCCATTAGCGAGCGAGAGTACGACGATGATCAGAAGTTCTAGCATTGTAACCGGGTGACACGGTAACACGGTGACACGATGGCACGGTGACAGTTGGGCTGCCAGCGTGCCACCATGTCACCGTGTCACCGTGTCATTAGCTTAGCTACTGGAAGTGAATAATCCGCAGGAAGCTATCGGCCTTTAGCGACGCGCCGCCGACCAGAGCGCCGTCGATATCGGGCTGGGACATCAGTTCATCGACGTTGTCGGGCTTGACGCTGCCGCCGTACTGAATGCGTACCGTCTGGGCGGACTCATCGCCATAAAGTTCAACCAGAGTAGCGCGGATCGCGGCGTGCATCGCCTGGGCGTCGGCGGCGGTAGCGGTATCGCCGGTGCCAATGGCCCAGATCGGCTCGTAGGCGATCACCACATTGAGCAGTTGCTCGGCCGAGACATTGACCAGACCACCGCGCACCTGGGCAGTGACAATCGGCTCCGCCTGGCCCGAGTCGCGCTGGGGCTTGCTCTCGCCAACGCACATGATCGGGCGCAGGCCACTGGCGAGGGCGGCGTGCAGTTTACGGTTCACCGTTGCATCGGTGTCGCCAAAAAACTGGCGGCGCTCGCTGTGGCCAACGATCACATACGTACAGCCGACATCGCGCAGCATCTGCGGAGCGACGGCACCAGTGAAGGCTCCCTGGACTTCGTAGAAAACCTCTTGGGCACCGAGGGCAATCGGTGTACCGGCGAGCAACTCACCAAGGGGAAAGAGGGCCGTGTAGGGCGGGCAGACCACCACCTCGCGGTCGGCAACGCTGCCCAGGCCCGCTAGTAGACCTTGTACCAACTCACGTCCCTCGGCCACAGTCTTGTACAGCTTCCAGTTCCCGGCAATGATGGGGGTACGCATAAACCTATCTCCACAAAAACTATCGGGTGGGCGCGCACGCACACCCGCTAAAGGACACCGCGAAGCGCCTTAAGGATACTGAACACGGCATTATCGCTGAGTACAAAGGCCAGACCGATACCGACAGCCACCGTGACCGCGAAGACCTGCCAATTCCAGGCAAGCACCTTGGCCCCATCAAAGGGCCCGGCGGGGATCATATTGAACAGGCCAAGCCAGGCGTTGAACTTGAACCCGATGAAGAGCGTGATTAGCAGCAAGGTAGGCAGCGGCATGCCAAAGAGCGTTGCGGCGCAGAGGGTACACAGGAAGACCAACGAGAGCGCCAAGTTCGTCACCGGGCCAGCCAGGGCGATCAGACCACCCTGCCGTAGCGACAGGACTCCCCGGTGCCAAACGGCGCCGGGGGCGGCGATGAACATACCAGCGAAGGCCAGGACAATCGAGATCAGCAGCCACTGGTTATTGGCGATAAAGTGGGCCTCGGCACCATAACTGCGGGCCACCACCCGGTGGGCCAGCTCGTGGAGGACAAAGGCCAGCCCGCAGACAACCGCCGAGATGATCAGGTTTTGAATAAACGCCACGCTCAGCAGGCGATCCGAGCCGGTCTGCACAACCGCGAAGGCCAGAGTTGAACCGGCCCACGCCTTGAGCAGTTCGATATTGTCGTTCGTGCCGCCCGCGAAGACATCCTCGCTGGGCGTCGAGAAAATATTGCGCACCCGAAGGCTCCTTACTCAGCATAGGCGGTGGAGGGCGAACCATCCTAATGCTGCATTGTAGCATATTTGCTGATGAGCTTGGTGTTTCATGCATTCCGATGCAGGGCTGTTGCAAAGTCACCCTCCGACCCTCACCCCCTGCCCCTCTCCCTCACGGGGAGAGGGGAGATTCCGCAGCAGGACGCATCCGACTCCCCCTCTCCCGTTCAGGGAGAGGGGGCTAGGGGGGTGAGGGCTGACCGGCGACAAACTGTAAAGTATCTGCGAACCTTGTCTTACCGGAGGTGTTTATGGGCAAGATTATTTCCAGGGTACGACAAGCCCGCCTCGATTATGCGCAGAGGCTTGGGCGCGATGTATCCGTGCAGGAGGTCGCTACAAAGATCGGCGTTACCCGCGCCGCACTGTGGAAAATCGAAAAAGGGGACGTATCAATCAGTCACACGGTACTCGCAGAGCTTTGTAAGTTCTACAATCTCCAGCCCGGAGACCTTATCGGGTACGAGGATCGGCAAACCCTCTGTCTGGCGTTCGGTTAAGGCTCACCAGACAGAGGGCTGATCGAAGTGCTTAGGTGTGCGGTAAACACGGCCCAAGGCTTCACAATGGAGTATACCAGACATGGAGTTCCTGTACGATCTGATGGACTTGCCTGAGAACCTGCAACGCGGGCTGTTCGTGTGTCGGCCTATCAAGGGACTATCGGCGGGCATGATGGCTGCGGTGTTACGGGCGCTGTGCTGGCTGATGTGGCCCTGGCTCTGGTACTTCGATATTGAGAGTACCGCGATCTGGAGTGACGCGGCCCTGCGCGGGTTGACGTGGGGTAGCACCATGCCGATGAACGAAGCATACAGCAGCAACCTTGCGGAGAGCGTTGCAGAATTCCCCGAACTATTCTGAGTACGAACTATCCCTCCGGAAACAACCGCAGAAAATTTGACAAACCGCCGCCTTGGGGCATGATTCAGGTGTCAAAACCACATCATTCTCAAGGAGGCGGTTATGCTTCGCAGTATACCATCAACATTGCGCACGGGCACGGCGGATCTGCCGGTCGTGCCGCCCTGGATGCAGACGTGGGTCATCCTCTTTCTTGGCCCCATCCTTGCATGGGCCGAGACCCGCATCTATCGCACGATATAGCAATCCTAAATTGGTTATGAAAAGGAGTCGAGCCTTTAGGCGGCCTTATCCGGCTAAAGCCTTGACTCTACACAACAACCCCAAGAGGATTGCTATACTGGCTCGCTGCGCCGATCATCCCCTCGTTCACCTCGGTATCCGCTATGACCCGTCTGTCGTCGTGGATGCCTGCGCGAGCTTTCATGCCGATGCGGCGGGCCCCGGTGCCCCGATCACCTTCACCATCGAGCAGTTAGTACGCGCCGAGATCGTCCGCGTCTGGGCCGAGTCGTGCTCCGACCGCGATCTGGAGTGGCATCTGACCAGTAATCTGTTGCTCGCCCTCTGCGACGACCTCATCCGTCATTGGCAGTCCGACGCCCCGCGCACGGCGCAGCAGGCCATCCCGCCCCTTGTCCTCGGCCCCATCCGGCATCCCCCGCATTATCTCGACGCCGTCGCCCGTCAGGCTCTGCTCGTGCAGGCCGTCGGGCTGAGCCAGCACCTGCATGCCTGTCTGACGCCGTATCTGTCGCACGTGGCGCTCGCCCGCCGCCGTCCGATCAGTCGTATCCTCGACGCTCTGGTGAAGGTGATCGCCGATGACGTAAAGTTTGATGGCAGTGGCTATCCCACCGAGCGCCCCAAAGACGAGAAAGGGCACTACCGCATCGGCAGCGCCACCG
>Ga0194060_10000923_pt1 | contig 21501 bp, 18 predicted proteins | sample SepL225m_MetaG_FD_163427 | JGI IMG/M metagenome (GOLD analysis project Ga0194060, IMG submission 163427) | Anoxic zone freshwater microbial communities from boreal shield lake in IISD Experimental Lakes Area, Ontario, Canada - Sep2016-L222-5m | ecosystem: Environmental > Aquatic > Freshwater >... | reverse complement strand
TTGTTCCCCCCCGCTTGCGGGGGGGCTAGGGGGGGTGATTCAAACTACAACTGTAGTACTATCGGCTATCGGCTATCGGCTATCGGCTATCGGCTATCGGCTATCGGCTATTTTCACATCAGTTAGCCGACCAACTCCAGACGGATCTGCTTCCCAAGACTCTGTGCGGCTCTTTGAAGGGTATGCAGCGTCACCGCCTCGCTCTTTGGGTCAAGGAGCCGATCAAGCGCGGAGCGGCTTGTCCGCATCCGTTGCGCCATCGCCGTTTTTGACAACTTTTGCTCTTTCATGAGTTGTTCGATCTGCCATACCAGCACCCGCTTAATCGCGATGGTATTGACCTCTTCGTAGATGTCCTCTTCTGTCAGGAAATCATCCAGGGAAGATCCGATATGTGGATTGTCGCTCATGACATCACCTCTTTCATCCGTTGCCGTGCGATGTCTAGCTCGCTGTGAGGCGTCTTTTGGGATTTCTTTATAAATCCATGCAAAAGCACGATATGACCATCCGCAGTGCAGAAGAAAATGCGGGCTATCCGTCCATCGGATAGAGCGCAGCGAACTTCCCATAGGCCGCCCCCCATGTTTCGGCATAGAGCAATCCTCTTGGGGTTGTTGCATGGAGTCAAGGCTTTAGCCGGATAAGGCCGCCTAAAGGCTCGACTCCTTTTCATAACCATTTTAGGATTGCTATAGGGGCATTCCGACCGGCCACCCATATTCCACCGTCTTTATGTCCGCGCCCACTGCCCGCCGGTCATCAGGTGAAAGCTCCTTGAGCCACTCCCGTACCGGCTCCCTGCCGGTTGTCGTCCGGTAGAACAAGGCGGGAAGTTTCTTCTTGCTACGTGTCATAAGAGACAGTACTAAATTTGGTACAAAAAGTCAAGCCTGAGTTTTTTAGGTGATCACCCGTCCCCCTATTACTACGGTTGTAAATATCTTCGCAGAAAGGCTCCCGTCGATCACCCCCCCTAGCCCCCCCGCACGCGGGGGGAACCAATGCATTGTTCCCCCCCGCGTGCGGGGGGGCTAGGGGGGGTGATTCAAACTACAACTGTAGTACTAGTACCGCTTCCTAGAAATCCGTAGTGGGTTTCTGGGAGCGCGGGCGTCCCGCCCGCATCCGAGTTCAGGCAGGCGGGACGCCCGCACCCCCAGGATGCGCAACCCTATGTGGTACACTGAAGCACTGGTGTCATCCCTGTGAGAAAAGAACGGGGACAACGATGGATGACGAGGAAGCCCTAACCCCAGAGCGCGAGAACCCGAGCGAAGAGCTTGTCCGACTTGCACGTGAGGCGATAGAGGCACAGATCGGATCCGTGGATATGGCAGAGGCACGCCGGCGCTGCCAACGGGTCATCGATATGTACAGCGAAGGACTGATCCACGATGGACGCGATCATTTCCATGCGGCATGGGTGATGCTCTGCGGCGAAACCCAGGACCACTACAGCATGGCCCGTATGCTTGCGCGGCGGGCCACGGAGTTGGGCGAGGAGCGAGCCTGGACACTGCGGGCGATGTCGTGGGATCGCTGGCTTGTAAAAAGTGGGCACCCGCAGCGGTTCGGCACGCAAATTATTAAGCAAGACGGGCGCTGGTCCCTCGGTGAGGTTGACCCGAAGGTGAGTGATCTTGATCGGGCGCTCTACGCGGTGCCGCCACTCTATGTGCAGCGCCAGAGCGCTGAACAGCTTCAGCGGCGCGAGGAGAGTTGATGACGTCATCACCTATACCCCGCTACGACCGGATTGTCTCGCTGGTCTTCGTCATCCTGATCGGTCTGGCGGTGATCTTCTTGGTCGATGGCAACCCGAACACGTTGCGGATCGTCCTCGGCGGTGATCTGCCGACGGTGACGCTCTCGTGGTTTTTGATCGCCTCGCTCGTGATGATCACCTGCGCAGGGGCCGATCTGTTGGCCCGATCCCACCCGCAGCTCCAGACGCGCACGCTCCCGATCATCAACGTGGGCTTTACCCATATCGAGGTAGCGCCGGCCTTTTGGATTCTGCCCTCGTTCAGCGTCGTTGGCTCGTTCGCCTTCTTCCGCCTGTTCAGCGGCGCACTTCAGGGGGCGGCCTTCGTCCTGGCCCTGATCGCTGCGGGCGGATCGCTGCTGGCGGCGTTGCTGGGACAACACTTCGCCCTGGATCGCCGTCCGCAGGTGCGCCAGGCGGCGCAGTTGCTGCTCCAGGTACTCGCCTACCTGATCGCCTTTGGGTGTTTCAGCGCTGTCTATTACACGCGATACCGCACGCTCTACTCGGCGACCCTGATCGGCATAACAGCGACCTTGCTCGCCTATGCGCTGCTGGCATGGCTGCCACGGCCCGGCGACTTTCTGACTGCTGTGCTGGTGGGGTTGGCTCTGGCCGAGGCGACGTGGCCGCTGAACTATTGGGCGACAACCTTCTTAATCGCGGGGACGCTGCTGTTGGTGATCTTCTACGTAACAACGAGCCTGCTACAGCATCACGCACTGGGGACGCTCCAGCGCCGCATGACGATGGAGTATGTGCTGCTTGGGGGGGGGCTGTTTGTGGCGATTGTCTATGCGACTCTTGTGATCTAAAAGGGTTGCCGTAGCCCCCCCTTTCTGCTACACTGTAGCAAGTTCCCGGAGTAACCTACCGCGATTTATCGTCCCTCGATCATCGGCCCCTCGTCCGAGAAAGGGCGATTCGTGAAACTCTCGGCAGACACATGGCGCGCCCGCTGGAACAGCGAGACTGCGTTCTACAGCTACCGCTGGCTGGCATGGGTGCTGGCCGGTGTCTCGTTGACGTTGCCTGGCCGTGCTGCTGCGAGCCTGCCGCGTGACGCGGGAATACTGCTGCTGCTGGGGGTGATCACTGTGGCGGCTACGGCGACAGCCCCTCGCTATGTGCGTCTGGCCCGCCGTTGGCCACTGCTGATGCTGCTCGATATAATCGTCGGACTCGTGATGGTGTGGATGAGCGGGGGTGATCCGCTGCCGTTTCTTCCATACGCCCTAGGGAGCCTCGTGTTGCCAGCGCTCCTGGGTGGTTGGGGCGGCGCAATCATCGCCAGCACAGGGTTTGTCGGTCTTGATCTGCTTGGTGCGCTGCTGAACTCGTCGGGCGAGGCGATGAGTCTGCCGCTGCTGGTGCTGCGGGCGGTCGTGCCGGTGGCGTTTGCAAGCTGCTGGATCGCGGTGGGACGCCTGCTGATCGGTCGCGAGCAGCCTGACACCTCTGCTGATATACGGCAGGCTGTGGCGAACAGCACGCCACCTACGCCAGAGGGATCGGTGAGCAACGCAGTCGTGCGGCTCAACACCTTCGCCGATGTGGATCATGTGGGCGTAGGGGCGCAGCAGCGAGCAACCGCCCGGCTGGAACCCACCCCCCGATCTGACACGGCGCGCCACGCGATCTTCGACCCGGCACCGGTTGAGAGCCTATCTTTCTGCTCAATGATCGACCAATTGGCGATAAACTTTGGACACCAGAACAGTGTCGAGATGCGCGTTACAACCGTTGGCGTTGTGCGACCGCTCACCAATATTCAGCATCGGATGCTGCTGCGTGTCGCACAAGATTCGCTCCTGAATATCTCCCAGCACGCCCGCGCTCATAGTGTGCTGATCACGCTGACCTTTGAGCCGTGTAGCGTGAGCCTCTCGGTTCAGGATGATGGGGTTGGGCTCCTCGATGGAACCTACGAGCGGCCAGGCATGCACGCGCTGCGCGCACTGCGCTATCGACTGTCTGAGCTTGAGGGGCACCTGGCCGTGTTCGAGCAAGAAAGCGGCGGCGTGACCGTGCGGGCCACTCTGCCGATGGAGTAGCGATCTCTTTGTTGCTTTGGCTCTACCGTTACCAGCAACAAAAGTTGAGCCTGGGCTCTACCCCAAAGCCAACAGAGAAGAATAAAGTCTATGGGGGGACGTTCACTGTTGCGCGCTGGCCTTGTATCTGTGGCCCTGGCGCTGTTGGGTTATGGAATCTTTCAGCCACTTGAGGCCGATGTCCGCTGGCTGATCTGCCTGTGGCTGTCGGCACCACTGGTTGGCCTCACGGTATGGATTAGTCAGCCGCCCCTCCCGCGCAGTCTCACCCGCAGTGTCTACAACCTGGGGTTGGTGGTGCTGATCGGGTTCGGACTCCTGAGCCTCCAGTTACTCCGGCAGCAGTTTGTCCAAGCCGACGCGATCTACCAATACGTGGCTGTGGGCGCAGATGGTAGCACCACCAGCAATGTGCGACCTGTACTCGACTCACAGCGCGTGTTGCGCGGTCGGATCATCGACCGGAAGGGCATCGTGCTGGCTGATAGCGAGTCGGTGGGCGGGTTCGCCCGTCGCACCTACCCTCTGATAAATAGCTACGACCCCGCAGTGTTCAGCAATATCCTCGGCTTCTTCAGTACGCGCTACGGCCAGAGCGGACTGGAGGCTACCTACGCGCCGTACCTCACGGGCGAGCGTGGTAACGAGATCCAGCGCATCCAGGAGCAGTTTGTCGGCGGTATGCAGCGTGGCAACGATCTGGTGCTGACGCTCAATGCCGAGCTTCAGGCCCAGGCGGCCACTGCCCTCGGTGAGCGCACCGGCTCGGTCGTGGTTCTCGACCCACGCACCGGCGCGGTGCTGGCGATGGTCTCAAAGCCGGGGTTTGACCCACGTGGGCTGAGCTTCGACCCGAGCGCGAAAGACTGGGACGCAGAGAACGCCCGCATCGGAAGCTACTGGGCGCAGATTAACGCCGATAGCGCGGGGCAGCCCCTGCTGAACCGGCCAGCCCAGGGGCTCTACCCGCCCGGCTCGACCTTTAAGACGCTGACGGCGATCTCCGCCCTGGAACACCAGGGTGCGGCCCAACCCAACACGATTACCTGCCCACAGGAGTACCAGCCCGACCCGAGCGCGCCGCCGGTGGTGAACGCGGTGAACGGGCTCTCCTCGCTCACCGGCGACCCGGCGAGCCTGGAGAAGGTCTTCGCTTACTCGTGCAACACGGCCTTTGCCCAATATGCGGTGCGCCTTGGCCCCCAGTTATTCGGCGACACGGCCCGCAATTTCGACATCTACCCACCGCAGAAGGCACCGTCCACCTATGGTGAGTTTAGCGACCTGCCAACAGCAACGAGCCTGCTCTATGTCGATCCGGGGTTCCTCAACCAGCCACGCGGCATGGCCGATACGGGCTACGGCCAGGGGCAGTTGCTGATCACCCCGCTAGAGATGGCGCTGATCACGGCGGCGGTGGCGAATGATGGCGTGATGATGCGGCCCTATCTGGTGCAGAAGATCACCCGGCCCGATGGCGGCCTGATCATTGAGCAGTCGGCGCGGTCGATCCGCCGGACGATGTCAACTGACATTGCCCAGACGATGCGCGCAAACATGTCGGCGGTGGCGCGCTACGGGTTCGGCAAGGTCGTGAGTACGTATGTGCCGGGGATCGCCGTGGGCGGGAAGTCGGGCACCGCCGAGCATGTGCAGAACGCGCCGCCCCACGCCTGGTTTATCGCCCTCGCCCCGCTCGACAGCCCGCGCTACGCGGTGGCCGTGATGATCGAGAGCGGGGGCGAAGGCAGCGGTGCCGGGGCACGACTGGCCGGCGAGGTGCTGGCAGCGGCTTTTGCGACGGAGTGAGGGGACACACTGTAGAACTATGATTGACTCTCGGGCTTTGTGGCGACTCTGGATATATGGCACAGCCGTGGTGGCGGTGACCCTGTTTTCGGCTGGCTGTAGCGCGCAAGCAGCACCGGTTCCGGCCCGGCCAACCGGCACCTCCATCACCGTTGTTCCTGCGACGATAGCCACCCCTGCCCCGCCAGAGGATGTGAGTCCGAAGCCCACCTTGGCGCAGGTCACGGCGACATCTGCCCCCACGACGCCCCCCATTGTCGATGTAACGCCCACCAGCATTCCGCTATCGATGCGCCAGCAGATCTTCGCCGAGGTCTGGACAACTGTAAACAAGAACTACCTCTACGCTGACTTTCACGGCTTGAACTGGGCGGCGGTGCGCGAGGATCTTCAGCCACTGATTGAGCAGGCCACGAGCGACGAAGAGTTCTACCGCCTGCTCGGCACGATGATCCAGCGGCTCGACGATAACCACTCGCGACTGCTGGCACCAAGCGCGGCAAAGAAAGAAGATGTGTTGAGCAGCGGTCGCGATGAGCAGGTTGGGATCGGCGTGATCTCCCTGCCCCTGCCCGACTCGTTGCTGATCCAGCACATCTTCCCCGATAGTCCCGCCGACCGAGCAGGCTTGCGGGCGCGAGATCGTATTGTCGCCGTCGATGGGGTCTTCTACACCCAGGCCGACATCCAGGGGCCAGAAGGGAGCAAGGTGCGGCTGACGGTGGTGCGCCCAGGTGAGGATAGCCGCGATATTGTGATCACCCGGCGGCTGGTGGAAGGCCAGATCACGCCTGAGACGCGGATGCTGCCCGGTCGAGTGGGCTATCTGGAGGTAACGACCCTTTGGGTAAATGATATGGCCGACCTCGCCACTGCTGCCCTCAACACAATGACCCAGGACGGACACCTGAACGGCCTGATTATCGACCTGCGACACAACCCTGGCGGATGGCGCAAGGTACTCACCGATCTGCTCGACCACTTTGTGAGCGGTCGTGTGGGCAGTTTCTTCAGCCGCCAGGGTGACAGGCCACTGGAGATCGGCGGTACTAGCGCGCCCAACCTGCGCGGCGTGCCGCTGGTGGTGCTGATCGATAGCGGCACCGCGTCATACGCCGAACTGCTGGCCGGAATCCTTCAGCACGAGGCTGGCGCGATTGTCATCGGCGCACCGTCGGCGGGCAACACCGAGACGATTTATTCCTACGATCTGACCGGCGGCGCTCGGCTCTGGGTTGCCCAGGAGGGCTTTCGTCTACGCGATGGCAAGAACCTGGAGGGTGTTGGCGTCCAGCCCGATATGACGCTCACCCAAGACTGGACCCGCTTTAGCGAGGATCAAGATCCCTGGATTCTGGAAGGTCTGCGGATCATCCGCGAGGGGATTGGGGAGAATACTTTTCGAATGAGGGATCTGCCGCCGCGCAGCCCTCACCCCCCAGCCCCCTCTCCCTGAACGAGCGAGGGGGAGTCGGATGCATCCTGATGCGGAATCTTCCCTCTCCCCGTGAGGGAGAGGGGCAGGGGGTGAGGGGACAGAGACGGCGCTGCATCCGCTTTTAAGGATTGGGGAGCAATCGGCGTGAACATCCGCGAGGCAATTATCGCTGTGGCTGGCGGGCGAGATTTGAGCCAGGCCGAGGCCGCGATGGTGATGGACGAGATGATGACGGGCGCGGCCACCTCGGCTCAGATGGGAGCCTTCCTCACCGCGCTGCACCTGAAGGGCGAGACTGACGCCGAGATCGCGGGCATGGCCGAGGTGATGCGCCAGAAGGCCACGCCGGTCTATGTGGACGGCCCCGTGGCGGATACCTGTGGCACCGGCGGTGACGGGGCGCACACCTTCAACATCAGTACCGCCGCGTCCTTTGTGGCGGTTGGCGCGGGCCTGACGGTGGCCAAGCACGGCAACCGGGCCATGTCGAGCATCTGCGGCAGCGCCGATGTGCTTGAGGGTCTGGGTGTGAAGATCGACCTTGACGCCGAAGGTGTGGCGCGCTGTTTGCGCGAGGTCGGGATGGGCTTTATGTTCGCGCCGAAGTTCCACCCGGCCATGCGCTTCGCCGGGCCGGTGCGCCGCGAGATTGGCATCCGCACGGTCTTCAATATCCTCGGCCCGCTCACCAACCCGGCCCGCGCCCGCCACCAGGTACTCGGTGTGGCCAGCGCGGCCCTGGCCGAGAAGCTGGCCCGCGCCCTCAGCCGACTCGATACGATCCACGCCCTGGTGGTACACGGTGACGGCGGGGTGGATGAGCTGACCTTGAGCGGCCCCAACCTGATCTACGATGTGCGCGGCGGCCAGACGCCTACGGTGCAGACGGTGGCCCCCGAGGATCTTGGGCTGACTCGTGCGCCCCAGGAGGCGCTGCGCGGCGGCGACGTGGCGACGAATGCGGCGATCATCCGCGCCATCTTCAGTGGCGCGGAGACCGGGCCACGCCGCGATGTGGTGCTGCTCAACGCCGCCGCCGCCCTGGTCGCGGGCGACCTGGCCGACGATCTGGCCCGTGGATTGACGATGGCCCGCGCAAGTATCGACGAGGGCCACGCCAGCGAGCGCCTAGCGCACTTAGTTGCGGTTAGCAACGAGAATTTTTAGATGCGGTACTGCACTCTAAAATCCAAAATCTGCAATCTGCAATCGTATGACCAATGCTCCTAAGCCTGTGCCCCCCCGGCCAACCGCGTCAGAGGACGAGGTTCGCCTAGAGCGCCTGCGCGAGCGGCGACGACGCCACCCGCTTTGGCGGCTGATCTGGGCGAACCTGCGCGATGACGCCCGCATTTTGCGTCAGGCGTGGTTTCCGCTAACCGCCCTGCTGCTGGTGCTGATCGGCGGCACGCTCTACCTCTTTCTCGACTACTTCCCAGCGAGGATGAGCTGTGCGCCTCCGCTCTGTGGCGTTGACCCTGTTCTGGCGCTGTACGAGGCGATTAAGCTGCTGATCTTCCAGAGCGGCCTGGATTTCCCCACCGATCCGCTGGGTCAACTGCTCTTCTTCATCATCCCGATCCTCGGCCTGTTCTTCCTACTCCAGAGCGCGATTGACCTCGGGCGGCTGATCTTCGATAAGAGCGCCAGCCCTGAGGCGTGGCAGGAATCCCTGGCCCGTACCTTCAGCGACCACCTGATCATCTGTGGGTTGGGCCGGGTGGGCTACCGCGTGGTGCTCCAGTTGCTCGACGCTGGCTACGAAGTGGTGGTGATCGAGTCCGCTTGGGAGAGTGAGTTTGTCTCGACGGTGCTGCGCCTGAAGGTGCCGGTGATCCTGGGCGATGCGCGTGACCCCGATGTGTTGGCGCAGGCCGGTATCGCCCGCGCCCGTGGTATGATCGCGGTGGTGAACGATGATCTGCGCAATGTCGAGATCGTCCTCACGGCGCGCCGCCGCCGCGCCGAGCTACAGACGGTGCTGCGCATTTACAACCGCGAACTGGACACGAACCTGGAGCGCAGCTTTGGCCCCAATACGGCATTTAATATCTCAAACCTGGCCGCCCCCACCTTCGCCACTGCCGCCCTCAGCCACGACATTGTCCAGGCGATCAGCCTGCCCGAAGAACTGCTTGGTATCTCGGAACTCACCGTGACCTCCACGAGCGCCCTGGCCGGATTCGCACGCAGCGTCGAGGATGGCTACGGCATCCGCGTGTTGCGCCACCGCGACCAGACCGGACGCGAGCGGCGCGGCGACATCGCGCAGAGGCGGATCGTCCCTGGCGATGTGCTGTTGCTGCTTGGTTGCCTGGACGCCCTCGCGCACGCACGTACCGACAATCTTCCCAAGACCAAGCCTGTGCGGTCACCCCAGGCCCAGCACCCCAGCCCGCGCTACAACACAATGATCGTCTGCGGCATGGGCCAGGTGGGTATCCACGTCATTCGCCTGCTGCTAGCAAACGCGCCACAATCTGAGATTGTTGCCATCTGTACGCCGGAGACGCCACAGGCGATCATCACCGAGATCGCCCAATTGGGCGTGCGGGTGCTGCGCGGCGACGCCCGCAATTTGCGGGTGCTGGAGGAGGCGGGACTGGCGCAGGCGTACACGGTGGCCTCGCTCTACAGCAACGACCTGCTGAACGTGCAGGTGGGCCTCGCAGCTCGCAAACATCGGCCCGACATCCATCTGGTGCTGCGGGTGTTCAGCGATGTCTTCGCCGAGCGCCTGTCGGCCCTCTTCGGGATCAACACGGCCTACAGCACCTCGGCCCTGGCCGCGCCCGCCCTGGCCGCCGCAGCGGTACTCTACGATGTTGGCTACGCCTTCGATATTGGCGAGCGGCTCTTTGCCACGCGCACGGTGACGGTGCGGGCGGGCGACCCGCTGGACGGACGACACGTGGACGACCTGCGCGACCAGCGTGGCCTGTTGGTGATCGCGCTGCGCCGCGCTGGATCTGCTCTGGTGCCCGCGCTGCTGAACGCCACGCTCCAGCCCGACGACGAGGTGGTACTCCTCGGCGATCTGCGCGCCCTGGCTACGTAAAAATGAGGCGTCCTGTCATTCTGAGCGAAGACATGGTTTTAGGATAAGCAATTTTACTTTACCGTTCTGTGCGACCCTCACCCCCTGCCCCTCTCCCTCACGGGGAGAGGGAAGATTCCGCACCAGGACGCATCCGACTCCCCCTCTCCCGCTCAGGGAGAGGGGGCTGGGGGGTGAGGGCTGAACGGCGGCAAATTCCTTATGTGAAAAGTATTGGCCCCAAACCTGCCGGGAGGTGTGATGAGCGAGACATTTCTGACCAAGATCCTACGCCACAAGGCCGAGGAGGTAGCTCGCCAGCAGGCGAAGGTGTCCGTGGCCGCGTTGATGGAGCGAATCGGACGTGCGCCGCCCGTGCGCGATTTCGCCGCCGCCCTGCGTCGCCCCGGTGCTACCGCCCTGATCGCTGAGGTGAAGAAGGCATCGCCGAGCCGTGGCGTGCTGATCGAGTCGTTCGATCATCTGGCCCTGGCTCGCACTTACATTGCGGGCGGATCTGCCGCCATCTCGGTGCTCACCGACGTGCGCTTCTTTCAGGGTAGCCTGAAGTATCTGGAGGCTATTCGCCAGTTACCCGCCGCGCCGCCGCTGCTGCGCAAGGATTTTATCATCGACCCGTACCAAATCTACGAGGCGCGGGCCTACGGTGCCGACGCCCTGCTGCTGATCGTGGCCGCCCTCGATGACGCCGCCCTGCGCGACCTGATGGCCCTGACGACGAGCCTGGGCATGCAAACTCTGGTGGAGGTACATAACGAGGCGGAGCTAGAGCGGGCGATGGAGATCGGTGTGCCGGTGGTGGGCGTGAATAACCGCGATCTACACAGCTTCCAGATCAGCCTGGACACCACGGCGCGACTGGCCCGGCTGCTCCCCGTTGGCCCCGACCGACCGGCCCTGGTGAGCGAGAGCGGGATCTTTACCCCGGAACACGTCGCCCAGGTACGCGCCCTTGGCGCTGACGCCGTGCTGGTTGGTGAGGCGCTGGTGACAGCACCAGACATCCTCGCCCAGGTGCGGATGATCGCAACCGCGTAGTACTACAGTTGTAAATATCTTCGCAGAAAGGCTCCCGCCGATCACCCCCCCTAGCCCCCCCGCACGCGCATGGGGAACCAATGCATTGTTCCCCCCCGCGTGCGGGGGGGCTAGGGGGGGTGATTCAAACTACAACTGTAGTAGTAGGGGGCATCACGACGCGCCCCTACGGACGCCCAAAGTCCTGCGTCCAGTAGAAGCGGTAGGAGCCACCGACGTAGTAGCCGACGCCAATATCGACATAGCTACAGTTGAGGATGTTGTCCTTGTGACCGGCGCTGTTCATCCAGCTCGCCATGACGGCGGCGGGAGTGTTCTGTCCAGCAGCGATATTCTCGCCAATCGCCGACCACGTGTAGCCTACAACGTCGATACGCTGGCTGAGCGTGGCTCGGGTCGGGTCGGGGTTGGTGTGGCTGAAGAAGTTCTGCTCCGCCATATCTCGGCTCTGGCCCTGGGCGGCTGCGATCAGCTTATCGTTCATCGCGAGCGCGGCGCAACCGGCAGCGGCCCGTTCGCTGTTTACGAGGGCCAGCACCTGGTCGGCTACCTGGCGCTGCTCTGTGGTCTGCACCGGTGCCCCTGGCTGAGAGATAGACGGTAGGTAGATAGGGTTGAGGGCGGAGAGGTTCTCGGCGCGGGCGGCAGGACGAATTCCTAGCACAACCACGATCAGGGCGGCGGCGATCCACAGGGTACGCTTCATGATGACTCTGCCCCCTATGCGCTCTATGGTGTGGTGGTGATGACAGCGCAGCAGCGCTGTTTGGATCCCGCAAACAGGGGCGCGGCGGGTACTACCCGTCGCGCCCCGCTGCGTGACGACACGACAACACTATGCCTTATCGGGCACGATCAACCCGTAGTTCCCATCACGCCGACGGTAGAGCACGCTAAACCGCTGGCTCTCGGCGTCCTGAAAGACAAAGAAATTATGGCCGAGCAGCTCCATCTGCTCGATTGCATCGTCGGTGAACATCGGGCGCAGAGTGAACTGCTTGGTGCGGATCACCTCCACATCGCGGCCCTCGAACTCCTCCTCAGGGGCAACCACCTCAACAACCGGCGTTACATCGCTCACCACAATCTTATCGGTCTGTCGGCGCTGCCGCTCGCGGCGCCAGTACTTCTCCTTGTAGCGCTTAATCTGCCGCTGGAGCACGCTCTGCACCTCGTCGATCGCGCCATAGAGGTCAGACGACTGCTCCTCGGCCCGCAGAATGACCCCACGATCGCCGGTGAGGGTGACCTGAACGCGGTGGACCTCGCCCGCCTGTCGATGCTGCTCGATATGCACCTCGACCGTCGCGCTCGTGATCTGATCCATGTAGCGCCCAAGCTTCCCGAGCTTCTCTTCGATGTGCTGCCGCTGACGCTCGGTAATTTTTCCGTTACGGCTTTTGACTGTGAGATCCATCACGGTCCTCCATCCCTAAATAATGCGGCGGCCAGGCAGGCGCGCCGTCCGCACGCAGTCGATCAGCACAGCAAAGCCCCCGGGCGCACACGTTGCCTGGGGGCTCTGTCGGCTGTCACAAAGCTCCGCGATCCGAAGTGCCACAGCGACCCTGTTGATCATCGCTTCTGACTTCCTCTCGCGCAGCGCCACCGTGTCGTGGCGCGAGAGCATTCTTAATCCTGCCTTCACAAATTGTACTATGTTGCTGGGTAGCTTGCAATAGAGAAAGCGCAACCTCCCAGGGCTGTTGCCACATCGCGGGCGGATCCGGCCCCCAGCCGCAGGCTCCGCAGGGGCGACGTCAGTCGCCCGCCGGGGGGAGGTAGAGTCCGCGTACTCGCCCGTACACAGCCTCCCACGTCATACTACGCCGCACGTGGGCTGCGCCAGCGGCCCCCATTGCGCGGGCCAGTTCGTGGTCGCCCAGGAGCCGGTCGATTGCCCCGGCCAGGGCGGGTACGTCGCCGAAGGGCACCAGCAGCCCGTCGATGCCGTGGCGGATCACGGCGGGTACGCCGCCCGCCAGGGCACCCACCACCGGCACCCCGTAGCACCACGCCTCCAGGTAGGTAATGCCGAAGCTGTCGGTGCGCGAGGGTTGGGCGTAGACATCAGCGGCGTCCAGGGCGTCGTGGCGCAGGGCGTCGCTCACATAGCCGAGTACGCGGGTGCGCGCCCGCTCCTCGGTGGGCAGCCCCGCGTAGAGCTGCGCGAAGTGGCCCATCAGCGGGCCGCACTGCACCCAGGTCGCGTCTGATCCGCTCGCCCAGAGCCGACGCATAGCCTCCAGCACATGCACGCTGCCCTTGTCGTAGGCCGCCGTGCCCAGGCTCAGCACAATCGGCCCGGTGATACCCTGGCTCTGCCGGAAGCGCCCGCCGTCGCCGCCCACCAGGTCGGCGGGGGTGACGCCCGCGCCCACCACATGCACACGCTCGACCGGCACGCCGCGTGCGGTCAGAAAATCACGCTCCAATGGGGTCATCGTCGCCACGGCGTCGCAGCTACGCAGCAGCGCAATCTGGTGCGGCATACTGTAGTAGCGCACAATCTGCTGGCTGCCCGGCTCACCCAGATGGACGAAGGGCGTGCAGAGCTGCCGCAACCCGCGTCGTCGCGCCCAGCGCACCACCGGCAAGATGGCGAAGTCCAGGGTGATGTTGGTCGTGTGGACAAGATCGACATCGGCCAAATCACGGGACTGCTCCAGGTACCGCTCCAGATCAGGCAATCGCGGCGTGATCGCGGCCAGCCGACGCAGCAGCGGCCCGCTCGGCCTGCCCAGGCGACCCACCTCAACCATCAGCCGCCGGATCACCGGGTAGATGATCGGCGGGCCAGGGGCGCGGCGCACCGGGAAGCGCAGCACGCGCACCCCTCGATGCCAGGACTCGCCCTCGGCCACGCGCTGCGTGCGCCCATCCCAGAGATACTCCAGATCACGTGCATCGGTGGCCAGCACCGTTACCTTGTGGCCCTCGCGAACCAGGCGCTCGCCAATCTCAATAAAATAGCGTGCGGCGCCGCTGGGCACCGGCCAGTAGAGCTGGACACAATGTAGGACGTGCATGGCTCTCTTTACGTCACCGCGAGTTCGCGGTCCACATTGTAGCTACACGCGATCAGTTCATCGATAAAACCGCGCTTCGCGCCGTCGCAGTTGATCTTGCGGCTGGCGCGCACCGTCTGAGCGCTCAGGCCAGAGATCGCATCGGAGCTATAAATCTCGCGGGTGAGGTTGGTGTACGAGTTGCTCAGCATCACATAGCAGCCACGCTCGGCAAGCTGGCGGAACACCCCAGCCAGGCGATGCTGCTGATCCTCGCCGAAGCCACGACCAGTGTAGTGAGTGAACGAGGCGGTGGGGCTGAGGGGCGCGTAGGGCGGATCGAAGTAGACGAAGTCGCCGGGCTCAGCGTAGGTAAGGACATCAGCGAAGTCGCCATGTCGCAGATCGACGCTCTTGAGGGCGCGGCTGACCTCGTACATATTCTCAACATCAACGATCAGCGGCTTCTTGTAATAGCCGAAGGGCGCGTTAAACTTACCCTTCTTGTTGAGCCGGTAGAGCCCGTTGTAGCACGTGCGGTTGAGGAAGATCATGCGTGCGGCGAGATCGACCTGGCTCCGCTGCTCGAAGCCAGACTGCCGATCCCAACTACGAACCTCGTAGAAATACTCGCGGTCGTTGGCGTGGGCCTTATACTCAAGCAACTTCGCGATCAGATCCTCGGCGTGATCACGCACCGTCTGATAACAGGCTATCAAGTCGCGGTTATAATCACTAAGCACACCACCGTGGCGCAGACGACCGCTGCTCCAGAGACTAAAAAAGAAGGCACCGCCACCCATAAACGGTTCATGGTAGCGCAGGAAGCGGGCGGGCGTACGGCGCGTCAGTTCGGGCAGCAACTGCCCTTTACCGCCGGCCCACTTGAGGAATGGACGTGCAGACACCAGTGGCTCCGGTATGGCATGGGGCCGCCGACGCATTGAGCACTGCCCCGCAAGGTACTGAACCCGGATTATAGCACAGATGTTAGCCTGCAACCGAAGCAGCGCAGGTATTGAAACTCACCGCGTCCCGTATTACACTATCGACACCGCAACACGAGGTCACATATCTACAGGCGCTTTAGGAAGGTGAGATGTTATGCACCGCGATTCTTCGCATGGTCTGGACTCTGCCCTTAAGGCTATCGACGACGACGCATGTGAGTCATACCGGGTTCATGTGCCGCTTATGATTGCCTACGCCAACCAGCGGATCGCCGGGCACGCGACGCTCACTGACCTCTTCGGATCATGCCCGATCTCCATGATCGGTAATCTGCACGCTGACCATGCGCGTCTGGTGGCAGCACAGCTAGAGATCAAGAGCGTCAGCACGCTGATTGCATCCATTACCTGGGAGTACCAGTTACTTCTGCCGCACGGCATCTCGCTCGATTTCTTCCCGACCGATTTTGCCATCTGGATGGAGGCGGTTCATCAGCATCTGGATACGCGCAGCGCCGCTCAGATCAGTGCCGTCTACCAGCAGTTATGCGATCTGCACCCCCAGCTTGTCCACCTGGCGCGCAACCCACAGGCACCACCGAGCGTCGCTGACAATCTGATGCCCTATTTTACCCAGTACCTCCAAGCGCTGCTCAAGCCTGACATGGCCGCAGCCATCCATGTGACAGGCGAGTACGTCAGGAACCCACAGCAGTTGGCGGTATGGTGGGAGCGCATCATCTACCCAGTGATGCATGAGGTTGGTCGCTTGTGGGCCAATGGCGAGATCAGCGTTGGACAGGAGCACCTCGCCACCGCGATCACCCAGCGCGTCATGGCAATTTACTACCCGCTGATCCTTAATCTGCCGCGTCAGAAGGGCTGTGTCGTCGTCGCCTCATCGCCGGGTGAACTTCACGAGATCGGCGCACGCATCCTCTCCGATCTTTTAGAACTGAATGGCTGGGATGCCTACTGTACCGGGGCGAACACACCCAAGGAGGGTCTCATTGAACTGATGAAGCAGACCGGCTCCCGATTCCTGTGTATCTCCACAACCCTTGCCGATAGTTTGCCGGCAGTGAAATCGCTCATTACCGCAGTCCGCAGCGCCAATATCAGCCCGACGCCAAAGATTCTTGTCGGCGGTCAGGCATATGTGGCCGATCCTACGATGTGGCGGCAGATAGGTGCCGACTACTATGCCCTTAGCGCTCACGATGGTGTCTTCCAAATTAATTCAACCCACACATAACACTGGGATGCCACCATGATGAGTCAATTCAGCCCGTATCTCGTAATCCACGCTGGCAAACTGCTGATCGAACGTAGTGAGAGCTTGATCGCGCTGATCACCAAGCAGGGGGAACTGATCGAGTGGAGTGAGAGTCTGGGCCAGGTTCTCGCCCGCAGGCCCGGTATCGATAACTTGCTCCCATTGCTTGATCCCAGCAGCCGCACGCGCTTTCTGACGCTCCTTCAGGATGCGATCTCCGCGCAGCGCGCCGGCCCGGTCACGCTCAACTTCACCGATAGTCCGATCTCTATCCCACAGTCCTACCGCTGCTACGCAGATTGCACCCCCGATACGCAGATTATCCTTCTGGCCGAGCCAATCCCCCCGCTTGACCAGCGTGCGGTTGAAGAGTATATGCAGGTCACCAGCGAACTATCAAATACCACCCGCACGTTACAGAAGGTGCGTTACCATCTGGAGCAGAAGCAACAACTCCTCGAAGGGGCGCTTGCGCAGATCGAGAAGATCGCCAACATTGACTATCTGACCCAGATCCCCAACCGCCGTAATGTCTTACTTAAGCTGGACGAAGAGGTGAGACGATCCCTACGCTATGGCTCCCCGGTCGCAATCTTGCTGATAGACATCGACTTCTTTAAACATATTAATGATTGCTACGGGCATCAAATGGGCGACGAGGTACTGCAAGCCTGCGCTAACATCTTCCAGCGATCCATTCGCGCCAGCGACCACCTGGGCCGCTATGGCGGCGAGGAGTTCCTGATTGTTTTGCCCATGTGTACGAAGGAATCTGCGGCAGATATGGCCGAGCGGTTGCGCTTCCGCGTTGCGGAAAATCTCTTCACTGTCGCCGAGACGACCAAATTCTCGATCACGATCAGCGTCGGCGTCTCCGAGCTTAACCCGCAGCAGGACACGCTTGAACTCCTGATTGCCCACGCCGACCACGCGCTCTATACGGCCAAGAATGCAGGACGGAACCAGGTGCAGGTCTGGCGACCATGATAGGGCTGTTGCAAAGTCGTGTGATCGCCGCTCAGCCCTCACCCCCCAGCCCCCTCTCCCCGTGAGGGAGAGGGGCTGGGGGTGAGGGCCGGAGGGTGACTTTGCATCAGCCCTGGCAACCATAACGCTCTCCCATCGGCACCGGTGTATAATGGCCGACAGTGTGTCGCGTTCGATGGGAGACAGCTTTCTATGGTAGAGATCACCGGCCCCGTGCGGGTGCGCTTCGCGCCGAGCCCCACCGGCTTCCTGCACATCGGCGGGGTACGTACGGCCTTGTTCAACTGGCTCTTCGCCCGCCATTATGGCGGCCAGTTTATTCTGCGGATTGAGGACACCGACGAGAAGCGCTTCGTCCAAGACGCTGCCGATGATATTATGTCCTCCATGCGCTGGGTCGGTATTAATTGGGACGAAGGCCCCGACATCGGTGGCCCTCACGTGCCCTACGTGCAGTCCGAGCGCAAGGCTCTCGGCATCTACCAGCGCCCCGCCGACAACCTGGTGGCATCGGGTCACGCCTACAAGTGCTTCGTCACTCCCGAGGAGGAGGAGGCCATGCGCGCCGCCTGGGCCGCTAAGGGCGAACGCCCCGAGCGCTTCCGCTTCCGTGGCCCCGAGCGCGACTGGACGCCCGCCCAGGTGGCCGAGGCCGAGGCCAGCGGCAAGCCTTTTACCATCCGCCTGAAGGTACCCTTTGACGGCGCGACCAGCTTCAGCGACCTCGTTCGTGGCGGTGACCAGATTACGATCAGTAATGCCGACCTCTACGACCTGGTGCTACTGAAGACCAGCGGCATGCCCACGTACCACCTGGCGCACTTGGTCGATGACCATATCATGGGCGTCACCCACGTCATTCGTGGCGAGGAGTGGGTACCCAGCGCACCCTACCACATTATGCTCTACCATGCGTTCGGCTGGCAGATGCCCACCTTCGCCCACGTGCCCAACATCCTACGCCAAGACGGTAAGGGGAAGCTCTCCAAGCGCAAGGACGATGTCTCGACCAACCGCTTCTGGGAGCGCGGCTACTTGCCCGAGGCCATGTTCAACTACCTATCGCTCCAGGGCTGGAGCTACGACGATAAGACCGAGATTATGAGCCGCGAGGAGATCGTCGAGCGATTCACGATTGATCGCGTACAGGCGTCGCCAGCCCGCTGGAACCCCGATAAATTGAAGGACATGAACGGCATCTACATCCGCAGCCTGCCGTCCGCCGATGTGGCCGCGCAGTTGATGCCCTACATGGTTAAGGCGAACATGATCGCCGATCCGCCGCAGCCAGAGGATCACCGCTACCTGGCACAGCTCACCCCGCTGATCCACGAGCGGCTGGAGGAGCTACAGCAGGCTCCCGAAATGCTGGCCTTCTTCTTCCATGACGTGACCACCTACGAGCCAAAGCTGCTCATCCAGAAGCAGATGGACGCCGCACGTAGCATCGATATGCTGCGGGCCGCTCACGCCGCCCTGAACAGCATCGAGATTTGGACGATCAGCGAGATTGAGGAGCGGCTGCGCGCCCTCGTCACGAGCCTGGGAGTCAAGCCGGGGCAACTCTTCGGCACCATCCGCGTGGCCGTCAGCGGGCGCACGGTCGCCCCGCCGCTCTTTGACACCATGGCCGCCCTCGGACGCGAGCGATCCCTAAGCCGGATCGCCGCCGCCGCCGTGTCGCTGGAGTAACCACTCACACAACGAATCTCTTGCCGGGCAGCTCTCACCCCCAGCCCCTCTCCCGCTCAGGGAGAGGGGGCTGGGGGGTGAGGGCTGAGCGGCGAGAAATTCGTTATGTGAAAGGTATTGGACCTAGGACTTATCCACGCTCCTTGGGCCGCATGGAGGCTGGGCTTGAATCAGATCCGCCGATACGTCGCTGCCCTGGGTATCTTAGTCGCACTGCTGATCGTTTTTCTGATCGCCCCACAGCTACCTCTGCGCTATCTGATCGATGCCGGGTATGAAGAAGGCGTGGGCAGTGACCCACCCTTCCTCCAGGGGTTCAACACTGCCGAGTCCGACATTCACGGTAGCTACCGCTGGACTGCCGACGGGGCCGTGATCCGCGTGCCGGGGGTAGGCGTGCGGCCACTGACCCTGCGGCTACGCTTCATTCCGGTGAGCGCCGCCGTGATGGCCGTTGGCCCCCATTCAATCAGCGTCTATGCCGACGGGCGGCCCCTGGCGACCCTGCCGGTGATTGCGGCTGGATCGACGCAGACCATCCTTGTGCCACCTCCAGCCAGCGGTGCCCTAGAGATCACGCTGCGCACGGCAACCTTTAGCCCGCCAGGAGATGATCGCAGCCTGGGGACGCCCCTAGACTCCGTTGGCGTGTTCACGCTGCCCGGCGGATTGGCGGCACCGGACTGGTCGGCAACCCTGGCCTGGCTCGGCGCGGCGGCTCTGGCCTGGTTGACTCTGCGCCATGCGCTAGGGGCAGACGCCCCGGCGCGGCGTCTTTACGCGGCGTTTGCGGGACTGGTTGGCTTGGCGGCGATCCTCGACCCGCCGCATTGGGCTGCGGGAGCCAACGCCGCCCTGATCGCGGCTGCCCTGTCCTACCCGCTGGCGGTCGGCCTGCGCGCTGACCTACCGGCCCTGGCCCGCCGACTGGGTATTCCCCTCGATGCGCCGGGGCGGAGTTGGCTCAGCACCCTTTGTGTGATCGCCTTCGCCATGCGCTACGGGGGGCGACTCTACCCCGACTCGATGCCCGGCGACATCGGATTCCACACCAACCGGTTTCATGACGCGGTCTTGGGCCTCATTTTTATCCTCTCGAAGAACCGTGGGGTCGATTTCCCGTACCCGCCGGGGCCGTACCTGGTGATCGCCCCCCTCACCCTGCTTGGCCTAAGCCCCAGCACGATCTTGCCGTTTGGCGCAGCCCTAGCCGACGCCCTGGGGGCGGCGGTGGTCTACGCCATTGCCAGCCGGGTGATGAGCATGCGCGCCGCCCTGCTGGCCGCAGCGATCTACGTGTTTACGGCGGCCACGTTCATGACTACTTGGTGGTCGTTCGATACCCACATCTACACCCAGTTCTTCCACCTACTGACCATCGCAGCCCTCTGCTGGGCGATGGAGGCGTGGCAATGTGATGATCGGCGGCGACAGATCGCCTGGGGTGCAACCGTGTTCGTACTCCTCAGCCTGGTGTTCCTGGGGCACTTCGGGTTCCTGATCAACACGGCCCTGATGGTGGGCATGCTAACGGCGATCACCTGGCTAATGAGCTGGCGTGGCGCGGCGTGGGCGCGGGCGACGCGCTGGCCCCTGAGCCTGGCACTCGGCGGCGCTGTGATCGTCGCCGGAGTCTTCTTCTACAGCGCCTACATCCCGCTGTTCCTGAGCCAGATCGCGACGGCCAGGGCGGGCGGGCTCAGTGCGGTTGCCGGGCGCGACCCGGTGAGCCGGGCGGTGATGTGGAACACGCTCTGGCGGAACGGGCTGATCACCCACTTCGGGATTTTCCCCATCCCCCTAGCCCTAGGCGGGATCTGGGTACTCGCGCAGAGCAGTCGGTCAGAGGGCCAGGGGCTTAGCCGCCGCCAGGTGGTGTTGGCGCTGATGCTGGGCAGCCTAGCCGTGTCCATCTGCTTTGCCGTGTTGCCCTTCATCACCCTCGCCACCAACAGCCCACGCTGGCTGATGTTTCTGGCCTGGGTGGTGGCCCTGGGTACGGCAATAGCGACCGAGGACATCTGGAAGCGTGGGTGGGTCGGGCGGATCGCGGCCCTGGCCATGGGTGTCGTCGTACTGGCCAACACCGTCTGGATCTGGCTCGCGCCGATGCTCTGGCGCATCCGCCCGCCCGAGCCATTTTAGGCAAGGTTTCAGAACAGCTTTACAGTTTGGCGATGAGGCGAGGACGCGAGGGCGCGAAGGAATCTGTCGCCGCGCAGCCCTCACCCCCTGCCCCTCTCCCTCACAGGGAGAGGGGCAGGGGGTGAGGGGCAAGGTCGGCACGAAATCGGCTTATTCGAAAAGTATTGATCCTAGAACGGAATATCGTCGTCGTCATTGATCGGCTGGGGCCGGTTGCGGTCGGGCGGACGGGCCGGGGCGCGGTTGCTAGCCGGGGCCGGGGCGCGGCTGGCGTTGTT